>JAABUL010006720.1_pt1 | contig 13044 bp, 15 predicted proteins | sample 5559151 | NCBI WGS metagenome assembly JAABUL01 (sample SAMN10711876, study PRJNA513368) | rock metagenome | isolation source: Antarctica rocks | place: Antarctica: Victoria Land, Pudding Butte sud | reverse complement strand
TCGCCCACAGGCCCGCCCACCAAACATCCTCGCCCACGCGCCCGCCCACACAAATTCTTGCCCACACGCCCGCCCACCAAAATCTCTCGCCCACACGCCCGCCCATACTAAGTTCTCGCCCACGCGCCCGCCCACCAAAACCACCAATTTGGAATACCCAAGAGTGGTTAAATGCAGGTACCCGCCAAGATACAGAATCTTCTTTTGGTCAACGTCTCCAAATTCTTTCCGCCAACCCTTAGTATGACTGCTGCCGTAGATGTCGGCAGTGAAGAAGGCGAAAGGCTCCGAGGCCTAACAAGGTCGGCACTGTGGATTGATTCTATATTTTCACGGAACCAGTAGCTGATCTGTGGGTTCATCCTCGGAGTCAAAGCCTTGATGTGACATCCCTTTTCCTATCCATAGACGCAATTCCTTCCTTTTCCTAATCGAGTGATGTCGATTCCGTCCCATCACCAACTCGGTATGGCATCAGTCTCTGAAGCCCAGCGCGATGTGGAGTTTCAGATCTTTGCAGGATCTCAGCTCGACCTGTTGCTGTGGCTGCTCTCGGCCGTCCGATTGTGCCAGCTGGTAGCCACTGGTATCTGAGTCTGGATGTCTCCGGTATATGGCTGTCATGTGATTGTGGTATTCAAATTACAATACCAATGAGTAGTCTGGTATATCATCGTTTAGATGTTCTGATATACCTCTGTCTCGTCCTGCTAGCCCTGCTGTTGCTTCTTCACCTCAGTCTTCTCCTCCTCAATTTGCCACTAGGTACTATCGTAACAGTCAGCACCTTGATCCTCTATCACGGCATCTTTCATAAGAATCATCATGACATGAAGTTTCTATTCATATACTTCCAGTACTAATCTATGCCACCGGCTTTCGAATTTCCATGCTGCACTAACGTCATCTGCATACATCACAGACACCAAGGCCGAGACTTGTCAGCTCGATACATCAACCAGATTGATCCCGTCAACGCTACCACCATCCGAAATAGCTATCGCTGCCAAACTCACCGCAACATCGCCAACCATTACAAAACCCACACCCATCTCTCCACGCACAGGCAACAATCCCTCCACACACTACCCCACCCCACCCCAACACCACCATCCCCCCAACCACCCAGTACCAAACTTCCAAACCATCCCCCATCGCCTTCCCCATCACCCGTAACACCAAGCTCAAAATCCAAGTCAGAACCCTCCCGATTCCAATCCTAAATCCACTGGACCAATCGCCAGTACAACAGTTTCGAAGCCTTCAAACCTTGACTCCTCATCTAGCTCAGTCTCTACAACATAATAAACCGGACTCTTCGGTCTCGGGCTCCGAATCTCCATCCCTTAGCCCCCTTCCTAGCTTCCCAGCTCAAAATCATCTGTTCTACCTTAGCGATGTCTCTTCCGAACCTGAAAATTTGGGCTCCGCTGCCGATTGCTCACGCTTTAGAACTAGTAACCAGGCTCATCTGGCTCATCGGAGTCCGGCTACGAAGCCGGCACAGGCTTTCCAAAGTTCAGGGGGTTTCTTTGAGCTTAAAGTTCTCATATAATTGATGTCCACGCCGCCCGATTGAAATAGATATGTAAGTAGTTGTAAGTAGGGCATGTACTACACTAAGAGATTGGTACACCGTTTTTAGTCGACGTTCAGGTGTAGATAGTAACATTCCATCAGCACAGGCGCAGCCGCTCAATTCATTGCGCTCTTTAAGTGACCACCTTTGTGCCTTCGGGCTTTCATTTGCGGCTAGGAAACCACTTTAAGGAGTCGGCTGCTGCGAAATCAGTATCGTCGAGGGGGGCATTTGGTTAGTTAGATTGGTGGGATCGGGTATTAGTGCTGTGATGAATTCAGTATGAGGTCGTTTAGCTGTTAGTTATCTACCATCTTCATAGAGCGATTATAATTGAGAATGATCCACTATGCCATTCCATCGCGTGCACCCGTGGCCTAAAAACGGCTGAAGGGTATGCATCGTGGGAAATGGTATTCCTCGCGACGACAATTCAATTATTAGACATTAGCGATTTATGTAAAGGCGTCAATCGTGATAATTTCCCATCCCACGAAAGTGCAAGGGCAGAAACATAACGCGGTTCTTCAACGCCAATCCTCTAGAAATTCCAAAGCTTGCGATATCTTGGGTATCATACTCTGCTAGGCCAATGAAATTGACTACCATGAAAACATTCAGCCTGCTCATTAAAAAGCATAGCACTGAACATGGCAAAGTGTCGAAAACGTAAAAGTACCATCGAGGTATTATGCAACCCTCGAAGCAGCTTTCCTCCTCTTCCTCATTTTCCATTCCACTCTAGCAACCCGCATCAGCATTTCCTCATCCTTGACCGGAATCCAACTCGTAAGCACTTTCATCGCGTTTTCAAAATCGGAATCCAACAATATCTCTCGCGTGCCATCGATCAGAGCGGCAGAAACGGCGTGTAAGATGTCAAGACCGCCGTTGAAGGATGTGTTGTTGGTGGCTATGGTGGTGGTGATTGTGGGACGTCCATTAGTAGTGGTGGTAGAGGGGGTCAATATTGGAGGGAGGGGAATGTCCGGGTCACCGAGCAGCATGAAGACGTCCCAGACGCGGAGCTGGGCGGGGAAGGGAATGGAGTAGTTGAAGAGAGTGAGGTACCAGCGGGTGCCGTAGGCTGTGGCTGTGATGCCGTGATCATTCTGCAGGATTCCCGAATTAGCGAACACAATCCTCGACTCAGAAAGATATGGCACTGTGAGGCTTACAAGCTTTGCAGCGACCTCTCCATTACCCAGCCAGTCTTTCTCGAATTCCTCTAGCGCTTGCATGAGACCTTCGAAACCGGACTGGTACAAGCGCTCTAGACCCCTGAGTTGCCATAGTCGAACAAGCATCACAAAAGTCATTTCTTCGTCGAAGTAGCATAGAAGCGTCGCTGCCAGTGCGGCCATGCCTTGCACGTAACCGGTATCTGGGAAATAAATGGAGAGGCAGTGTAGCACTCTAAAGAGCAAGCGTTGACCCCCTCGATATCTTCGTCGGAACATGATGTGGCTATTGATCGTCCGAGGCACATCGATGTCGATCTGAACATCATCAGGAGACCCTTCATCCACCAGGCTTTTGAAGACAGCGATAAGCTCGTCATCGCTTGGGCTGCCTCTCCGCTTCTTGGCGCTGGATGTAAGAAAGGCGTGCCATGCCGTAGCCCGCCAGCGGTCTGGTATGCCTTTCCACGTTCTTTCGATGACCTTAGGACTGTTGGTATCGAATTCAAAGACCATGCCACCGCCCTGCCTGTTCGTCTTTACTTTCGCCATCTTCCTCCATTTTTCTTCCCGCTCCCACTCACGCTTCTTCATATTCTCTGCTGTTTTATTGTCATCTTCATCCTCCGCAATATCGTCAAGCCCAGGTGGCAGTGTAAGCATATCTCCTGCTTCGTCCACACACCTTCGGTCCTTGTTGTGGGGTAGTCGATTGGCTGCGGAGCGCATCCTTGACTCCTTTCCATTGATCGTTCGGTAGGAGCTTTGTGAGGATAAGGGACGCACAACACTTGAGGCTGGTCTTGACGTTGACGGCGCGTGCGCAGACCGTGCGGGACTTTTATTTGACTTCTTGAGGGTACTGCGGTGCCTTCGCGGGGTATCCGATGCGAGCTGTAAAAGAGTTGACATGCGTTGTATCTGAGGGATTTCTGGTGAGATTGGTCTATGCGAGTTCAGAGACGACGCCTGCGAAATCACTTTGCGAGGTACGATGAACCCGTAGCGATCCACGTCCCCTCCATTCAAATCTTCCCAATCTTCGATTCCACCAGCTAGCTCGGATTGTTCTCGCAAAGGCGCGCTGTCGCTGGTACTTCTCGCACTTTCGTTGCGTGAAGGAGCTCGATCCGACACAGACCCATTTGTAATGATCTCTGGAGTATTGTGCATGTGTGAGGGCACCCTCAAGCTCGGCTGCTTGAGGTTCTCCCCTGTGATGCCGTTTCTCATAACGTTACTTATCCCTACCGTCTGGTCCGAATCTCTTTCTAATACCCCCTGATACAATGAACGAACTTTTTGTGAAAGCGCCTCATCATCCGCAGACAATATCCTTTTAGGTACAACTGGAGGAGGTGGGAGTGCAAGCCCATGATACTGCTGCCGTCTGCTACCAACAACCCCTCCATGACTGAGGGCCTCTCCATTGGCTTTGTTTGCCTTCTTGCCTCCTATCAGCATGCTCCCTCTCTTTGAAAATTCCACCTGCCCTGGAATTGTCAAGTCCTCAAAACTGCCAGTGGGTATCTCTGTCAAGATGCTCATGAACGGCGTTTGTAGTGACGGGTCAAGTGCATTGCGCTCCTCCGACGAATGGGTGTTCTCACCATCTGCTGGAAAAGAGCTCTGTAAAAAATGTGTCTCGTCATAGGCAGAAACGCTTGGAATGCTTGGCGAATGTCTTATGCTTGATGTCGAATCCATATCAGTACCCAACGTAGTCCGGCTATCTCTTGCTGTAGAGCTTGACGGCGCAAGTCCTGAGTCTCTCCGAACGTCATCATGTAGCTTGGATCGAGCAGCTTGAGGTGAAAGTCGTTGATTTGACGACTGAGGTCTTCTTAATCCGGGCAGACCCTTGGGTGGTACAGTTGGGGGTGGTTTGGCGACAGTGATTGGAATTGGCGTTTTGGCAGCTGTGGTGTCATCGTAGGATATAGCTTTGAGGCTTTCTCGACTCGGCAGTCTTGCGGAGGGAGGTGGTGGCTTCATGGTAGCCCATTCGACGGACAATTGGCTTTTGCTGGTGGTATCGTGGCATGGGTGGCACTCGTGTATCTCCTCTAGCGGGAGCGCCACGAAGAAGAAGTGATATATATCCAACAGAGCTGTGGAGGGAGGTCGGTCGCCGAAGAGCAGGGGATATCCGAATATTGAGCGCGTATGTTCCGGGGCCTAAAACAGATTAGTGGCGCTTGAGGCGTCGGAGTCTAGAAGCGGGCCTTTAGGGGATCTTCTTGGCGCTATCTTTCCCTAGCGACCTTCTAAATTATAAACAAGACCCAAATCAATGTCCTCCCAACGATATATACCCTTTAAGGAGCTCTAGAGCAGTGTTCCAAGATCAGAGTCGTCTGCTCTTAGAGCTATGTAGGTCTCTAATTCCAATGCAGCCTCAACGCATACATCCAATGAAGCCTGACTTAAGTTACCGACGTGCTGGTCAGCGATTTGAGCTGGTAGAGCCTTCCCATTCCTCTCTGATCATGGTGAGACGGCACACTGAATGCCCAGAAGTGGTCTATTCGAGACTTGGAAAGGACACCGACAGCATTGCTCGCACTGAGGCTCGCAGCTCTTGCTTCTTGTTCGTTCGCGGACATACGTCAAAAGGCTTCCCCAACTTCACCATTAAGATGGTAAACCACTATAATGCAGCCGGGTAGCTGAGTATCTTTTCCTACTAGCTCCACAGTGCTGACATGGCAGCATACAGCCAGTAAATCAACAGACTTTCATTCGATTGTGCTAGATCACTAACAAAAACAAGAATATTCCCTGTTTGATACTTTATCCTTAGTCGGGTTTTATCTCAATATCGCCATGTTGAAGCCTGCTAAGCAACGGAAAAACAGATTCCGGCCATACTTGTCGAGGGGCTCGCTCGATGCAGCGCTTCGAGTCCACGATTATTGCCGAGGTCTCCAGATCATGGATCTTATATACCAAGCCGCAGCGCGAAATGAAGATATAATCTCTCATACGCTACCGATGCTTGACGATTGATTGCATCATAGATGTTGTTCGAAAGGCACTTCAACGCGCTCGAGGAAGCACATATAATGACTCGATGGGACCCTTCGAAAAGTGTTTCCCGAGGACTCCTTAGACAGGGTTTGCTCTGATCAGCCTCGCAATCTCCTGTGACACCCATCTCGAGAGTTGAGCAGTGTACAGTCTTTCGAAGACATAAGATGGGCGTTTGCGTCCCTCCTGGCAGCACCCCTTTTTAATACGCCTGTTCTGCCTGAGCATGTTCATAGATTCGATCAGTCCGAACGGGCTGCGGTAGGCAAATGTACGCAGACTGCTCCCCAGCTCGGATCCTGTTGGCTCAATACCGCCACCGCTTTGGAAATGCACGTTCTCCATAATTACACGCAGTTGTGCACAGCAGTACGCCAGGGATGTGCCTCGAGGCTCTGCAGCTCAAATAATGCCCGAAGCAATCAAATGCTTTAGCCGTCCCGACCATCTTCGACACCATGCCGAATCCGAGACGGAGTAATGCAACACGCGCCATCGGTCTATAACCTCGAAGTAGATTCAGTACTCATATTTGGTACAGGCACCGATACCACGGCCAGTCGCAATGTATTGGAAGCTGGCACCGCCTACCATAATCCACACTAAAACGCTTTATTAACACCCGCCCACCCCGGTTCCTCCTCCGCCGCCCTCAGCAACACGCCCGGCCAACTCGCCGCAGGCGCCTTAAATCTCTGCCCCCTCGCCTGATCCACCACCGCATCACCAAGCACCTTCTCCGGATCCAACCTCGGAAACAGCTCCTCCACCTCCCTCCTCAACTCCTCGCCTAGCACCTCCTCCGGACCTCCCCATCCGCCAGGCGCTTGACCCGACAAGCTCCCCATTGCATGAAAGTCAAACAACACAGCCACCCGCGCCAGATACGCCAGCGGACTGACCTTCTCCGCAATATGCGGGCTCGCGTGGCACGCGATCGCAATCCAGACGGCATGCGCATCCACCTCCGCCCCGCGGCCATAGAAGCTGAGCACGTGGGCCTTGGCGGCGTCCGCGCCCTCGACCTCGAAGCGTTGCGTGCCGTTGAAGCGCGACGCGCAGCCGATGTCGTGCAGGATGCACGCTACGAACAGTAAGGGATGCTTGCCTGGATGCGACGGTTCTTCTTGGTCGTAGATGGAAAATCGGTGTTGGCTTGCAAGTCTAGTGGCGTAGATGAAGACGCGAAGACTGTGGTTCAGGATTGCGAGCGGGAGGTTGGCGTGTGCGAGTTGGAAGGCTGAGATGGACATTGTGTCCTTTGGGACGCAGTCTGGGGGGATGACGGTGGGAGCATTGGATGTGTTGGAAGTATTAGGAACCGAGGAGTTGCCGAGGGCGTTTAGAGAGGAGGGAGGACACATTCTGGACGCAGTCAGGCAAGTCCTAGATGCTAGATTCAGTTTAATCCGTCACTCGTGTTATGATGTTGTCCACGTTGTCGAAGAGATACAAGTTCCCCCATAAGGAGTTGTCGGAGAATAGTACGGGGTCCGATCCTACCCGCTTTGCCGAGGCGCAGGAGTACCTTAGCCAAGTAGTACCAGCTAACTCACGCATAATGTGGAGCTTCAGAAAAGCCTGCCGGCGTCAGAAACGGCCGGCAGCTATGCTTTGCTGCGAATGGAACAAGTCACGGCCTGTAGCTTGATTCTGAAACATACAACGAGGGCAAGCATCCACCATCCACAAGCCTGAGAGAGACCAAAGTATGCAGGTAAGGTCGTCACAGGTGTTTCAAGAAGATGAATCATGCTTGCGTAGAGGGGCGTGGTGGCTTCTTGCAACTAAGTTTATGTCCGCTCCTCCTGCAACAAGCATTTCGAATCCACCGAGAGATGTATAATATCGAATCATTGTAAGTTTTATTCATCTTCAACCGGCTTATGGCAACTACAGTCGCTATCAATACCTACGTCTGTAACTCCCGGATCGTGAAAAAGGTGGCTACTGGTGCCAACATGGTCTCCATCGCCGTGACCGAGTATTTTCGAGACAATGGCTTGGAATCGTCAAATCGACTCCATCGATATGATACTTATTCTGGAAGCGGTAGGAAACAACAGGCAGTAGCGGCCACGGGGTTCAATACGAGATTGACACTGAATGGAGGAGACTGCGTAGACAAGGTTGTTGTTCAGTACGCGCGCATTCATGCACCGATAACTACATGCCGCGCTCTAGTCCAGAGGTTTCTCGAATCCACACCACGAGCACTAGCGAATATAAGCCCGGAAAGAGGTGTTTAGGAAACACGTCCTTATGGTCCGAGTACGTGAGTGTCTCCAGCTGCATTTGGCCCTAATTGTCCATTCATGTTTAATAGTCCTCCAGTAGATCAAAGAAGCATAGCTATAGTCATGCGCCAGTAGATAGGAGCTCATTTGCAGATATGGTCGGTATTAACATATCCTGCAATATGGCGTTTTCTTGAACAACCGGAAATGTGCAGAACAGACTGTATTAAGAACCCCGATTTATCTTGCTAGGTTCTGCCTCATCTGTAGTAAAGCAAGTAGAGACAATTTTTGGTCCGAGAATTTCGATCGAGAACAGCATTTGATCTTCCAACAGACTCGCAAGTGGATCAGTGGTAGCAAAAGGACGCGTAGAGCGTTCCCATAACGGAACCGAGTCCCTAACGCTGAGCTGTAGACAGCGATTCCAGATGAAAACCATGTTTAAGATAGGGATGCTGTAGCGCCTCCACTGCTGTTGGTCTCTTCGTATGATCTAGAACAAGCAAGAATTCGATGAAGTCCAGAAGCTCTGGAGGCACCTTTGGAGTAGAGAGTTTCTCGAGCTCTTGACGCAGGGTGCCAACAGTGATAAACTGCCTCTCCGAAGAATCGTTCCCATGCCTGAAAGAGCTCGTTTCGAGATATTCCGCCAATGCAAATTCTTCTTCGTATTTCGAGTCGACCGGCGCTTCCATCGGCCCAACAAGCCGTCGTATCTGGGCGATACACCAGGGTTCGGTCAGATCCTGAACAATTTTATCGTGTGGGCCGAAGATGGCTGAGTGCGATAGCCAATGCGCAAGCTTTACTGTTAGCCAACGACAGCGGCGGAACAGAGGCACTGTCAAACCGTAACTCCAAGTGACCACACGTCAGAAGAATGCCAGACACCGAAGCCTCTCCATACCTCGGGAGCACGGCACTCAAGGCTCTGGAGACGCATCACGTCATACCCATCCTCGAACACTGGACAAGTCGACAAGCCTAGTGATTTGACTCTAGGAACTTACTGTTTCCTAGGTCTCCTACTTTCACAATAGGAGCAGGACCGTCAATATCAGAGAGGAAGATATTATTTGGGTTTATATCTACTAAATCAGTATCTGCTACGGAAGGAACAGCCTTATTACCAACCCGTGTGTATTGCGTCGTACTGTGTCTTGAGAAGAGCAAGTGCCGACAGTACTGATCTAGCTATGACCTTAGGGAGGACCGAGTTTTGACGAAATCGTTCAGACGGTACTTGCCATAAGTCGTACTCCATATATTCGAAGACCATAGCGCCCGGAGCTGTGGCGGTTTCATCTGCATGCGGCAGGTTCTTACCAGAATCCGGATCGCGGTCAATGATGTCATATTGACTGCGGATATATGGGCTGGAGCGGATGCCAGGAATAAGGTAGTTATTTCGCTCTCGCCTCAAGGCTTTCTTAGTAGGCTCTCGTGCTGTCTTAACCACTGCACTGGACACTGATAAGCTGATATATTAAGCGTTGCAAACATCACTCACAACTCTGATTTGAAAGCCATGCTATCCAGTATCTTTGCTTTGAACACCGTTGGCGCATGAAGCGCCTCGAGAAGGCGATATGTTGCATTGCGTCCTCGAAGGACTTGACCTATGCTCAGTATCATCTCCTCGGACATCGCCGCCAGCCTCCCGCATGAGAGACCCAATTCTGCTGTCAGAATCGGTCTGGTTTTATCCTACTGAATTCTGCTACTGCTCGAGTGAGCACGAAGGGTTGTCACGATTTGGAAAGGCTGGATTAGGCCTAACTGAGTCTAGCCGTCGATCGGCCTGGCACCTGCTTTCCATCACGCACGTCTCTCTGTGAGAATTCATCCTATGCAATTACTCCATAGATTGATACTCTATCTCTCGTAAAATCTGTTCAAATCAACCGTGGATCAAGCGATCCAGCGATGTGGTCTCCTGTTCAATCCAGTAGCAGTCTAGCCGGCCCTACTAATAGCCCCTCGGTAACGCCATCGATGCCTTTTTACGAAGACAATTTGTCGATTCCACGCCGTTCACCCTCAGGTCACGATAGTGGGTTGTGACTTATACTTCTATGTTTCTAGACATAGACGCAGCAAAAGAACGCCAATGTCCTGATCTTGGCGAGGGAAAGGCACACCTTCACGCCTTTATTGTTGACTGGATGATCGGCGGCGGTAGAATCGGACGTCGATTGCTGGAGGAAGCCATGCTTTTTGATCGGCAGGAACCTTGAGAGACGCATCTCTGAGCCTGGAAAGGTCGCAATCCAACTCGCCGACTACATGGGTGGACCGGCTGCGTGCTCATGCAAGAAGCGCCCGGCCTACGATGAGGAGAGGACGTCGTTAAGTAATTTTTTGAGAGGTAACACCCAAACGTTCTTTGGCGCACAGATTAAGTTTCTGACTTGCCATCGCCATCCAAGCCGGAGATCTTCCCTATCTGAAGGGAGGAAGCGAACGAATGTTTTGAATTGGGACTGCGCGTGAACGGAGCTTGTGGGTGCTCCCATTGTAAGATCCAACCTTTGGCATGGCTAGAATCATTCGCTCCTCAGGACTCGGGAACCTTTATTCGTCCGAAACCTGGCTTTCAGCCTATCGTCGCTGTTCCTGTAGCTTCAGAGCAGTAATATGCAGAGCAAGTCCAATGGATGTGGAGATCGGCGACTTCATGCCCTAAATCGCCCTTGCATATCGTCACCGGAGCTCTGTGGCTCCGTCTGCTGCTTTGCACACAACCTTTCCTCATCAATTACTCCTTAGGCTTCATTGATACGCCACACTCACAGTTCATTTACCCTTGTTGGCCTAATATGCCACAGCATAATTTCTCGAAATATGTCATGGACATCGCACAGCTGCGATCGCTGACTCACTTCATCGCCATTCCGCTACTTTCGCCTGTCTCCAGACCACAATTCCGTAATTCAATCACCCGCTTACTAGACGACCCTTCGGCGGCTACCGTGCCTAGACATGACATTCGTCCACTTGGTACCCTCCATATAGGTTTGGGTGCCATGAGTCTCACAACACCGGAACGCTTTGCGAAATCGACTGAAATTCTTCGGAATGTGAATTTTAAAAGCATTTTGAAAGTTGCAGCAAGAGGTTCAAAGGAAGGAATTGCTTTCGATGCAGAACGAATTTCGCAAGAAGGGTCTTCCCCGACCATGACCCATGTTGGTTCAGCACCTCGCAACGGAGTCGCCCCGGTCAGCGTATCCCTTCGTGGCTTGCATTGTGGAAGGATTGGCGCGGAAGCAGACGCATTGTTTTTGGGCACCAACGTCGTGGATTTGACACATCGGCTTCATCATTTACGTGAAACAATCCAACACGCCTACCGTGATGTTGGGTTGCAAATCCTGACAAATAGTTCCGATGCGGAGACAAGCCGTGCTCGAAAGGAAAATCAAGCATCGTCTGTTTTCAGCATGGGCATATTGCGAAGTACATGTCAGCCGCCAAGGAAAATCCCTGACCGTAAGCATCGAGGGAAGCTCAGGAATTCCCCAGCACCCAGATACGATTTCAGAGAATTGGTCAACCAGTACAAGGACAGAACATGGTCCGAAGACATCAGGCTTGACAGAGTCAGTATATGCCAAATGGGGTTGACACAAAGTATTGCCCGTCACGGTGGAGGTATAGACTCCGACCTTGGACTCTCTGAAGTCTTCAGCGTACCTCTACCATGATTATCTCCTGTTTCTTTGTAACGCAGACGTGCGAATGGCCAGCGGAAGTTCTCTGCAGTGAGCTCACAACCAGCATACATGGATGGGCACACTCGACCGACACTGACAATCCTGGTTTTTTCACTGGGGAACCACCTATCTACACCGAGTATCCAGGCGTGGGACAACAAATACATTCGTACGACAACGCGGCCTCCATGAGCACGCAGCACGATCTTTTTTTACAACGCGCAACTTCAGGGACTCTCCCTGGCGGAACAATGTGAATCAGTGACTTATCTCTACGAGGTACACAGTAGTGATGATAGAAAAGCATGAATAATCAACCTATCTAGCTACTAGGAACGTCTCTAATATCGACGATGACATGGCTAGATACATAAATGAATCAACGACAACGCAATCAGACATGACAAAGACAGGTGGATCGATCAAGCAATCATTCGAGCTAGTTTAGCTAGGGGTTAGTGTGAGGGGTTGGCTGTCGATCAGGGGAACTCAAGCAGTATTAGTACTGTCCGCCCGCCAGATTCTGCTCGTGTTCTCTATCCTTTTGGACTCTGAACCACATGTATCTAGTTGCTCCCACCGTCCCACCTCAGGACCGTTCTGTACATACATGACTAGGCTTGCTTACCCCGGGACCGTGTCGCCTAGATATGGGGGGTTTTTAGGCACTAGAGCTGCTCCAGAAGGCCTCACACTTGTTGTGCATGGGCTAATGGCAGCAGACTAGTCGCTTAGCGGCCAAACAATGAGATATCTACATATCAGCATCGTTGGCAATGTGCCTTATCACGTGACGGATATTTGCGACTCATGACGACATGTCTACAGCAATATCCATGAAAGGCAACACCGCACTAAGACACCAAAGAAGCATATATGCACGTGACTCAAGGCAACACGCGAACAACTTGAGCAAGCCACCAGCTGTCAGGAAGTGGAGCGTGTCTTCGTCTGTCAAAGTCCCTTGTTTCCATCAGCATCCATGTTGTGCATATCAAGCTACCTCATTGTATTACAGCACCTTCCTCAGGACTTGGCCCTCGCTATAGCGAATTCAAGATCAAGCTCGGACAAAGCTATCCTGCATTACAAATATCCCCATCCTCGATTGCTCATAACATCGTCAGCCTCCTCGCCCTCACACCCTAGTCCCAAAAACCCTAAACCGCTTAACCCCCCCATCAGGCAAAATAACCATCTTCAAATGCGTGCACACCCTCCCCTCCACCCCAAAAACATGCTCCCTATCCCCCTCACACCCCCTCACCCCCAAAACCTCCCTCCACCTCTCATCATCC
>JAABUL010006718.1_pt1 | contig 13047 bp, 2 predicted proteins | sample 5559151 | NCBI WGS metagenome assembly JAABUL01 (sample SAMN10711876, study PRJNA513368) | rock metagenome | isolation source: Antarctica rocks | place: Antarctica: Victoria Land, Pudding Butte sud | reverse complement strand
TAAATAGATTAATTATTTCTATTAAATTATTAATTAATTATTACTAAAAATAAAATAAATTATTACTAAAAATAAAATAAATTACTAAATATAGTAGTGTTAACAATTCGGATCGATTTTTTGGATCGATTTTCGATTTCAAGTTTGCAACTCGAACTAAATAGTCGATTTTAACATTAGAAATTAAATCGACTTTTTGATTTCAACTTTTGGAATCGACTCGACTCGATTTAAGTCGAATATTTGACTTAAACTCGATAACCCGACCCAATGCGATTAGTCTATATTAACTTAATTAAATTTAATAAGTTTGAAGAAAATAATTCTAAATTATTAATTGTATTTACAAATATTATTTAACTCTATTTTTAAATATATCTTTTAAAAACTTTAAAAAAGTATAAGAATTAATTTTCTTATTTAAATCTTTATTTTTATATTCTTTTTTTAATTTATTTATTATTTTTTATTATTTTTTATCTATTTAGACAACAATAAACTTAATAAAGTTTTCTATAAATTTGTTGCAATATTAAGATAATTTAATAATTTTATATTAAAAAATAACTTTATATTTATTATAAAAATTCGAGAATTAATTTAGAAAGTTAATAATATTAAATTTATTAAAATACAATACTTTTAATAATTTTAAAAAAAATATAAAAATTATATAGTAATAAGATTCTATAATTTTATAAAATTATTAAGTAAATTTATTGTTAATATAAATATATTAAGAAAAAGTTTTACAATCTTTCTATTATTTTAAAATATTATTTTTAAGAGAATAACTTTGTAATAAATAGTAAAAGTAACAATTATTAAATTAAAAAAACTAATAATAATAATTAATTTAAACAATAATATGTTTATTTTATAAATTCCTCTCTTTTCTTTATAAAAATATTAAGAAGATTTTTTTTCTTTTCTCAATTTTTTTTCTTTTTGTTTATTATTTTTTTGTCTTTTTAATTATCTATAAATAAGTACTTTAAATTTATTATTTTTTCTAATTACTTATTAATTTATTGTTAATAAATATCTTTATATTAAAGATTTATTTTAATTTCTATTAAGAAAAAAGTTTAAATAGTATTTTTACTTTTAAGCAAATAGATTAATTATATTGTTACAAGACTTTTTTTGATAATATTATTATAATTAATAAATAATTTATTATTTATTTAATAAATATTAGTTATAATTTTAATAAAAAAAATTAATCTTTAAATCTACAACTTTTATTATTATTTTTAATTTTTTAATTTTGTTTTTTCTTTTTTGTCTTTTTTTATTTAATAATATCTTAATTTCTAAATTATTAATTTTGTATTTCTAATTTTTGAAGTTTTTAATTTTAATAATTTATTAAAATTAATCTATTTCTTATATTTTATTTTTATTTTTAAGTTTTTAAGTTTTTAAATTTCTAAATTTCTAAGATTGTTTTGTTACGCTAGTACTTTCTTAGAAAGTATTAGAGTAAGTTATGCTATTGAAGAGATCTATAGATGTTGTAACAAGATAGGAATAGAATTCCAATTAGTAGACAACTATAACAATAAAGACTTATGGCGATATATATATAGATCGCACTATATAGTCTAATAGTATATTAAGTAGCTAAGATTCTAAGATCTAAATAAAAGAGATTATATATTTATTGCAAATAAGTTGCTAATATTAATAACAAATATCTTTAAGTCTATAATCTAATATTATTTGATTATTCGACTATATATAATCTTCTCTCTTTTAATAGTTGTTTCTTAACTATTAAATTAAGAAACTTTTGTTTTTGCTTATATAGAAATTGTAGTAAAAAATAAGAAAATTGTTTTTATTTTTTTTAGATTGTTAGACTAAATTTCTTGTTCTTCTTGTTACTCGAATCGATTGCGTAAAAAATATAATAAATTAGTTTATATAGAATTTTTTTTAAATTAAAATTAAGTACTTAAAAAAATTAATTGTTGTAAATTTTGTTTATTTTTTGAAGACAATAACAATAGTAATAAGTTTTCTTAATATAGATTTAAAAGATTAGTCTAAAATACAAATAATAATAATAAAGTAGATTGTTGCTATTGTATCTATATTAAACTTTTTAAGACAAAAAATAAATATATAATTTTAGAAATTATTTCTAGTTTCGAAATACTTGATTTTAATTGCTAACTTAATTTTAATTTATAACGTTTTTTCTTAATTTTAAATTAAGATAATAAATATTTTTCTTTTTTGTTAGAACAAACAATTAAAAATTTAAATCTTATTTTTTTTTAAATTAATCGAATAAGAATCTAAATTATTTTAAATATTAGATTAATATATATTAAGTATTTTAAAGTTTTTAGACTTTATAAATTATATTTACAAATACAATTTAAATATTTTACTTTTTATTTTTAAATCTCTTTCTATATTAATTTTACGTAATATATTGTATATTTTTAAGTTTGCTTTACTAAACAATTAAGTTTCTTTATATCTTTAAATAGTATTTTTAACTTCTTTATTATTTTTGTCGAATTTTAGAATATATATTTTAGAATAATATTTTTAATATTAAATATAGAAAAAAAGTCGATAGTTGCTTTAAAACAATAAAATATATTAGTTAAAAATAGATTTAACAAAATTAAATTTTAATAAGTTGCAACAATATTGTTTCTTATATTTATTCAAAAATTCTTTAAAGTTTTTTTATTTTTTAATAGAATTATATAGACAAAAAATATTTTAATTTTTGTATCAATTTTAATTTTTAGCTTGCAATAAAAAATTTAAAATTACGCAATTTATATATCTTTAAATTAACAAAATATATTTGTTTAAAATAATTTCTATTTTAGTAAATCTTTTTCTATTAACTTAGTTTTTAGTATTCTTTTGTTTTGCTATTTTTTTTTATTGTTTTTTGCAATTATATATTAATCTAAATATAAAAATTGTTTATTAAATACTTCTTACAAGATAAATTATTTTGTACAACAAAAAATAGTCGATTGCAATTGCTAAAATTCTTGATAGATATTTTAATTTATATCGAAATTAAAGTAATATTTCGATATTTAATTTTTATATTTTTTAAAAACTAACAAATATAATATTGTTAACAATCTATACTTGTAATTGTTTTATAGAAATATATGCGTTATATAAGAATCTAGATCTTTTTGCACTATTATTTGCAATATAGAGAACAAACAATTAAGAAGCTATTTTTCTTCTTAATTATTATTTCTTTGCTAATAATATAATATTATTTGCAATTTGTTCTATAGTTGCAATTATATTTAATACTTCGAGTTTACAATTAGATAAATAAATTAATTTTAACAAACAATAAGTTTATACTAATTTTATTTTGTTAGATTAGTACTATTTATTACTCGAAATTAAATATCAATTTACTAAAAATTGTTAAATAAAAAGATTAGTTTTTCTCTTTTATAAATCTATTGTCTTAAGAAATCTTCGAAAACAAATAGATAAATATTGAGCTTAAAATTTAACTTATTTTGTCTTATAAATACTAAAAAATTGTTTTGTTTCTTATAATACTAAATTACTTGTTTCTTAATTTAATTATTAGAAACTCGATTTATTTTTAATAGAAATTCTAGCTTTCTTTAATAAGCTATATAAACAATCGATTTTAATATAATTGTAACTAGATCTTCTTTTTGCTTCTTTATCGATATAGCTAGTTTAACTAGTTAAAAGACTTTAATTAATATTGCAAGATAATAGTTAATTCGATATTGCAAGTCTATACTTATCTTTATATATAAATAGTTCTTCGTATTGTTCTTTTTTTTGTTAAAATAAAGATAGCTACTAGCTTTAAAAAGATTTTTGCAATTTTGGTAATTAATATTTGTAATCTAATTGTATCGATAACTTTAAATAGTTTAAAATCTAATAAAAACAATTTTAATATTAGATTTTGCAATTATAATAGCAAAAAAAAAATTTCTTTAAAAAAATTTAAGGTTTGACTTTTTTTTTCTTGTTTTATCTTTTATAAGTTTTGTTATTTTTAAACTTCGACTTTTGCTTTAATTTTAATTTTAAAACTAATAATTTAGATTTTTTCTATTTCTTGTTTTAAATCTACGCTTTCTATATATTTTTTATAAAAGAAAACAAAATTGTTTAAATTCTTACTTAATAAGTCTTCTTTAGCTTTGCGTCTAAAATTCGAATTAAATTAAACTCTTAAAAATAATTTTTTATTTTAACTTTCAAAAACTTTTGTTTGATAGATACTATTATATTTTTGAATGTTTTAATATTTATTTTATTGTAGTTGTCGACTATATAGTTAGCAATATGTTTCGATTCTATAATGCGAAATTTAAGTCGATTTCAAACAACTTAATCTAATTTCTTCAATTTTTTTTTTAAATTTTAATTCTTTTTTTGCTATTTGCAATATTGTTTTAATAGTTAACTAATCTATATTCTTAGACAATGTATTTGCAGTCTTTAATAACTACAATTTGCAAAATTAAATTAAATTATTTTAAATTTGTAGTTTTTTGTTCTAATTAATTTCTTATATTGTGTTCTTTAATTTTTGTTATAATAAATTATCTATTAGTACTTAAGCGTCTCTATTAATTATTTGTTACAAATCTTGTGTTTAATTCTTAATTATTTTTAAGATATTTAAAACTATGTTTCGAAGATTTTTAAATTTTTTTTTCTTTTGTTATTAGTAGTTTTATTATATTAAAGAATAATGTCGATTATTTAAGTATAGACGCAATTTTCGATAGTTAAATTGTCTTTTATAGATCGAATAATTGTTTCTTGCAATTTAATTTAAGTCTAAACTTAAAAAGTTTAATATTGCAACGTTTGTAATTGTTGCAATAGTACTTGCTAATTTTGTGCTTAAAATAATTTAATCGAAAAAATCGATTTTTGATTGCAAGAAAAATATATTAATATTATTAAAATTTAACTTGTATTTTGTTGAGCAAATACAAGTTGTTGCTCTTTATAAGATCTTTCTATTAATATAAATAGTAGTTTTTGTTTTTAATTTTGATTTTCTAATAAAGATTAAGTTTCTTTTGCAAAAAATTGTTTATATCTAGTATTCTATAATTCAAAAAATCTCTATTAACGTATTGTAGATTAATATTGATAACAAAATCTATTTAACTTTTGCAAAAAATATATTGCAAGCTACAATAAATATTAGCAAAAAGTTTCTAACAAACAAAAGAAAATTATATATTTAATTTATATTTTCAACTTGTAAAAAAAGATTGTTATAAACCATATTTATATATTAATTGCAAAAATATCTATTAAAGTAAATCGAATAGTTGTTCGAAATAGTTTGACAAAATAAATAGAAATTAAAACAATTTTAAATTTTAAAGCACTTATTATAGTAAGGTTTCTATAAGAGAATATTTTTTGTTAATATAAATATATTAAGAAGATAATTATAAATAATAAACTCAAAAATAAAATTAATATAACAATTGAATTTCTAAAGAGATATAGTATTAAGAAAATAATAATATTGATTTATTATTTATAAACAAATAGAATAATAAAAAGAGAATATAGATTTATTGTTAATATTTTGTTTAAGCTAACTAAAAGAGCTTCTATAAATTAATTACATTATTTGTACGCAATCTTGTAAACAAATAGAACAACAATTCGAAAATTTATTAAGAAAATATTGTTTTGTTTTAAGTTTAAATACAAAACTATATTGTCGATTAAGATAAAATATTTAATTTAATATATTATAAATTGAAGAAAAGTTTGTTTAATAACAAATCTATTAATATTGCAAACAAAACAACTAAAAAAAAGAGATAAAAATATTTAGAAAATAGTTTTGCATTTTTGTTGTTTCAAAAAGAGAAACAAGAATTTCTTTAATAATAACTATTAACTAAGAATACGTCTATTTTAAACTAAAAACTTAATTTTATTATATAATATTAAATTCGATAAAAGATACAATGTAAAACTATTTTTTTCATAATTAGATTTTTTTAAAATAAGAAGAGAAAACAAAATTAAAGACTTTTATATTCTAAAAAAAGTTAATAGCACAAAACTTAAAAATACTTATTTAGAAAATCGATTAAAAAAATATATAAAAAAAAAATTAAATTTTTTAGATTTTTGCAAAATTAAAAAATAAAAATAAGAAAATAGAAAATAGTTTTATACAAAAGAGAAAAAATTAATCTAATTAGAGCAACAAAAAATTGTTTGCAATTATTTAAATTACACAAAAGTATAAGAATTTTTTTTTTAAAAAGAAAAAGTTGCAATCTTTATACTTGTTTTATTTGCAAATATTTTAATATAAAGTTTATCGATTTACAAATATTAGAAAGAAATTTAATTACGCAAAGTAATTTACAAAATATTATAGTTTTAAGTACTTAAAAAGAACAAATAAAAGACAAAAAAATTAAAAAATTAAAAAAGTAACAATTTCGATTAATTAGAAGTAGATAAGTAGCACTAGTATTTGTTTGTCTACTCTAATTAACTAAAATTAACAATTAGAAAACAATCTAAAAGTATTTTGAAACAAATATTCTTCTTTTATTAGAAAATAAAGAGTATAATTTTTAAATTTACAAAATTTTTTCTAACTTATATTTAATCTTTGTAACAAAATTAGATATTAAGCAATTTGCTTAAATTTATTTAAATATCTATTTTCAAGAATATTTCTATTCTTTTTTAATATTGTAATTTGTGCGAAACAAATACAAACATAATTTAACTAATTATTAATAAAATTATTAATATTTTTTTGATTAATTTTGTCAATATTGTCGAATAACTCTCTTAATTTTTTTGAAAATCTATTAGTTGTTGTATTTTTTCAATCAAATATATATTATATATTAAAATCGAAAAAACAAATTTAAATTAATTAGCAAGCTATTAAAATATTAGACAAATCTATTGTAAAGCAATTAAGTTAAATTATTAAAATATTTGTACTAATTTTAATTTTAAATCGAATTCTATACATTTAAAATTGTACTTTCTTTAAAATTTTTATAAGTTTTCGATATTTTTGCTTTTTAATATTGTATCGAAATTCTTGTTTACTTTAGAGTTTATTCTTATATTGTAAAAAATATTTTTTCTTTGTTATTATATCAATTTGTTTTAATACAATTTTTTAATTATTTAAATTAGAATCTACAATTAAAATAATTTTGTTAGTTAAAATAAAATAGTTTAAAATATATATTATTAATATATTTGTTAAAACAACTTTTAATTTGTTTATAATATTTTGTTGCTTAAAATTTTATATAAAAATATATTTTGTTTTAAATAAATAATAGATCAATTTTGCAACAATTACAAACTCTAGTATTTAAATTCGATAATAGATATATACTTTTATAAAAACTCTAACTTTAGAAACGTTTTTGCACAATAATTATTTAACAATTTTAACAATTTTAATACTATTAGAAAATTGTTTATTAAAATTATATACAAAGTTAACAATTTTAATTTCTAACTTGTAGAATTGAGATTTTTTGTCAAATATAATATATTTGAACAATTTTATATTTATTAATATTGTATTTAACTACTAAATATATTCTAGAACAAATAGTTTAATTTTTGAAATTATTTTTTTGTTGCTATAATTCGATTTAAAATTTTTTATATTTATATTGTTTACAAATAGACAATATTTGTCGAAAAAATTCTTAAGAATATATATTATAATTTTTACAAATTAAGCAATTAAGTTAGTAGTATTTTGCGATAGACAAATTATTCTAAATAATTTAAAAGAACTTAAAAAGATAATAAAATTGCAACTTTTTAATACAAAATTTATTTAATTGTACTTTGAAAAGAAATTAATTAGTAATATAATTACTATTTCGACAAATTCTTTTACAAACTCTTCGATATTAGAAAATATATTAATATTTCAAATAGTTATTTTGCTTATTTTTATAGTTGTATTAATTATATAATATTTGTTTTTCTTTTTTTTTATCTATTAGAAATTAAGAATTTTGATAGAAATTATAACAATATTTTTGCAAATTTGTCTAAAGACGCTTTTCTAATATCTTAATTATAATAGAATTTAATATTTGAAAAATTAGAAATTTTGAAACTTGCTATATTTTATACTTTATAGTACAAATTTTTAAATTAAATACAATCTTTGATTTAATTTTGTCTATTTTAGCAAAACTTTATATTAAAGCAATTTTACAATTAAAAAGTATTATAATTAAAAGTTCTTATTTTTGCAAAAAAAGTTCGAATTCTACAATTAGCTTCTAAATATATTTTTTAATAAAACAAAAATTACACTTAATATTTAAAAACTTAAATATTAGAAAAAAATTATATTTTTTGTTAAATTTCTTTTAGAAATTCTTTGTAATTAATAACTTTAGTATTTCTTTTTAGTTTTAATATCTATTTAAAATAAAACTATCTAAATTGTTTATATTTATCGAATTTGTTTTTTAATTTTTTTGTTTATATATTGTATTTATTCGAACAAATAAACGCAATACAATAAAAGATTAACAAAAAATATTAAACTTTCTAAATAATTAAATAGTAAAAGTCTCTTTTATAATATATAATCGAAAAGTTCGAATTATTAATAATTTTAATAATATTCGAAATATAGTATTAATTTAAATATTTGCTTAATTCTAATTAATTGTATTAATAAATAAGCAAATATTAGTATTATTTGTTTGTTTTAATTAATTAGAATTTTGTTAATTCTTTTTTTAATTCTATTTTGCAATATTGTTATTTTAGTAATTTTAATCCTTATTTTCGAAGATTTTTTGCAATTAAATTTGCGAAATTGAACAACTATATTAATTAAACAATTATCTAAAGATTTAAAGATTTCTCTAAGAACACAATATTTTTATTTTTGTTACTAAAATAATTAGTAAATATTTTTAAAATACTAACGCGCTTTGCTTTGTTTTTGAAATAAATTCTTAATTTAAAAAAGTTGTTATTTATATTTACAAAACTTATTCGAACACTTTGCTAAAAAAATCGATCTAATAGAATTTTGTAATTAAATCAAAAAACAACAAAGATAAAAATATAAGCTACTACTTTTTTAATTAACATTTTTGTATTTTCTATTATTTTTTCGAAACAAACACGTGCTTTTGTAACTTTTATTAGTAAAATAAAAATATTTTGTCGAATAACTAGATTAGCTTTGTTTGCAAAAATTTTGCTAATATAATTAATTTTTGCATTACTATTAAATATTGTTTTAACTTTTATATCTTTTAACTACACTTACATAATTAGACAAACAATAAGATATAAAGTTCTAAAAAATTTTACTTTTGCAACAATATTTTTAAAATAAACAATTTTAATAGATTTAATACTAATTAATTTTATAACAATAATTGTTTTTTTCTTTTTTCTTGTAAGTTTTTAAGATTTTCTTTTTGTTATTATAGTATTAAATTTTTTATTAAAAAGAGAACAAAAAAAAACAACTTAAATTAGAACAAAAATCTAGAAAATCTATTAATTTTATTTCTATTTTTAAGATAAAAATATTTTAAGTTAGAGTTTTAAAATTAGTTTAATTTTTTGTAGTTTATAGTATTTTTTTTAAATATTTTGTTTACTATATATAGTCTATAGAAGTTTTTTGCTTTTTTCTAAATTTGTTTTTTTAATACTTAATAATTCGTAAATTAGAATTAATTATTGCGAAAATATTTTTTATTATAATATTTTTTAGTTTTGTTTTTATTATTCTTTTTTTTACGTATATTTCTTTGTTTAAGACTTTTGTTATCTTTAAATAATTCTTAGATTTAATATTTTTAATTTTTAAGATTTTTTTTTTAATTCTTTCTTTAATTACTATGATCAATTACTTTATTAGAAACTTTTAAAATATTTGTTGCTTAAATTTTTTTTATTCTAATCGAGCTTTTCAAATTTCTATTATTGCTTAATTCGATTTACTATTTTTGTTATTTTTTAACAAAAAATTAGTATTTAATTTTATTGTTGCTATTGTAATTATAGAATTTCGAATACAATTTTGCGTTCTTTATTAAAGACAAATTCTTATAATCTTTTTCTTAATTTTTGTATTATTAAGAGACAACTTTATTTCTTTATTCTTAGAATTGTTAAATTTATAGCAAATTTTGTTGCTTTTGTTTATATAACTTTTTTTATTTGCTATTAAGACTTTTAACTTTAAACAAATTTATTGTTTATACAAATTGTAATAAAACAAGTACTTATTTAATTTTAATTAAAATCGATTGTATCTAAAAACAAAAACAAATTCTTAATAAATATAGATTGTTTCTTAAGATAAATTTTAAACTATTATTTAAATTTAAAAAAAAATACAATATATAAAGTCTTTTGTAATTGCGTTATTATTGCTTGTTAAATTATTTAATAAATCTTGCTCTTTGTTATTTTGCAAATATTGTTAATTTTAAGATCTTCAAAAACTTGTATCAAGATATTTACTATTTTGTTAATTTTTGTATTTTTAATTGCAACTATTAATAATACTAAGAGAACAAAAATTATCTTTAATATAACTTTCTTTTTTACAAAATTTTGCTTCTTGTTTATTATATTTATTAATTTATTTATATTAATATTTGCAACTCGCTAAGTAGTCTAATTGCTATTAATATTTATTTTTTGTATAATTGTTTTATTTTTAATTAATTTTATAATTGTCTTGTATAACAGTTTAAATATTATAATAATTATATTATTAAAATTAACTTTATACTTTTGCATTATCTTAGTACAAATATTGCAAAAAAGATTTTTCAAATATTACAAAAATCTAATATATTTATCGACTTAATTAAATTTAATAAACTTTAAGAAAATAACTTTAAATTGTCGACTATATTTACAAATATTATTTAACTCTACTCTTAATATATCTTTTAAAAACTTTAGAAAAATACAAGAATTAATTTTCTAATTTAAATCTCAATTTTTATATTTCTTTTTTAACTTATTTATTATTTTAAATTACTTTTTATTTGTTTAAATTGCAATAAATTTAATAAAGTTTTCTATAAGTTTGTTGCAATATTGAGACAACTTAATAATTTATATTAAGAGATAATTTTATACTTATTACAAAGATTTGAAAATTAATTTAGAAAATTAATAATATTAAATCTATTAAAGTGCGATGCTTCTAATATTTTTGAAAAAAATATAGAAATTACGTAATAATAAAATTCTACAATTTTTATAAAATTATTAAATAAACTTGTTGTTAATATAGATATATTAAGAGAAAACTTTGCAATCTTTTTATTGTTTTAAAATATTATTTCTAAAAAAATAGTTTAACAATAGATAGTAAAAGTAACAACTACTAGATTAAAAAGACTAATAATAATAGCTAATTTAAAAAATAATATTTTTAATTTGCAAATTTCTTTCTTTCTTTTGCAAAAATATTAAGAAAAGATTTTTTTTCTTAACTTTGCGCTATTTTCTTGTTTATTGCTTCTTTATCTTTTTAATTATTTATAAACAAATATTCTTAATCTACTATTTCTTTTAGTTAGTTGTTAATTTATTATTAACAAATATTTTTGTATTAAAGATTTGCTTTAGTCTTTATTAAAAAAAGAATTTAAATAATATTCTTACTTTTAAGCAAATAGATTAATTATATTGCTAAAAAACTTCTTTTAATAATATTATTATAATTAGCGAGCAATTTACTATTTTAACAATAGATGTTAGTTGCAATTCTAATAAGACATTTTAATTTTCGAATTTATAATTCTTATTGCTATTTTTTATACTTTAACTTTTGTTTTTTCTTTTTTTGCTTTTTAATTTAATAATATCTTAATTTCTAAATTGTTAATTTTATGTTTTTGATTTTTGAAATTTCTAATTCTAATAATTTGTTAGAATTAATTTGTCTTTTATATTTTTTTTCTTATATTTTTGAGTTTTTGAATTTTTAAATTTCTAAGACTATTTTTAGAGATATATTAATAGTTTGTTATTCTAATATTTGTTATTGTAACTAAATTTTTGCGTTAAATTTTAATATAATAAAATAGAAACAAAATTCTAATTAGTAGACAACAATAACAATAGAGACTTATTGCAATATATATATAAATCGCACTATACAATCTAATAGTATATTAAGTAGCTAAGATTCTAAGATCTAAGTAAAAGAAATCGCATATATATTGTAGATAGATCGCTAGTACTAATAGCAAACATTCCCAAGTTTATAGTCTAATATTATCTAATTACTCGACTACAATATCTTTAGACAATATAAGCAATTACTTTATCGACAAATCGAAATAAGTCTTTTTGAGAGCTTTTAGTCTTTGAGGACTCTTGGAATTGTTGTGCGCATATCTTAATTCTCGAGTTATATTAGGTAGAATTAATTAGTTTCGAATCGACTAAAAGCTAGAATGTTTCTCTATGCAAAAAAACATTGTTTTAAATATCGATATTTCAATTAATTTTCTATACAACATTAAAATAATTGTTCGCAATATAAATATTACAAAGCATAACAATAATTGCTTCTTAAACTTTAGAGTTTCTATATTTACTAAAGTTTATATTTGCGTCAAAATTGCGTCTTTTAATTAAAGTATTTGTAGTTAATTTTATAACATTCGATCTATTTGTAATTATAAATATATATAATCTTGCAAATCTATAATTTGCTTTCTATATATATTTTTTATATTATCTTAAAAAATTGTAGTTTTTTGTCTTATTACTTAAGATAATATTTACGTCTCTAGAATCTCTAATATAAATTAAGAATCTTTTGTATATCTTTGTATTATTTATAAGCAAAGCAAGTATTTTCTTTTTTTTCGAATATTAAGTTGTGTCTTCTTTCTTAATATTTAGCTTTCTTCTTTACGTTATTCAATTAATTGTTATTTTTAATATTAATTTCTTCTTCTTTGTATTAACGCAAGCTATATATTT
>JAABUL010006714.1_pt1 | contig 13051 bp, 9 predicted proteins | sample 5559151 | NCBI WGS metagenome assembly JAABUL01 (sample SAMN10711876, study PRJNA513368) | rock metagenome | isolation source: Antarctica rocks | place: Antarctica: Victoria Land, Pudding Butte sud | reverse complement strand
GAGGAGACGATTACCATCGCGGAGATCACCGAGGCAGAAACCATCACCGACACGAGCCGAAACCTTGCCAACCACCAGCAGCCCCATCCACTATGAACGAGCCTCCACGATTCGAGGGGAAGCCCAGTCAGTGCCGGGGTCGGGGTGGGCTGCGGCGGGTCAGGTTGGGTGATCGCAGTCCCGAAGGCCGGCGGCTCCGGCTGGGTGGTGGCCGCGGTGACGTGGGACGCCAGCGACGGTGCGGTGTCGACCCGAGGAACGCCCATGGCCGGTAGACCGAGCAGGTCGATGATGGTCTTGGGGATGCTGGCATGGGAGTGCCATTGCGCGTCGATGCCCTGGCCGACCTGCCCCCCGAAGACGATCAGCGGGATCCTCGACCCCCCGATCGCGGCGTAGCCGTCGGGATGCAGGGCGTCGGGGACGGTTTCGATCACCGGGGTGGGGACCGAGTCGGTGTAGCCGCCCCAGTCATCCCAGGTCAGGATGAACGTGGTGTCGGCCCAGCCGCCGCCGTCGATGACGGCTTGGACCCGCTGCCAGAGCAGGTTCTGCCCATTCGTCACATATCCGGGGTCGGTGACGTGTGGGGGATGCTCGTCGTAGCCGGTGGGGCTCCACACGTAGCAGACCTGCGGCAGCTGCCCGGCGGTGGCCATCGGGATGAAATCCTTTGGGGGGTGCACGTTGGCTGACCCTGGCGGGCTGCTCAGGCTGGTGTAGAACTTCGTCGGATAACCACCCTCGTCGGGGAACGCCGCCCACGACACGCCGGCCTGCTCGGCGACGGTGAAAATCGACGGCAAGTCCCACACCGGATGCGGGCCGACGAACGGGGGGTTCCGCAACGTCGCGGTCTGCCCGCCGACCGCCAGCATATGCCCGGACGTGGAATTCGACCCGGCCCCGAAATGGTGGTCGGCGAAGACGAACTGCTTAGCCAGCCAGCTGTAGAACGGGATCACCGTGTCGTTGTCGACCTGCACATCCAGACCCGGATAGTCCCCCATCGCGTAATGCACCCACGCCGAGCGGTCGTGGGGCTGGTCGTACCCCGGCGGCATGGCCAGCAGCCGACCCCGGTCGGCGACCGCAGCCCCCCACCGGGCCAACGTCGGGAAGTAGAAGTCGGTGGTCTTGTTCTCCTGCACAAACACCACCACCCGATGCCCGGCACCTACCGCCATGCCAACCCCCAATCACAGAACCGACAATTGACGCCGGATCTGCGGCCCCGCGCGGCCGCAGGTGGCCAGCCTGGCACCGGCCCCGCCGGTCGACCACCATCACCCGGTGAACATCCGGACAAAAGGATTTCAGGGGTGGCCGCGTTGATGCCGTACTGTCGCCGTCGCGTGGCGCAGTGTTCATGGTGATTTGTTCTGTTGTGCACCCTTTCCGGCCGGATCCGGCCATAGCGTCGGGGCGCCCCGGACCGGTGAGGGCCACCGGCGCCAGGTCACCGCGGTGACAGGGGTCGTCGTGAGGAGAATTGATGCGTAGACGTTTCCTGTCCACCCCCGCCGTCGCCGTCGCCGCGGTCCTGGGTACCTCTTCGATTGCGCTGGCCGGGCATGCCGGCGGCAGCCCCAACAAGCCCCTGGATTCCCACCTGGTGGGGCGCCAGGGCGGCGGCTCGGTGCTGACCCCGCAGAACCAGTTCGTCACCCCCGCCGGGATGACCATCGAACAGCAGGGTCAGCCGTTGGACATGCAGGTCAGCCCCGACGGCAAGACGGCGGTCGACCTGACGAAATCCCAAGACACCCCGGGTCAGTTCACCGTCTTGGACCTCGTCGGTCACCGGGTGCTGCAGCAGTACACCCCTCCGGTCGGCGTCGGCAGCGCCGACGTCAGCTCGGTGGGTCTGCTCTACTCCCCCGACGGACGCACGCTGTGGGCGAGTCAGTCGGGCGACATCTTGAAGTTTGCTGTCTCCGCAGGTGGCACCCTGAGCAGCCCCAAGGTGATCGCGCTGCCGCCCAGCGCCGACGTGCCACCGCCGACCGACGCCGGCGGAGGGCCCGCGCAGCCCCTACCCAGCGACATGGCCTGGGCCCCCGACGGCCGACACATCGTCGTCGTCCTCAACGGCTGGAACACCATCGCCGAACTCGACGCCACCACCGGCAGCCTCGGCCGGCAGACCCGGGTCGGTGTCGCACCCCGCGACGTGGTCGTGATCAACGGACACGCCTACGTCGGCAACGAAGGCGGCCGTCAGCCCACCTCCACCGACTTCACCAATTACAGCTACGACTCCCCCGTCGTCGCCGAGAAGACCGATGGCCGGGCCAGCACCGGCACCGTCTCCGAAGTCGACCTCAACGCCAGGAAAGTCGTCGGCACCTACCGGGTGGGCCTGGACCCCAGCAGCCTGCTCGGCCACGGCACCGACCTGCTGGTCACCAACTCCAGCGACGACACCGTGTCGGTGATCGACACCACCGCCCGTCAGGTGACCCAGACGTTCAACGTCAACCCCCTACCAGGGCAGCCATACGGCAGCTCCCCCAATGCGCTGGCCTTCCTCGACCCCACGCACCTGGTGGTCAGCCTCGGCCGGGACAACGCACTCGCGCTCTACACCTACACCGGCGCGCACGCCGCCGCCGCCTTCTCCGGGCTCATCCCCACCGGCTGGTACCCCGGCACCATCCAGTTCGACCGCCAGCTCGGCCGGCTCGTCGTGGCCAGCATGAAAGGAGTCGGCTCCCTGGGCTACCCCCGCACGATCAGCGAAGGCCCGGGCACGTCACCGGCGACCGGGCCGCAGGCCTACGCCGACAAAGGCACGATCAGCCTGATCCCCACCCCCAAGCCCACCGAACTGGCGACATACACCGCCCAAGTCTTCGCCAACAACCAGTGGAACGGCCTCACCGCCCGCAACCGGAAGGGCAGCGGTGGCGCGGCACCGGTCGCGGTGCCGGTTCGGGTCGGCGACCCCTCCAAGATCAAACACGTGTTCCTGATCGTCAAAGAGAACCGGACCTACGACCAGGTCCTCGGCGACGACCCCCGGGGCAACGGTCATCCCGCCTACACCCAATTCGGGCAGCGGGTGACCCCCAACCACCACGCGCTAGCGCGCCAGTTCCCCCTCGTCGACAACCTCTACTCCGCCGGCACCAACTCCGCCGTCGGCCACACCTGGCTCGACGGCGCGTTCGTCAACGACTACCTCGAACGCAGCTACGCCAACTACGTCCGCAACTACGGCCAGCCAGACGCGCTGGTCTACCCCAAAACCGGTTTCCTCTGGGACAACGCGACCGCCCACGGCCTCACCGCCCGGGTCTGGGGCGAGTACGCCGAGTACTTCACTGATCCGACTGGCCGCGACGCCCAAGGCACCTGGTCGCAGTGGTACCGCGACTCCAAGATTCTCGAAGGCAAAGCACAAGGCAAACTCCACGCCCCGGTGGGCTACTTCACCACCAAATCCGACATCCCGTCGCTGAACAAGATCCTGGAACCGGACTACCCCAACTTCCAGCTCCAGATCCCCGACCAGTACCGGGCCGACATCTTCCTACGCGACCTTAAAGGCTACGAAAAGACCGGGAAACTGCCCTCGCTGAACATGCTGTGGGTCATGGACGACCACACCTCCGGCATCTACCCCGGCCAGCCCATCCCCACCTCCGCGGTAGCCGACAACGACCTGGCCACCGGCCGGATCATCGATGGGATTTCACACTCCAAATTCTGGAAAGACAGTGCGGTTCTGGTCGTCGAAGACGACTCCCAAAACGGCATCGACCACGTCGACGGACACCGCAACATCCTGCTCGCGGCCAGCCCATACGCCAAACGCGGCGCCGTCGTCCACACCTACTACAGCCAGCTCAACGTGACCCGGACCATCGAACAGATCCTCGGACTGCCGCCGATGAACCAACTCGACCTCGCCGCGGAACCGATGTACGACCTGTTCACCAACACGGCCGACAACCGGCCCTACAACGCCCAGCCCAACCGGGTGCCGTTGGACATCCTGGACCCCCCAGCAGCGGCCTTGACCGGGATGGCCCGCGCCTGGGCCGACTGGTCAGCCAAACAGAACTTCAACAGCGAAGACGAGATCGCGTTCGCCCCCTTCAACCGGCTCACCTGGTACACCTCCAACAACTTCACCAAGCCCTACCCCGGCGACACCAAAGTGATGACCCCCGCCGAAGTCCTCGCCAAGTACCCGCAAACCTCAAACCAGAGCAAGGGTGCCGACGAACCCCGGACCCGGGCCCAAACCCCACACACCCCAGGTCAGCACTAGAGGCTGAACCGCCCCGGCCCGGCTGGGCGGCGGGCAGCACGTCCGCCGCCCAGCGCCACTCTGAGCCACGCAGCTGGCGAGACCACAGTTACGTTCTTCGTTTTGCGGTTGCCGGCCGACCGATCCGGATCACCATGCTGATTTTTCTCCGCATCGAATATCGGTCTCGGCGCGTTGTCTGTGCTGACCCGGTCTACCCGGTTGAGGTCTTGCACGCGGGGGGCTTGGCTACGGCGCGCGCTCAGCGTGGCGCTCCCGGTCGGTGAGGTCGCCAACGCCGGCACTGCCGCTGCCCAGGACCGGGTGTTGGCAGACTGTGTCGGGTGAGCGTCGAGGGGGGTGCGGTGGAGGCGGATCGGCCGCTGCCGAGTGCTGAGCCGTGGTTGTTGTTGGTCTACCGGGTGCCGTCGGAGCCGACCCGGTTGCGGGCGGCGGTGTGGCGGCGGCTGAAGTCGCTGGGGGCGGTGTATCTGCAGAACTCGGCCGCCGTGCTGCCGGCGGGGAGGACAGCCGAGCACGCCTTACGGCGGTTGCGCCGCGACATTGTTGACATGGAGGGCAGCGCGGTCCTGCTGACGTCTACTGCTTTGGTAGGCGGCCAGGATGTCAAGGCCCTGTTCCAGAGCGCCCGGGACAGCGAGTACGAGGAGATCCTGGACAAATGCCGCGACTTTCATGCCGGTTTGGACAAGGAGTACCAGGCCGAGCACTTCACCTACGGCGAGCTGGAAGAGAACGAGGTGGAGCTGGTCAAGCTGCGTAGCTGGTTCGCCAAAGTGCAGGCCCGTGACGTCTTCGGCGCGCCGGCCCAGCCGGTGGCCGTGACGGCGCTCGATGACTGTGAGCGGGCGTTGGAGGCTTACGCGGCCCGGGTCTACGTCGAGGACGGTGACGGCGGCTGACCGAGAGGTCGGGCTGCGGGCGGTTCGGTGTCCAGCGGTTCAGCTGTTTTTGCGGCCGGCTCGCCAGATGCTCGTCGGTAGCAGGACGACCAGTGCGATCAGGACCACCCACCAAACGTTGGTGCTGCCGTGTTGGGCCAGCAGGTAGGTCAGGACCAGGCCGAGGACGACGCCGGCAGCGACCAGCCAGTCGTCGCCGACCACGAAGTCGTACCAGAACGCCGCGAAGGCTTTGAGCCGTTCGACGATCATGAGGTGGCTCCCGCCGCGGAAGGAAAAGGGGTGGGGGTTCCGGCCGCCGGCTCGCGGCGGCGGAAGATGACGACCAGGCACACGGCGAACAGCGCTATGCCAGGGATCAGCCCGAGCAGGGCCGCGTCCGCGCCTGGCCAGGTGGCCCCGGCGCCTTCGGCTCCCCAGAAGGCTCCGAACGCGGTTAGCATGACCCCGACCACGAATTTCATACTGTTCTCGGGGACTCTGGCTAGCGGACCGCGGACGGCCAGGCCGACGGCGGCGACCAGGACGACGGCCGACCCTGCTGCCGCTGCGGCGAGCGGGATGTTGTGCTGGTTGCTGCCGAACGTCAAAGCGATGAATACGACCTCGAGTCCTTCCAGGACTACCCCTTTGAACGACAGGGTGAAGGCGTACCAGTCTCCGACCAGCGGCCGACGGTCGGTGGCGGCCGAGCGGGCGGCTTCGAGCTGGGTGCGGAAGATGAGGTCCTCGTCGTGCAGGTCCTTGTTGCCGCTGGCCCGCAGGATGGCCTTGCGCAGCCACTGCAGCCCGAAGATGAGCAGCAGCCCACCCACGAACAGGCGCAGGCCGCTGAGCGGGATGGCAGAGACGGCGGGGCCGAGCACCGAGACGGCGGCGGCGAGGACGAGCAGGCCGGCAGCCAGGCCGCTGAACGCTGAACGCCAGTCCCGGGCTGTGCCGGCCGCCAAGATGATGGTCAGGGCCTCGACCGCCTCGACTACGCAGGCCAGAAACACCGCGATGAACAACGCCGAGCCACTCATTGGGTCCTCCTGGAGGGGGCCGGTCCGGCGAGCTGGGGCAACGCCGCGGGGGTCCTCATTGTAACCGCGGTTAGATTCGGGCTGTCACGTTCTGTACCGGGATCGGTGGCGTAGGCGAGGCAGCCCTCGGGGTCTAGTTCGACTTCGACTTGCTCGCCTCGGGGGTGGGCCCGGGTGCAGTGCACGGCAGACAGGGTGCCTTCCGGGCAGACGATCACATGGTCATACCCGCGGCCGCGGTAGGCGACGTCGGCGACGACGCCGGTCAGGACCCCGCCGCCACCGGGGCCTCGGCGGGAGGGCTCACGGGGCTGCCCGGTGGAGATCGACGTGGCGGCCGGGCGTACCAGTACCGTCACGGTCGCTCCGGGCGGCTGGGCGCCGATCGGCCGGGCGAACATCTGCGCCGGGCCGATCTGGACTCCGATACGGTCTGCGCTGCCTCCGTTCAGTGTGCGGCCGGGCAGCTCCCCGGCAGCTCCGGTGAAGCGAGCGACGAACGGTGTCGCGGGCCGCCGGTAGATGTCCTCCGGGCTGGCCAGTTGCACGAGCCCGCCGTGGTCGAGGATACCGATCTGGTCAGCGAGTGCGAAGGCCTCTGACTGGTCGTGGGTGATGTAGATGGCGGTGGCACCGCAGCCCCTGGTCAGAGTGGAGATCTCCACCCGCAGGCGTTCGCGTAGGTCCGCGTCGAGGTTGGACAGCGGTTCATCGAAGAGCAGCAGGCCCGGTTCGGCGACGACGGCCCGGGCCAGCGCCACCCGTTGCTGTTCCCCACCGGAAAGTTCGGAGGGGTAGCGGCCGGCGTGCCGAGTCAGCCCGACCCGCTCCAGGGTCGCGGCAACCCGGGCCCGGTGCTCCGGGGGGGTGAGCCGGCGACGGCGCAGGGCATATCCGACGTTGTCGGTGACGCTGAGGTGGGGCCAGAGGGCGTAGTCCTGGAAGACCATTGCGAGATCACGCCGTTCCGGTGGCAGATGCCGGTGGCCATCGCTGACCAGCTGGCCGGAGAAGTGAATTTGGCCGCCGTCGAGCCGTTCCACCCCGGCGAGGCTACGGACCAGAGTGGACTTGCCCGACCCGGAGGGCCCGAGTAGGACGAGGAACTGCCCGGGTTCAACCTCAAAGTCCACCGCCGACAGGGCGTGGGCCGCCCCATATCGTTTCGTGGCGCCACGGACGCTCACGTGATGTCCGCGAGTCGGGGTGGGCTGATTCTTCGCGCTCATGTCGCCGTCCCGATCCGACGCCATCCGGAGGGGGCGAGGAGGAGGTAGGTCCCCCACACCAGGGCCACCACGGTTAATGCCAGGACGATGGCGATGACTTCCATGGCAGTTCCTCCGCCGAAGTCGTAGTTGGCAAGCGCTTTGGTGATCCCGACGGCAACGGGGGGCCGGCCCGGGGGGTAGAGCAGCTGCGAGACCGGCAGCTCAAGCAGGGTCCCTGCGAAGGTCAGGATCCAGGCGGCGAGTAGGGGCCGGGCGAGCAGCGGCAAGACGTTGCGCAGCCAGGCGCCCAAGGCCCCTGAGCCGTGTACCCGCCCGGCCTGCCAAAGCGATTCTTGGATCTGACCGACGCTTCCCATCAGCACCCGGGAGGTGGAGGGCAGCGCGGTGGCGAGATAGCCCAGGAACAGCAGAAACGACGTTTGGTAGAGGTGAATCCCGAGGCTGTTGGCCAGCGGCAGGTTGTAGGTGAAGATGTACCCGGCTGCGAACACGATGCCGGGCAGCGCGACCGCGGTCAGGAGCAGCAGGTCCAACAGCCGGCCCGGGACGGCGCTCTGACGGCTGCTGAGGAGCCGCGCGCACACCACGCCGAGGAGCACGGTGGCGGTTGCGGTGGCGGCGGCCAGCTCCGCGGAGAAGAGCAGAGGCTGGTGCAGGGCGGGGCTAGCGATCACCCTGAGGTAGTTGTCCAGGGTCAGTCCGTGCTGCTCGGCCAGCGATCCGAGCCCTTTGACGAATGAAGCCGACACCGCCCCGAACGCTGGGATCCCCAACCCGATGATGACGAGCAGCGTCAGCCCCCCCATCGTCATAGCGCGCACTGCCGGCGGGGGTCGGTGCCGCCGAACGGCGCGGGTCCGTCCGCCGAGCACCCGGTAGCTGCGCCCCCGCAAGGCCCGGGTCTGGGCCAGCAGGGCCAGGCCGGCCATCCCCATCAGTACCCACCCGACGGCGGCAGCGACCGGGAACCGGACCGGGAAGCTGTCGATCGCAGCGTAAAGGGTGTAAGTGGCGACCGGGAAATGGGCGTCATTGGCCAGCGTCGCTGCCACCCCGAAGTCACTGACGGATTCGGCAAACACGATCGCGAACGCCGACCAGCAGCCCGGGGCCAGCAGTGAGGCCACCATCCTGGCCGCGGCCAGCCGCCCCCCGCCGTGGACCCGGGCCGCCGCCTCGTATTCCTCGCCCAGCCCCCGGAGCGCCCCGGAAAGGGCGAGGTAGGCGAACGGGACTCCTTTCACGGTGAGCACCGCGATCACCCCGAAGGCACCGTAGAAGAGCCGACGAAGGCCGCCGGCCGGCACTCCGGCCAGTTCCAACACCCCGGCAGGCTCCAGCAGGCGTTCCCACCCCAGGGCGACCAGGTAGGACGGGGCGAGCAGCAGCGCGAACATCGATCCCGACCACAACGCTCGGCCGGGGACGTCGCTGCGCAGCACCACCCACGCCACCGCCCCCCCGATGACCGTTGCTGCCGCCCCCGCGAGCACACCGACCATCAGCGAGTTCAGCGCCCCATGCAAGAAGCCGCCCGACAGCGCAGAGCGGAACCCGTCGAGGGTGAACCATTGCGGGCCCTGAGCCAGGAGTGCCGGGCTGACCGCGACCAGCAGGAACAGCACAATAGGCAAGACCAACACTGCGATGATGAGGATCCAGAAGACCACCCACGGGCCGCTGCGCAGCCGGGACAGAGCCAGCCGGGCCCGGTCCCCGGGCGCCGAACGCCGGACATCGCCGGGCCCGGGCCGGTCCGTCGTCGGTGTTGTCGTCGCCGTGGCCGCCACCGGCCGGCTACTTGATCGTGCTGTCGAAGAAGGTGTTCACGTCGTTTTCCAGCGGCCCCCAAAAGTAGGGGTCGATCTTCTGATAGGCCGGAATGGGCGGGAGCGCGGGCGAGGGGGTGACCCCGTCGACGACCGGCCAGTACAGGGAGTCTCCGGTCGGGTCGCCGGCCTGCATCGCGTACTGGCCAGGTGGAGACAACACGTACTCGATGAACTTCTCCGCCTCGGCTTGCACCGCAGCCGGTGCCGCCTTGTCGATGCCGATCACCCCCGGCAGCAACGTGGCCCTGGGCAGGTAGGTCACCTTGGGGTCGAACGCCGCCGACTTCTTCACCTTGGCCACCTCACCAGCGGCCGCGGAGCTCTGGATCAGCCCGTACGTGATCTGCCCCGTCTCCAAGGCATGCAAGGTGTCTCCGTTGGTCGGAAACACATGAAGGCCATTGCCCTTGAGCTTGCCCAGGAACTCCTTGCCAGCCGACACCCCACCGCCCTGACCGCCCAGCTGATTCATCAGCCCGGCGATGAACGGATACGTCGGGCCCGACTGCGACGGGTCGTTCATCCCGATCAGACCCCGGTACTTGGCATCGAGCAGGTCCTGATAGGTCCGGGGGACGCCCGGAGCCTTCGCGGCGTTGTAGATCAGCGCCGCCATCACCGTCGTACTCACCGGTACGTAGGCGTGGTCGGAGGGGACCAGTGCCTGGCCGGCGGCGTTAAGGGACGCCTTCGGCGTGTACGGAAGCAGCTGACCCTGCTTGTCGAGGGAGGCGAACGCGGTGTCCCCGTCGACCCATAGCAGACCCCACTGCGGATTGTTCTTCTCCGCAGCAACCTTGGTCAGCAGCGGCCCGGTGCTGTCATCGACGAGCTTGACCGGGATCCCTGTGGCCCGAGTGAAGGCCTTGGTGACCGGCTCGTCATACCCCTGCGCGGAATACACGACCAACGGCGCCGCGGCCCCCGACCCGGCCTGGGCCGACGAGGCAGCCGGACCCGACGGGGAACGACTCGCACCCGAACCCGGGGACGAGACACCGGCGGCGCCGCTGGAAGACGACCCGCAGGCACTGAGCACCCCCAATGCCAGGACAGCCGCGGCGGCGCCGCCCAGCTTGGGCACGGCGATAAGCAATCTCGACATAGCCTCTCCCGGAGACAGAAGGACACAACGGACATCTAACGGTCGTTATGCACGGTGCATGACGAACATTGACTGGGGAGAGGAGACAGGTGAACATCCGGCGAAGCGACGGGAAGCAAACAGCGCGCGGCACCCACCCCGGTCGCTGGCTCATCTACCGCCGGCAGTGTTCGCCCAGACGCCACGCCGCGTTCACCAGCGGGTGCCACATTGAAGTCATGTCGTGGCGGAGATTGAAAGCACGGCTGCCGGCCCTGTACGTGGAGGCGCTGGACAGCTTGTGGGCGGCGGAAGAGATCAACCACGCTTCTGGGCGGGGGTGGAACGCCGGCCTGCGGGCCCTACACGCCTACCACGAACAGGCCACCACGCACTTCGGCGCCTTCTCCGACGTCCGAATCGAAATCCTCCACCAGATCGCCCAAGGCGACCGGGTGATCACCCACCTGCACACCCGCGCCCGCCACACCGCAGACTTCGCTGGCGTCCCGGCCACCGGCCGCGGTGTGACCCTGGCCACCATCAGAATTGACCGGCTCGACAATGACAAGATCACCGAACAATGGACAATAACCGACGCCGACGGCATCCTGCACCAACTGCAGGACTAATCTAGCTCTGTAATAGTAACTGACCAGGGACTAACTCGAAGACGAGGACGAATTCAGCTCAGATGTGCCGGCCTGGGGCCGCCGAAGGCCTACTAGCCAGCTCGATATCGTGAACACCGAAGAGCCCAGCCATGACCCGGCACCCTATTTCTTCTTGGGGCAGATGTGCGGCCGGATCACCTGCCCGTACAGGAATCCATCAGGGTGCGGATCGGGCGCATCGCGCCTCTTTAGCGCCGCCTCGCCGCCCTGTTGCAGTCTGCCAATGCGCGGCGCAGCTCGCCTGGATCGTCGGTGATCACAGCGGCCACCCCCGCCATGTCGAGCAGTCGTGCATCAACCGGCCGGTTGACCGTCCAACAGCGTATGGCCACGCCGGCTTCGGCGGCCCGATCGACGACTGCGTGATCGGCGAGAACCGACTGGACGTGCGGATGGACGTCGGTGCCCGGCACGGCCAGTGCCCGGGACAAGGCTGTGATGGCCGGCACCTCGGCGCCTGTGATCAGGGCCCGACGCAACTCCGGCCCGACCCGACGCACCGCGTCGAGCACCTCCGTAGAGAACGAGGACACCATGACGCCCTGGTCAAGGCCGCCCTCTCCAGCTCCCACTCGTCGCAGGATCCGGACCACGGCGACAGCGAGTGCCGCCGGCGGGACCCCGTCGCCCTTCAAGTCAAGCAGGAGCCGGTCGCGACCGTAGACCTCTTCGACTACCTCGTCGAGCCGGGCGATCGACTCTCCGCCCGGCAGGGGATAGCGAAGCAACGCCGCATAGGAAAGGGACCGGACCTCCACGCCATGGCCGGCAAGCCGCCACAGATCGCGGTCGTGCATGCAGACGGGCACGTCGTCTGCGCTCAGCCGGACATCGACCTCGACCCCATCAGCACCGTCCGCCCGTGCAGCCACAACAGCCGCAATAGTGTTCTCTACCGGCCAGCCAGAACCAACGCGGCCCCGATGGCCGAAGATGTCCACCAGCCCAACGTGCAGGCCGGAATCAACCAGGGGCCGAAATCCAGGTGGCGGCCAGGCGACCAGTGACCGAACCTTCCGTTCGGCATCCAGGCTGTATCAGGCGATGACGCCACGGGGCGGCAGTCATCGCGGTGCGTCGGGCCCCGTCCTCGCTCACGGCGTTAGCAGCGAAGGCGTCGCAGAGCTGGGGTCAGCGACGTCACGGAGGCGCCGGCTCGCCGCCGGGGGCACTGTCAGTCGAAGCTTGAGGACATTGGGCAGCGCTGACGCCGACCGCCGGACACCATCAAGGACGGCGGTATGCCTGACGATCGTTTCTCGCCCCTATGGCCGATCGGGCTGCACTACGCACGCGTCCGGGTCGCCCTTGTAGGCCTCAGACGCAAGGAAGGCCGCTTTGCGGGGGTAGCGGCGGCGAGGACGGCGCCGGTGTGGCGCAAGTCGTGGAAACGGAGATCTGGCCGCCCCGATTTCTCGCGGGCCGGATAGTAGACACGGTACAGGCTCGGAGGGTGCCATGTGGCCGCCTCCGGTGGCCGGGAACAGCAGACCTTCGCGCCCGACCTCAGTGTGGTGGCGTAGGTGCTCCGCGACTAGGTCGACGAGGTGCGGCGGGATGGCGACATCGCGCACACCGGCGTCGCTCTTGGGTGTGCCAACAACGAACTCGCCCCCCATGCGGCGAGCAGGATGAGCAGCTGATAACGGTCGGGCATTGCCGCGACGATCTCTTCGAGCTCGGGCAGCGTCGCCGGCCGAATGGTGACCTGCCGCTGCGCGTGCCCGGCTCCTCGTACACGGCAGGGGTTCGCGGCGACCAGCTCGTCGGCGACCGCCGTGGCCATGATGGTGCAGAGCAGGGAATAGGCGTCGACCTGTCGCGTCGGCGTGCCGTTCCTTGCTAGTTTAGAGCGTGTCTGAGAAGGGTTAGGCGCAATACCGTTCAGTTAGGGATGCGCACGGTGTAGTCGGGTAAAATGGGCGGGCTGGGGCCAGTCGGTGTGGTGGGCGCGTTTGACGTGCCATTTGGGCATCTTGCGTTTGATGACGCGGGGCGCGGCGCGTGCTCGTCGGGCGGGGTT
>JAABUL010006713.1_pt1 | contig 13051 bp, 10 predicted proteins | sample 5559151 | NCBI WGS metagenome assembly JAABUL01 (sample SAMN10711876, study PRJNA513368) | rock metagenome | isolation source: Antarctica rocks | place: Antarctica: Victoria Land, Pudding Butte sud | reverse complement strand
AGGACGGCACCGGCGTATCCTGCATGTGGGATGGTCTCCTTCTCGATGGTCTGGTTGGTGTAACACCCTTAACCCTACCATCAGGCGACCATCCCCCTCCAGACCGACAATTCACAGACCCTGGCGCATGGGCCGTGACAACGACGAGCGCTACCCCGACATACCGCGCAACGTGGCGGGCTACAATCTGCCCCAACTGCTGCCCGAGCACGGTTTCCACGTCGCGCGGGCGCTGGTGGGCAGCGAAGCGACCTGCGTGACGATCCTGGAGGCCAAGGTGCGCGTCGTGGACAGCCCGCCCGTGCGCGGGCTAGTCGTGTTGGGCTACCCCGACGCCTACCGCGCGGCGGACCACGTCCCACAGATCTTGCAATACGGGCCGATTGGCCTGGAAGGCTTCGACCGTCGCCTCGTCGAGGATGAGCGCAAGAAGGGCGGGTTCGACGCCGATATCGCGCTGTTGCCGCCGGGCGGAGGTTGGCTGCTGGCCGAGTTCGGCGGCCAGAGTAAGGAGGAGGTCGAGAGCAAGGCGCGCCCGCTGATCGACGAACTCAAGAAGCAGGGCAACGCGCCGGCCATCAAGTTCTTCGACGACCCGGCGCAGCAGGGCAAGATCTGGCAGGCCCGCGAGGGCGGCGTCGGCGCCTCCTCGGCCGTCCCCGGTGAGCATTTCACCTGGCCGAGTTGGGAAGACGCGGCCGTGCCGCCGGAGAAGCTGGGCGACTACCTGCGCGACTTCCAAAAAGTGCTGGACAAGTATGGCTACCAGACGGCCTTCTTCGGCCACTTTGGGCAGGGCTGCCTGCACACGCGCATCTCGTTCGATCTCAGGACCGCCGAGGGTGTCCAAGATTACCGCCGCTTCATCGACGACGCGGCCGACCTGGTGTTGAGCTACGGCGGCTCGCTCTCGGGCGAGCACGGCGAGGGCCAGGTCTACTCCGAGGTGATGCCCAAGATGTATGGGCCCAAGATCATGCAGGCCTTCCACGATTTCAAATACCTGTGGGACCCTCAGGGCAAGATGAACCCCGGCAAGGTCGTGGACGCCTATCATGTGGACCAGAACCTGCGCCTGGGCCCCTCGTACGACCCGGCGCCGGTCATGACCCACTTCAAGTTCCCCGACGATCAGCACAGCTTCAACCACGCCACGGTGCGCTGTATCGGCATCGGCAAGTGCCGCAAGCACGAGGGCGGCACGATGTGCCCCAGCTATATGGTGACGCGTGAGGAGGAGCACTCCACGCGCGGGCGCGCACCTGCTCTTCGAGATGTTGCAGGGCGACCCTATCAAAGGCTGGAAGAGCGAGGCGGTGAAGGACGCCCTGGACCTCTGCCTGGCCTGCAAGGGCTGCAAGGGTGAGTGTCCTGTCAAAGTCGACATGGCTACCTACAAGGCCGAGTTCCTCTCGCACTACTACAAGGGCCGGCTGCGCCCGCCCAGCGCCTACGCCATGGGCCTGATCTACTGGTGGGCGCGCCTGGCGTCGCACATGCCGGGCCTGGTGAATTTCGGCGCGCACGCGCCCGTATTGAGCGACGTAGCCAAGCGGGCGGCCGGCCTCGCGCCACAGCGCGAGATCCCCGCCTTCGCCCCCTACACGTTCAAGGAGTGGTTCCGGCAGCGCCCCGTACACAACGAGGGCCGCCCCCAGGTGATCCTGTGGCCCGACACCTTCAACAACCACTTCCACCTCCAGACGGCGCAGGCCGCCGTCGAGGTGCTCGAAGCGGCCGGCTTCCAGGTCACGGTCCCGCGCCAATCGCTCTGCTGCGGCCGCCCGCTCTACGACTACGGCATGCTCGATCTGGCCGAGCGCCTGCTGCTGCAGATCCTGGACGCCCTGCGTCCGCAGATCCAGGCTGGCATCCCCGTGGTGGGCCTGGAGCCCAGCTGCACGGCGGTCTTCCGCGACGAGCTGACCAATATCCTGCCCGACGACCAGGACGCGCGGCGGTTGCACCAGCAGACGTTCCTGTTGAGCGAGTTCCTGGAGAAGAAGGCTCCCGACTACCAGCCGCCCACGCTCAAGCGCAAGGCGGTGGTGCACGGGCACTGCCAGCACAAGGCCATCATGGGCATGACGGACGAAGAGGCGGTGCTGCGCAAGATGGGTCTCGACGTCAACGTGCTCGACGCGGGCTGTTGTGGTATGGCTGGCTCCTTCGGTTACGAGAAGGGCGACAAATACGAGGTGTCGATCGCTTGCGGTGAGCGCGTGCTGCTCCCCGCCGTGCGTGACGCCGCCAAGGACACCCTGGTCATCGCCAATGGGTTCAGCTGCCGTGGGCAGATCGAGCAGGAGACGGACCGCCACGCGCTGCACCTGGCGCAGGTGATCCAGATGGCTATGCGCGACAGCGACGGTGGCGCGGGCGGCGCGTACCCCGAGCAGGACTACATCACGCCGCCGGCCGCGTTGTCCAAGCGGGGCCTGGCCCTTGCCGGCGCCGGCGCGCTGATGGCCGGGGCCGCCCTGACCTGGGGCCTGAAAGGGAGGACGCGCGCCGAATGATGATGGAGGAATCAGCCCCTGCATAACAAGTAGTAAAGCGGGTAGGAAGATGACGATGATGTCGGCACGATTAATGACTGAGGTGATCGCCCTCACTCCGGCTGGCCGCGCGGGATTGGAACAGGAGTTCCTCCTGCTGTGCGGCGAGCGCTTACCGGCCCTCACCGCGCGGCTGCGGGAGGCGCGGGAGGATACGGCCATGCGTGACGAGGATGCGGGGCTGCACGAACTCCTGGAAGAGCACCATCGGCTAGAGCGCTGCGCGCTGGAGATAGAACGGCTGCTGGCCGTCGCGGCCGAGGTCGTCCCCCCCGGCGACGGGCTGGCGGGGTTGGGCAGCCGCGTGGAGGTCGACGACGACGACGGTGAGCGCGATGTGTTTCAGTTGGTCGATCCGTGTGAGGCGAATGCCATCGAGGGGCGCATCTCCCTGGTCTCCCCGGTGGGGCGGGCGCTGCTGGGCCACATCGTCGGCGATGAGGTGATCGTGCCGCTGCCGGTCGGGGAGCGGCGCTTGCGCGTCGTGGGGCTCGCCTGATGGCGCCCGCGGCCGTGGATCCCGCCCTTGTGGCGGCGTTCCTCGGCGTCCTCAGCGCCAGTATCGTCGCCATGCGCTATGGACGTTGGCCTCAGGCGGAGAACGTCACGCGCCCATGGGCGCCTTGCGGGTGGCGGCGGGCGCTAACCCCCGGCGAGCAGGAGGAGGCGCGCGCACGGGCGATGGGGGTCGCGCGCCTGACCCTGGGCGAAGAGATATGGGCCGCCTTCGCGCGGGACGGCTACGTCGACCTTCCCTCCGCCGCCGAGCCGGGGACGCGCTACCGCTTGCGTCCGTCCCGGCGTGTGGAGATATGGGATGGGTTTCCCGCCACTGACATGCGGGGTTGCGGGCGCACGCGTGGGTACCTCTGTGTGTACCCTGTTTATGAGTTGCCCGCCGTCGAGTTTTTAGCTCAACTCTACGTGCGGCTGCGCGACGACGAGGAGCGCGTGCTGGCGACGGGCCGCCTCCAGAGCGGCGACAGCGCCATCCCCAATGTTTTCTGAGCGCGGTATTCGACCGTGCCGCGGCTTAATCCTCTTCAAGGCCGGGGCAGCGTCCTGGGCGGCCGCCCTGGCGGGTCAGGCGCGTCAGGCCGTCCGGTTCGACCGCGCGCAGCTCTCCGTGGCGGGGGACTGCGCGCCGCGCTGACTGTCGTGGCGCCGCTGGTCGTGAACCTGGCCATCAATCACTTATTGCAAGGTCTCGCTGTCGCGATCGGCGCCCTTATCATGGGCGCCGTCAGCCTGAGCGGCGGCGCGGGGCGCCACGCTACTGCCGGGCTGCGTCGCCGTGTCCGTGCCCGCGTTTGTCGGCGACATCACTGACGCTGCGCTTCCTGGAGCTGTTCAAGAGCGACCACTACGCCGGCATGTCGTTGAACCAGTGGTTGGCGTTGACCCCACCCGAACTGGTGCGCGCTCACCTGCGCGTGGACCAGACGGTGATGGACGCCCTGAGCAAGGAGAAGCCGCTGGTAGTGTCAAGCTACGGTCCGTCTGCATCATGACGTGCTCTCCTCCTTCGCCCCCCCGCCCCCTCCGGGGGAGCCTGGGGAGATGCCTCCCCCCAGACCCCCGCCAAACAGACCGTGTGGCCGATAGTGGGGCGGGTACTGGTGAGCGCGTCAGCGTTAGTGGACACCGTCAGTGTGACAAACAGACGCGTCGCGTGGAGGGGCTGCGGGAACGTGGAGACCGCAGGCAGCCTCCTATTTCCAGGCCCCGTGGCTCCCGCGCTGTGCGTATGGCGGGGGTCTGGGGGGAGGCATCTCCCCAGGCTCCCCCGGAGGGGGCGGGGGGCGAGGAAGAAGGAGTGCTACTTATCCGCGTGTTGTTTGTCGTCCGCGACGGTCCGGGAGCGCGCGACGGGCAACTCCACGATCTCTGTCCCGAACAAGGCGTCCAGCGTCCAATCGAGGCCGATGCGCACGCGCTTGCCGAGGAGCGGCGTCTTTGACAGGTAGATCGCCCGCCACATGGCCCAAGCCAGGATGCCGGAGAAATGTCGCCCGTACACCTCCGCCGCGCCGGTGCGCTTGCCAATGATCGCCAACGAGCCGATCGGCGTGTACACGAAGGGCGTGGGCTGTTGACCCCGCAGCGTGGCTACGATGTTGCGCGCCGCCTGCGTCCCTTCGCGCGTCGCGTTCTGGGCCGTCGGCGCGTAGTTGGCCTTGCCGTTCGGCTTGGGGATCTCGGCGCAGTCGCCAAGCGCCCAGACGCCAGGATGGCCTGGCACGGCCAGCGACGCATCGACCACGATGCCGTGGTGGTGGCCGCGCTTGACGTCGAGCTTTTCGATCACCGGGCTGGGCGTCACGCCGGCGGCCCAGACCAGCAGATGTGTGGTAATAATCTTCTTCTGGCCGTTCTTGTCCTCCAACTCAACCCAGTCGGGTCCGGCTCCCGTGATCTTGGTGTCCAGGATAACGTCGACCCCGCGCTCCTGTAGCTTTTGTTGCGTGTAGCGCGCTAGCCCCGCACTGATCTCGGGCAAGAGGCGTGATCCCGGTTGGACCAGCACGGTACGGATGTCGTTTGCCGCGATGTCCGGGTAGTGCTGTTTGGCGGCGTCACGCACGAGGTCGTTGAGCGCGGCCATGGTCTCGACGCCAGAATAGCCCCCGCCGCCGACGACGATGGTGAGCAACTCGCGCCGCCGCGCCGGGTCACCCTCGTCGGCGGCCCGTTCGAGCAACTCCAGGGCACGGTTGCGGATCGCCGCGGCGTCACCGACGCTCTTGACGGTCAGCGAGTGCTCCTGGGCGCCGGGGATGCCGTGGAAGCTGGTGACGGAGCCCAGCGCGATGACCAGGTGGTCGGCGTCGAAGGTACGCTGGGCCGTAGGGATACCGTCCTCGCCCTGCCCAAGCGTGATAGTGACGCGCTTGTTGTCCACATCGATGTCATCGACGCGCCCCTGTGCGAACGTGATGCGCGGCGAGAGGCGGCGCACCGCGCTGATAATGTGCCCCGTCTCTACCTGCCCGCCCACGACCTCGGTGAGCATGGGCGTGAACAAGAGGTAGTTGTCTTGGTTGACGAGGGTGATGTCCCCGTCCTCATCCTTGGGGAGCAGCCGCGTCAGTTCGCGCGCCGCGTGTACGCCAGCGAAGCCCGCCCCCAGGATCACGATGCGTGGCCGCTGTGTGTCCGTCATTCGATCTCTCCTCTTCTCAGTCGTGAGTCGGAAGTCGTGAGTCGGAAGTCGTGAGTCGTGAGTCGGAAGTCGGGAGTCGTGAGTCGGAAGTCGTGAGTCGGAAGTCGTGAGTCGGGAGTCGGGAGTCGGGAGTCGGGAGTCGGGAGTCGGGAGTCGGGATGGGATAGACGTATACGCATAGCCAGCGTGCTCCCCCCTGATGATTATGGAGCACACCATCGACCGTGAACTCACGACTCACGACTCACGACTTCCGACTAGAGGCTCCCAGCCTGCCGCAGCATGCCGCCGTCAATGAAGTAGGTCGAGCCGGTGACGTAGGCGGCGGCGTCGGAGGCGAGATAGATAGCGAGTTCGGCCACATCCTCGGGCTTGCCCCAGCGGCCGAGCGGTATCTCAGCCATGAGCTGCTTCTCCAGGTCGGGGTTGGCCTCGATGTCGGCGTCGATGGGCGTGAAGATGGCGCCGGGGCCGATGTTGTTGACGGTGATCTGGTGCGGGGCCAGTTCGACGGCGATGGTGCGCGTGAGCATGCGCAAGCCGCCTTTGGCCGCGCAGTAGGGCGCGTTGGTCGGCATCGGCAGGTCTTCGTGCACCGAGGAGATGTTGATGATTCGGCCACCGTCCCCTTGCTTGACCATCTGCTGCGCCGCCGCCTGGCAGCCCAGCCACGGCCCCGTCAAGTCGACCGCGATGACTTTGTTCCAGACTTCGAGGGGCATCTCCAGGAAGGGATGTTTCTCCTCGATACCGGCGTTGTTGACCATGATGTCGAGTCGGCCAAACTTTTGCACCGTTTGCGCGACCAGGTTTTGTACCTGGTCCAGTTGCGAAACATCTGCGGATACGGCAAGCGCCTTGCCGCTAGCCTGCTCGATGTCGTGCACGACCTCGTTGGCCGCGTCCTGCTGGCGGCCCACGTAGTCGATCGTGACTGCGGCTCCCTCGCGCGCCATGGCCTGTGCCATGGCTTTGCCGATGCCCGTGGCCGACCCCGTAATGATCGCCACTTTCCCTTGTAGACGCATAATTCCTCCTGCTCTCCGCTCGATTGCGCATGATCCGCCGTCTTGCCGGCGGCTATGTCACCGTGTGATATATCAATTTGGGCGCCAGGCGCCGGGCTTGCGCCTGGTTCCGTGGCGGCATGATACGTGCTCCTCCAATGTGGGAGTCTCTAGTTGTATCTTTTCGGGTAAAAGGGTGGCGGTGAACCCGATTGACACGGAAGGCGCGTGGTTGGCGGTTGTGCTGGCCTGGGTGGGCGGCGCTGTCGATGCCGTCGGGTTTCTGACCCTGGCCCACCTCTTCACGGCGCACATGAGCGGCAACAGCGCGGCGTTGGGCGCCTATCTGGGCGTGGGACAGGGGGCGGAGGCGCTACGCCGCTTAACGCCGATCCCGCTGTTCGTCCTTGGCGTCGCCGTGGGCGCCGCCGTGATCGAGATAGCGGTGCGGCGGGGCGTGCGGTCTTCCCTCTCCGTGGCCCTGACACTGGAGGCCATCCTGCTGCTCACTTTCCGCGTCTATGGGAGCAGCCACCTCCACGCCGGCGTCATACAAACCGCCGCGGGCTGGCAGTTCGACCTGCTGGTCGCGTTGCTGGCCGTGTCCATGGGCGTGCAGACGGCGGCGCTCCAGCGCGTCGCCGGCACGGACGTGCATACCACGTACATCACGCAAATGCTCACGACGTTCGCGAAGGAAGCGGTCGCTTACCTGTTCTGGCTGCATGACCAGGGCCAGGCGGAGAACGCCAGCGCGACACAGGGGATCGTGCCGGCGCGCCCCTCGCTGTTCCGCGCGCTGCTCGTGGCGGGCGTCTGGGCTGCTTTTGTCGTGGGGGCCGTCATGGGCGGCGCGGCCGTCGTGCGGTGGGACCTGAACGCGCTGCTGGCCCCGGTGGCCGTCCTCGTGGCCGTGATCGCGCTGGACCTGCGTTCCCCGCTCTACACGCCCACGCCGTAGACGCGCGGGATACACAATACTCGACATAAAATAGGCGTTTTAGCTAGCCCTCGTGGTAGTGGCGGAGGGACAAAAAGCCACCACAGCGGCGGTCGTGCCTGTCAGTAAGGAAAGATCGACGAGTTTTGGGGGACTACTCACCAACAACTTGGCGCATCCATGCTATAGTGCACGGCGTAGGGTCAGAAAGACAGGCCGCCAAAAACTGTGCAGGAGACCAAGAAACATGAACATTCCGTCTATCGCCGATCATGCCATCCTTAAAGTCGTCGGTGTAGGTGGCGCGGGTTGCAACGCCATCAACCGTATGATCCTCGCGCGGGATCAGCAAGAGGTCGAATTTATCGCTGTCAACACTGACTATCAGGTGCTTGCCGCCTCGATGGCCCCGACTAAGATCCGTATCGGCGACAAGCTGACCAAGGGGCTTGGCGCCGGCGGCAACCCCGAGATCGGTGAGAAGGCGGCCGAGGAGAACGACGAGGAGTTGCGCGAAGCCCTGCGCGGCGCTGATATGGTCTTCGTCACCGCCGGTATGGGCGGCGGCACGGGCACCGGTGCCGCTCCCGTCGTGGCGCGCATCGCGCGCGAGATGGGCGCGCTCACGGTCGGCGTCGTGACCAAGCCCTTCGCGTTCGAGGGCGCCCGTCGCCGTCGCCTGGCCGACGAGGGTGCCAACGCGCTCAAGGAGAATGTCGATACGCTCATCACCGTGCCCAACGACCGGTTGCTGCAACTGGCCGACAAGAAGACGACCATGACCAACGCCTTCGCCCTCGCCGACGACGTGCTGCGCCAGGGCATCCAGGGCATCTCCGACACCATCACCATCCCCGGTCTCGTCAACGTCGATTTCGCGGACGTCAAGTCGATCATGAGCGACTCTGGCTCGGCGCTCATGGCGATTGGCCGCGCCTCGGGCGACAACCGCGCCTCCGACGCCGCGCGCATCGCCGTGTCCAGCCCGCTGCTCGATGTCTCGATGGACGGAGCCAAGGGTGTCCTCCTCATCATCACCGGCGCCGACTACACGCTCTTCGAGGTCAATGAGGCCGCGCAGATCGTCCAGGAAGCGGCGGAGCCCGACGCCAACATCATCTTCGGGGCCGTGATCGACGAGTCGATGCAGGGCGACCTGCAGATCACCGTCATCGCCACCGGCTTCGAGGGCCGCAACGCGAATCGTATGCAGCAGCCACGTATGCAGCAGCCGGAGGTACGGCAGGCGCAGGCGCCGCAACCCCAGCGGGCGCCGCAGCCGCGCCAGCCGGAGCGCTCCGCCGATCATTTCGATATCCCGTCGTTCCTGCGCAAGCGCTCCTAGAATCTCCTAATCTGAGTTGAAGGGGCGGCTCCCCCTCTCCCGCGTCAGGGAGAGGGGGTTGGGGGGTGAGGGCCGGTGCCCTGCCGCGTTCAGGCTGTGCTCACCGTGGAACTAGCTCACGGGTAGCTCACCACGGTGACCGGGGTATCGGGATTGGCGATGGTCGACGACCCGCCTGTGTCGTTGACCACGTTCAGGATGCCGCCCGAACCGGTGTTGGAAAGGAAGATCGTGAGCAGATCGTGGAGGCTTGACGCCGGGAGGGTGGCGGGGACCTCAAACGCGTGCGCGGCGTAGATGGGCACACCCTGGTTGAAGAAGCTGTAGCTGCCCATGCCATATCCGCTGAAGCTGGTCACGTTGTCCCCCACCTTGAAGGCCGCCCAGCCGTCGACACCGGGCGCCTCCATCCACGCCGCCTGGTTCGGCACGTCGTAGGGCATCTCGTTCTGGAAGAAAATATCCGTGCCGTTGGCGCCGTTCCAGATCACCTCGTACTTCTGGTAGTGCTCGACGAACAGGCCGTACGCCGTCACGTTGTCGCCGTTGACGAGCACACCCGTGTCCGCGGTGTTGCTGGTCCAGCCCACGCCAGCGCCATGGTCGGCGCGCCAGGCCCAGATATCGTCCAGGATGACGTTGTTGCTGTTCACGACGAGGCTGGTGGTGGCGCTGCCTGGGGTCGCGCCACCGATACGGAAGAACACGTCTTGGATGGACGTCGGGTCGGCCGGGTCGCTCCGGTCGAGGCGCTCACGCAGCCGACCGATCTTCGGGAAATTGAAACCCACCTGTAGCAGCGCGGGCGAGTTGACCGGGCCGGCGTCGAAGAGCAGGCCCGCGAGCTTCACGCCCTTCACGTTGAAGACCGTCATCGGCACACTGCCGTTGTCTGGCGTCAGCGTGGGGAAGCCGAGACCCATCACCACCGTGTTGGGGCGTAAGACTCTGATTGTCTGATCCAGGTGGTAGATGCCTGGCGTGAAAAGGAGGTTCCGGCCACGGAGCAGCGCCACGTTGATCGTAAACGCCGTGTCTGTTGGCCGCGCGATGTAGAATCTCTCGATGGGGATCGAAGAACCAGCGGCAGGCTGGCTACCGCCCCACGACGTGCCGCTGGTGTCGCGGGCCGCCGCCGGGACGAAGACGTTGTAGCGTCCATTCGCGTTCACATACAGGAATGGCGCCTCGCGCGTCACCGGGCTGGCCGTGAGCGTCGTGTACGTTGGGTTGGGGAACGACTGCGCCGGCGCCCCCACGACGCCTGAGAACACCTGGTTCCAGACGCCGTTGGTCCAGCCGTTGTCGAGAACGCTATTCCGGACCATAAACTGCTGTTGCGAACCGTTGATGACCGCTTTGCCACCGGAGAACTGCGAATCGGCGATGAAGCCGCCACTCGCGAACGACGGGTTGGTGCAATAGTCCATGAGAGTGGTCAGCCCGTTGACGTGGACCCGCCGCATTGGCGCGGCCTGCGACACCGCCCAGAATTCGCCGGTGTGGCAGCCCAAGGCCGAGTTGGTCACGTTGATGGTCAGGTTCGAGAGCGAGCGCCAGAAGTTGTCGAGCGCGATGCAGTTGGGCTTGCTGGGGTCAGCCGTGGGGAAGCACTGGTTGTACACGTCGATAGACCCGTTGACGACGACGTCGTTCGGGGAGAGGCCGAGGCCCGCCACTGTAGTGTAGTAACCGACCTGAAAGTTGAGGGGGTTGGTACTAGATCCATAGACGCCGGGCTTGAATAGCAACGCATAGCGCTGCGTGCCGAACTGGTTGGAGACCTGCTGATTGGCGATGGCGTCGACGGTGGCCTGGATCTGGCTCACCGGCATGCTGGGATCGAAGACGCACACGTTCGGCCCGAAGTCGGGCTGGCCGGGCGTCGTGATCGGGCAGGCCGGAGCGTCGGCGGCATGGGCGGCGCGCACGGGCGCCGCCGGAGACAGGAGCAGTCCCCCCATGGTACAGAGGAGAACGACGAGCGAGAGCATGCGCCGCCGGGCAACGTACGACAGCGCGCTCATTAGCAATACCTTCATGGCGACTCCTTCGTCATCTATAGTTGGATATGGTCGATCTCGGCTTACATGCGGACGGACTCAATCCTCCTTCCTTGCATGGGGCCTGGGTAGGTCATGGCGGCCGCGGCCCAGCCCTCTCACGCGGTGACACACGCCGCTCCAGGACGCGAACGCCGGGCGCGGTCATCGCCCGCCTCGGTTAGGAAGACGTCGAGGGCGAGCGTAGCCGCCCCCATAGCCACGGCGTCCGGCCCCAGTTGTCCCGCTACGACCGTGGCCACGCCCAATGGCTGCTCAAGGGCATAGCGGGTGACGACCTCCCGCAAACGCGGCAGAATGGAGGGACCGATCTGCTGGCCGACCCATCCGCCGATCACGACGCGCCGCGGGTTGAACAGGTTGATGAGGTTGGCGATGCCAGCGCCCAGGTAGTGCGTGGTCTCCTCCAGCACACCGACCGCGCTGGGATCGCCCCGCCCGGCGGCGGCGACAAGGGCCATGATCACCCCTTCCTGATCGTCGTCGTCCAGGATGAACGGGCTTCGCGGGGACACCTCGCGCAGCGACGCCATGATGCCGGCCGCGCCGGCGTACGCCTCTAGGCATCCGTGACTGCCGCAGCGGCAGAGCCGCCCGTCGAGTGCGAGCGTGGTATGGCCCCATTCCCCGGCTCCATTCGTCGCGCCGCGGTAGAGCGCGCCCTGGGTGATGATGCCGGCGCCGATGCCCGACCCGATGAGCACGACGGCGAGGTCCTCCACGCCGCGCCCGGCGCCGAACCACAACTCGGCCTGGGCCATGGCCTTGGCGCCGTTGTCGAGCGTGATGGGCAGCGTAATCCGCTCGTCGAGCATCGCCAGCAGCGGCACGGCGCGCCATCCCCAGCTTGGCGCATGGACGAGCACGCTGCCCGCCCGCTCCACCACGCCGGGGACGCCGACGCCGATACCGACGACCTCGCCCGCGGGGATGGCGGCGTCGGCCAGGATGATGTCCACACCCATGGCGATATGGCGCGCCACGTTGGCTGGGTGGGTGTCGGCGGCAGTGAGCGGGCGCTTGACCGTGCGCAACGAGCGCAACGTCACGTCGAAAAGCTCGATGCAGACGCGTGTCTCGCCGACATCGACGCCGACGAAATAGCCGTACGCGGGGTTGATCGCGAGGATCGTGCGCGGCCGGCCGCCCTCGGATTCCTCGCTACCGGCTTCGACGACGATACCCTCGGTGAGCAAGTCGGTGACGACATTGGTAACCGTCGCGGCGCTGAGGCCGGATCGTTGGCTCATTTCTAAGCGGCTCATGCGTCCGTCGACATAGAGGCTCTGCAGGACGACACGCCGATGACGCCGCCGCAGATCCCGGACAGTCGACCGCGATGGCGCCATGTCACAAACCTTTCGGGTGAATCCATTCGGGTGAATCCATTCGGGTGAATCCATTCGGGTGAATCCATTCGGGTGAATCCATCTACCCCTTAATTTAAGGCTTAGTCTATACCGAAAATAAAGATCTGTCAATGTAACCCCTCGGAGCAGGGCTCGTGAATTATCGAAACCTGCGACTGCGGTCGCATGGCAGCAGACGCCGACTGCGGTCGGGAACGGGCCAGCGTGCCAGCCTCGCTCCCCCTTCGCCCTGACACCGCAGTGTCCGTGGTCTGCCATGCGACCGCAGTCGCAGGCCCACGCGCGCCGACTTTTCACAGACCCTGCTCGGAGTAACCCCCTTGGAGTGGGCGCATCCAGCGCTATTGACAGCAAGGACATGTTTGTGCGTATAATGGCGCGGACGAACTGGAAAGGGCGACCCCTTGACATATTCCAGGACAACAAGTACGATCTTCTCCAGAATGGAGCCGTAACGTAGTCAGCATTGTTTCATCTAACGTAACTAGCTAGGTCCGCACGGCTAGGTCGTGACCGGCAAGGGCGGGGTGCCGGCGATAGCCTGACCGAGTGCGGAGAGGATGGGCATCTCCTGCTTGCGGAGCGTGGAGATGTAGCCGCGAATC
>JAABUL010006712.1_pt1 | contig 13053 bp, 3 predicted proteins | sample 5559151 | NCBI WGS metagenome assembly JAABUL01 (sample SAMN10711876, study PRJNA513368) | rock metagenome | isolation source: Antarctica rocks | place: Antarctica: Victoria Land, Pudding Butte sud | reverse complement strand
AAGTCAACTTTAATCAAGCGCGGCCGGCATTTCACGGCATTGGCAGGCGTTCATCACTGCGCCTACTCTGGTCTTGCACATGTCAAGAAAGACCCTCCAGCAAAGACTGTCAAATTCTCGGCGAAAGATCGCTTGATGGTGGATTCACTCACCTTCAGGGAGCACAACCCGAACTATAACAGCCCACGTGTTATCGGCTCCGTAGGCAGAGCGATAGGGGGCATCAGAGCGCGTATGAACGATCTTGGAGGGGAGCTCCTAGATAATACAAGCAATCCTTTCCCGGCGCAGCCTCGAAGCTATATCATCTCGGACCCGGCCAAAATGACAGACAACGACCTCCTTATTTGCTCCCCCACGGTTTTGGGCTTTTCTCTTGAGAAGAGAGTCTGGGGTCAGTTTCCCAGCATATCATCTATTGTAAAGTTAATAAGTGATGAACGCAGCCGAGTTTGCCGTTTCGGGCATAAAGGAGATCATTTGGGCCACCCTGCCGTTCGACTCCCTCGTCATTCCAGAGAAGAAGAAGAACATTTTGCAAGCGCTTGTGCAAGAGACTGTCGCTGACCAAGCCGAGATTTTTGACGACGTTATCGAAGGCAAGGGTCAAGGTCTGATTGTTCTGCTACAGTATGTCATCAGTCCAATAAATCGAGCATACCTGTTAATAAACCAACCGATAGTGGACCGCCCGGTGTGGGCAAGACTTTGACCGCCGAAGCCATCTCGGAGCACCGCCATCGGCCACTCTACCGGGTTTTTTTCCCTTCGTCTTATTTTCCAACTACCAACTAATTATTTGCTAGGCGACAGCTGGCGACCTCGGCCTCGATGCTGACGGGCTGGAGTTTTCCCTCACCCAAATGCTTGACCTTGTCGCTCGTTGGAGAGCTATCCTACTTCTTGATGAAGCAGACGTCTTTCTCGAGTCTCGCGAGCGCCAGCATCTACAGCACAACACGCTAGTTTCTATCTTCTTGCGGCAACTGGAATACTTCCAAGGCGTGATGATACTCACTACGAACAGGGTGACGGCGTTTGATGATGCTGTACAGAGCAGGGTCCATCTCGGGATCAAGTATGAGGCGTTGGGAAGAAGGGCGAAGGGAGAGGCAAGATATTGCCCTTGAGATATCTGAGTCCTTGAGAGGAGGCGCTGACGTGGGCGTATCCGCAGATCTGGACGACTTTCTTGAAACAGGCTACTGGGCCTTCCAAGGATAGCAACGAAACCAACATCACGTCAAAGCAACTTGAAGAGCTGTGTAGAAGAGACTTCAATGGACGACAAGTAAGTCTTTCCCTCACTTTGACATCACCGCGTCCTGGTCTTCTGACATCTAGGAAAGATCAAAAACACCGTCCGTATGGCGCACTCACTGGCCATAGCCAAGAAAAAGCCTCTAGGCTACGAGCACCTAATCGAGGCTATGGAGGCCAACGAAGAATTCGGTAAGCAATCTTCGGGAGAGCTATTCCCCCACACGACGGAGTCCTTTCAAGACTTAAAATTTCACTGACGCGTCACGTTAGACGATGACTTCCGAGGCGGCTCCGGGAATGATGCTAGAAAGGCGTATCTCTAATCTGCGGACAATATGCATTTAACGAATTATGCTGGTCTGATTGATTGATTTGTCTTGAGATAAAGAGGAGGTGGAACGGCACGAAGTCTTGACCAATCGATGGATTTTGACAAGCAAAAGTAGAATATTCGGGCGTCGAACGATGACCCTCATTTCCCAGCATATAGAAAGATGAAATAGACTCACACGTTGTACAAGCATAGCTAGATCTTGCTTTTCCCTGATATAGGTAGATAGACATCATGTATTCATCCTCCAGTACCGCGGTAGCCTTACCTCCATGCGACCTCAGCCTCCAAAAGGTATACCACGTAAACGCCACGCTACATTTCCAACCCTAGCCCCAACGCCTCAAAACAGTCACCTCCCAACATCACGCCGCCTCACTGCAAACAAATTCCCAAAAACTCCTCCCTACTAATAGCCCCATCGCCATCAAGATCAAACTCGTCAATCATAGCACTCAACTCCTCCTCCTCCAACCCCTCCCCCAACTCCCTCGCCACCCGTCTCAAATCCGCCAGATTAATCTTCCCCTTCGCGCCCTCGTCAAACAGCTCAAACGCTCTCAATATCTCCTCTCTCGGATCGCGAGCTAGTATGCGCTGCGCCATTATCGTTTGAAAAGACGAGTAGGGTAGCAGGAGGCGGGAGTGATGGTAGGCGTTTGGAGAGGTGCCTTCGGGGGGTTGAGAGGGCGAGCCGTGCGTTTGGAGTATGGAGAGGATTTCGGCTTTGGGGAGGTCGAAGCCGAGGGCTTTCATGGCGACTTTTAGTTCGTGGTAGTCGATTTTTTGGTCTTTGTCTAGGTCGAAGAGGGTGAACTGTTTGGTATATATCAGCACAGTTTTCATCGCCATGGGTATGCTTCCCACAGCTTGTTTGAGCGTTTATGTGGTCTCCAGGGTTCGTGGCGCTTGGAGGAGATGGTCTTACTGCTTCTTTGATTTCTTCCCTCTGTTCCTCCGTCAATTGATTTTGCTCTTCTCGCTCCTGCCTTTCCCTTTCCATCTTCTCTCTTTCCCGCTCCAGTCGTGCGTTCTCCCGCTGTTGCTGTGTGGTGGATGCGCCGAACGTGGCGCCGAGAGAGCGGTCGGGAAGCTTGCCTAGATTGGAGGCATAGGGCCGTGAGGAGAAGGTAGGGTGTGATGAGGATGCCATGTTTGCTGGGATGTTGAAGGTAAACTGGGGCTGGTGGTAGAGCAATGGCAAGTGTGGACAGTCCGTGTTGAAGGTGGACGCGGATAGTTCGAGTGCACGTGAGAGCGCGCCTGATTCGCGATAGTTCTATATAGAGCATTAAGAAATATATAGCATAGCATATTATAGCTAATCATAAAGGGTATTGCCTAGAGTAGTATAATCAAGACATTCTAGCTACGGCTTAGGAAGACCTACATTGCTACATCTTTTTTCCTGGCGCTTCGACGTTGCTGGCGCATTTGTCGGTTGCACGCAAGTTCCCCCCCATTTCTGTCTGAAATTTGCGCAGCCAGTCGACTTTTTCGATTACTTTATCTTCTGTTACTGGTGTGTATCTAGTTACCTGTCGCTTTAGATTGATAAACTAAGACGTTATGGAACAGATTTCCAAAGGGGGGGATTTGCGTGTTGAGTGCCAAGCTTTCGCAAAATTTAGCGGGATGTTCTATACCTGCGCCGCCCTAGTAATTTAATACGTAGGCCTTGACTCGGACTTAAGCCGTACCTAAGCCACTTTATTAATAAGCTTTATAATAAATAAACGCGTTACTACTTAACTTTAAGTAGACTTTTATAAACCTTACTATTATTATTATTATTAATACTATTATTATTAAAGATTACCTACTTATTATTATTATTATTCTCCGCTCCCCTTTATATATTTATAATATAAATAAGTAGAGATGCTATTTTTACCTTATTATTACCTCTCTTAAACTTAGGTTAAATAGCTTATATTTTATTTAATTATAAAGGATAGTAATAACTCCTACCTTAACTTAATTAACTTATATTATTAATAGCTAGTAAAGTAGATTAACTTTATTTAAGATAATAATTAATAAAGTCCCCTTATTATTAAAGGTATATTATTACTAATACTTAATAGTTAAGATAAATAAAGATAAATTATATAATTTAACTCTACTCTACCCCTTCCCTCCCTTAAGTAAAAAGCCTTTATTCTTAACTTATTAATATAAAATATTCCTCTTATTTACTTTAAGCCTTTATTTATCCTCCTTTACTTCTTATCTAATATTTAAGTAACGCGTTAAGTTATATTTACCTTAGAAAAAGAGCTAATATAAATATTAAAAGAGCTAGAGTTATATTAATTATATATAAATAATTTCTAATATTATAAGAAGATATAAAATATAATAAAGCTTATTAAAAAGAAAGCTTTTATATAAGTTTTATATTATTAATATTACTTATATAATAATAATAATAATAATAAGGATTATAAACTTTATAATAAAAAGCTTTATAAGTATAAGACTTATAATATAAAATTAAAGCTCTTTAAGATATTAAATATCTTAAATTTAGGAATTTTAATATAAGTAAGTATTAATTTATATTAAGATAAAGGTAATTTTTATATCTCTTATTATTATAAATTTAATTATATTAATAAAATTAAGATTAATAGTAAGATATATATTATAATAATTATTAAGGTTATAAAAAGTTATTATAAGGCTAATATTAATTATAATTTAAATAATATTAAGTATATACCTAATCTTATTACTTTAATTAATATTAATAGTTATTATCTAACTCTTAAGTATATATATAATATTAATTATAAATAAATAGTTAGAAATTTAGATATTAAGGTTATTAATTCTAATAAAGCTTAAAAGTTATAATAGGAGAGTTATATAAAGTCCTTAATAGGCTAGAAAGATATAAAGTATAAGAAGATTATAATTATAAGATTACTAAATAAAGAGATTATATATATAATATATTTTATAAAATAAAGTAAATAGTATCTTATTTTATAAATATCTAAAGTTTTATAATTATAAGATTTATAATTATAGCTTAATAGTAATAATACTTAAAAAGGTATTAATCTTATAAAGCCTTATAAAATTTAACTTAAATAAGGTTAAAATTAATTAACTTTGTATATTAAGTTATTTAAAAACTTTAACTTATAAAGGTTATTTTATACTTATAAATTTAATATACTTTATAAATATACTAAAATAAAAGCTTTTTATAATTATAATATATAATAAGTATTACTACTAGATTCCTTATATTTATATACTTTTTAAATATAAGGATAATAATATTATAAAAGCTTTTTTATATAAAATTAAGTAATAATATAAAGGATAAGGTAGTTAGAATCTTTATTATAAAATAGTAAAGGGTATATAAAATATTCTAAAATTTATATAAAGCTAAGATTAAGGTAAATTATTAATTATATTAAAAGTATAATAAGAGGTTACTTAAGAGAGCTTTAAGTATAAATAATTATAAGTAGTCTTATAAATATCTTTATAAAATCCTCTACTTTTAATATTCTTTTATAAGTTATAAGTAGGATATTTAAGTTATAATAAAAGTTACTTTATTATTAGAAAAGAAGGATTATATTAAATAAGAATAGTAGTTAATATATTATTAATAGGTATATTACGCCTATTAATATTTATATCTTTTACTTTAATATATAATAATAAATGTAATAGAGTCTTAATATAAGTCTCTTAAAATTTATATTAAGGGTAAAGTAATAATACTTATATAAAGCCTTTTAAGTACCTTAATATATATCTTAAAAATTAATAAATAATAAGAATTATATATTAAATAATTTACTTTAGAATTTTAGATTATATAAATATTTAAAGCTATTAATATATTAGAGCTTATTAAATTTCTAGGATTAATATAAAAGATACTTATAAAGTAAATAAATAAAATAATAATAATTATAAATAATAATTAATACCTTATTAATTTATATTTATTAATTAATTACTAATTTTATTTATAAGTAAAATTCCTTATAATAAGTTTAATAATAACTTTATTTATAATTATAAATTTTATTACTCTTATTAACTCCCTTACTCTTACTTCTTTTAATAATAATATATAAAAATTTATTTTATACCTTATTATTAGGTAATATAATAATATAAATTCAAGGACTATAACTTTAAGATTTATAAGAATATAATAAAAACTTGTTACGACCCTGTTATCTAAGGGTTGACTAGGGTCTAGGATTAATCTCTTAGAGAGGAGTATTAAGGACGGGATAGGTAGGCTTCGTACTAGGCTAGTCTAGTACAAAGTATATTATGTTTAGTATCTAGGAGATAGCTAGGTTAATAATATAAGTTAAATACGAAGCTCTTATCTACGGGAAAGCATCGCCTCTTATATAGATATAGGAAATACTAGATTAGTTAGATTAGTACTAATACTACTAACTTGTCTAGATTAGTTGAATTAGTGCTAATACTACTAACTTATCTAGATTAGTTAGATTAGTACTAATACTACTAACTTATCTAGATTAGTTAGATTAGTACTAATACTACTAATTATAACGAGAAGTACTTCGTCTAAGCGTAGTATAAGAATCGCGGGTTTAGGCTATAATATTAGGTTCCCCCTTATTAATTTTTATCCTGAAAGCTTTACTACTCTATAATACTACCTATTAGATCTAAATCCAAGTCTATATTCCTTTATTATCAGCTAGTTAATACTATTCTTAAAACTAGTTCTATCGCTATAAGGGTCTATTTAAACTGTAAGCGTGCAGGTTAGTCTAATAAGTGTAAGGTCAGGGTCTCCGCTAGTCGCTATATAGAGTGCGCCTAGAAGGGTTCTTTAGACTATAACCTCTCGCCTTTCTCTCTAGTAAAATGGATAAAGATATGGAATCAATGGAATTAAAAGGCCGCTAAGGCCAAAGAGGCTTTAACTAAATTCACCTAGTTATAGAGAGAGGTAGAGGTGTTAGAAAGAAAGGGAATTACTATAATAGAAGGCGAAATTCAAAATATTAAGGAGACGGAGCAGGAGGAGTAATTAAATATAATTGATCCTAGCGACTTCCTCTTTAATATTTCTTTAGAATAGGTTGAAGTTCCTGAGGATTTTAACTAGTCTAGTCTTATTAATGTTAGTAAAATTATTATAAGAGGTCCTTATAATTCCTAAGGTTCCTAATAGGTTCCTAGGTACTTTCTAACTCCTCGTAATTATTCTATTTAATAAGGTAATTTTAACCCTTCTACTCTAGGATCTTTTTAACCTTATATTCTTCGGTCTTAGCCTTATACTTCTAATCTTCCTAGATCGGTATTTTAGAGTCAGCTGGTTCTAGTAAAGAGACATGGAATACTAGGTGTATTCTAGCGTTAGGTAGTAACTATAATTTATAGTTAATAGGTTCTCTAGCTTACTTAATTAAAAATGGTCTAACTTTAATATAGTCTAGTTTCTTATTTAGCCTCTTACTTTTCAGGTTTTTTATATGGAGGTAAACCTTATCCCTCTTCTTTAGTAGAGGATACATTTTTCTTTTCTTATTAACTTATTATTAAGTCTTAGTATTAACCTTACTAATTATCTTCTATATATCATTATATAGTTTTTTCATATTAGATATTAATACCATTACTCTTTCTATCCTGGAACCGCTCCTTGATTCTAGGAATAAGTTAGCATGTCTCTTATAATTTATAAAGAATGGAGATAGTCCGGTTATTTCTAATCTCTTATTATTAAGTACTAATTATGCTATAGGAAGTAAAGAGACCTAGTTATTTTATTTATAACTGATATAGTATCTTAAGTATACTTCTATTATTTAATTTATTCATTCTATCTAACTATTAGTTTCTAGATAATAGGCGGTTAATATTCGCAGTTTTATTCTAATTATAGCGATTAGAGTCTTCTAATAATAAGATATAAAGAGTCTGTCTCTATCTAATATAATAGATTCAGGTATGCTATAATCCCTTATCAGCCTATCTAATAGGATGAATCCTAGCTAATAGGCTTTATACGTCTCTTTATAAGGGATTAGGATTGTATACTTTATTAATTTATCGACTATTACTATTATCGAGTTAAAGGTACCCCCCGTAACTAGATCTTTTGATTCTAGTAGCTTGATAATAAAGTCCATTGTTACATCCTTCTATAATATGTCTAGAACTGGTGCAAACTATATTTGCCTATATTTAGCGTGGCGTGTAGACTTGTTCTACTGGCATTGAATACATTCTCTGATGTATTTCTTAACATGCGTACGTAGTCGTGGCGTCGTATATTCTCGTTGAAGGAGCTCCACTATTTTGGATACTCCCGGATATCCTTGTAAAGGATTATTATAGTGATCCCGGATCACCTCTTTAATATATTTCTTAGGTATGTATGTCCTTCCTTTATACTAGAGGAGCTCTTATCCTAGTTACTGAATCTTTAGCTATATAGCTAAGTTATCATTAATATAGCCTTCCTTCAGGATTAGCGTAATATCCTAGATTAAGACTCGCGTGGTTACTACTAACATTTATATTAGTACTAGCGATCCGTCCTTTTCTTATTTAAGAATAGGCCTCTCCGTGATATCCTTGGATTCTATATAGTCTAACCGCCTACTTAGGGCGTCTACTCGGCTATTATCCTTCCCTAGGATGTATAGTATCTTAAACTTGTACTATCCTAGTAATTCTAATTAACGTACTTGTCTTCGATTCAACTCTTTAATTATAGTAAAGTTCAAGAGGTTCTTATAATTTATAAAGATAGTAAGTTCTAAATAACTCTTTATATATACCCTCTAATTCTGAAGTGTATATATTACTACTAATAGTTCCTTGTTATAAATATTATAGTTCTGTTCTACTACTAACATCTTTCGCGAGTAGTAGGTAATTAGGTGCCATTTACCATCCTTTTCCTAACATAGACAGGCGCTAATTACAAGATCCGAGGTATCTATTTCAATACGAGCAGGTTCGTTCACTTAGAAGGTATAGAGTACTAGTAGATTTTAATAGGCTTCCTTTAATATCGTGAATACTTTTTACTAACTAGATCCTTATTAAAATCCCTTCTCCTTCTTAGTTATATTTATAAGTGGTAGGGCTATTTTTGAATACCCTTTAATAAACCTTCTATTAAAGTTCATAAATCCTAAGAAGCTCTAAACTAATTTCACGTCGTATAGTATAGGTTATTCTGTGATAGCCTTGATTTTTTCAGGGCTTATACGAATGCCTGTGATACTTATCATAAATCCTAGGAATTCCACTGATTCCTTATAGAATTCATACTTCTCTAGCTTAAGGAGCAATCTCGCTTGTAATAGGCAAGTTAAGATATCCTGTACATGCTAGATATATACTTCCTTGGTCTTAGAGTAGATCAAAATGTTATTAAGGTAGGCGATCGCGGTATAATTTAAATAGGCTTGAATAACATTATTGACTAGTACCTAGCAGGTTACTAGTACGTTAGTAAGTCTGAATAGCATGACTAGGTACTTATAATATCCATATCAAGTCCTGAATATAATTTTCTATTCTTCTCTAGCTTTTATTCGGATCAAGTTATAAGCTCCTTATAAGTCGAGCTTAGTAAATATCCTTGCCTAAGAGAGTCTATCCTACAGCTCGCTAATGTTTGATAAGGGATATCGATTCTTAATAGTAATATCATTTAACTTCTAATAGTCGACGTATAGCCTGAGTTTCCTATCCTTCTTTAGTGCGAAGAGGATTGGATATCCTACTAGTAATTTAGATTCTTGAATAAATCCCTTTTTAAGGTTCTTATTAATATACCCGCGTAGTATAGTAAGTTCCTTTTCTAATAATATATAAATTAATCTAAACGTTAATTCCTTTCCTAGTTTAAGTTCGATCTTATAATCCTAAGATTAGTATATAGGTAAAGCTTTTATTATTATCTCTTTTATAAAGAGATACATTTATTTCTTATACTCTTATAGGATATTAGGAGGTTTATTATCTCCTCTAAGAACTCTAGCTTCCTTTTAGTCCTACTAACCTTTACTAGTACCTACTAAGTTAGATTCTCTTTTCTTAAGGTCATCCTTTTTTAAAGATAAAGTAATATATACTTCAATCGGTCTTTAGTTTAACTTCTTATCTACTATCATCCGCTATTAGTATGTAGGGTGGATACTAGTAATAATACTAGTTCGCTTAAATCTAAGTACTCCTATTTTCTAGTTAATTACTAGGTTATACTTCTTTAATTAAGGTATTCTTAAAATGATATAATAAGTAGCCATCCTAACTATATTTAAAGAAATTTCCTTACGGTGGCGTTAAATTATAAGGTATAGCGAGGTAGTCTCCTCGCTTATACTTCCTATTAATAGTTCTAACCCGTCGGCCATTTATAAGCTATATAGCTCCTTCTTCTTTCAAGTTAGTAAGCCCGCTAACTGTACTAAAGTTCAAGAAACGAAGTTACCCGTTACTCTAGAATCTATTATAGTAATAGTATTCATCCTATTAATCTGTACTAGTACGTTCACGTATGTCTCGTAATCTATCAAGTATAAATGTTATATTTTTAGGGTTATAACATTGATCTCCTTATACTTCCTTATAGTATAAGGGATTACTCTTTTCCTGAATTAAGGAGAAACTTGATAATCTTCTTTTAACGTATATACTTCTAATACTAGTCGTGTAAGCATGCGTACTATTCCGTTAAGTAGTATTCCTTAGTATCTATCTCGTACCTAAGGTAGGTATAAAGGTACTAATACTACTTATTATTATATCCTAGAAAGAAACTTTATCCTCTTTTTATTACTAGATATCACGTATAATCTAACTTCTAATAGTTTCTCTAGTTATAGTATCTATATACGGGAGTTATTAGCGTCCGTCCTTCGTAAGTTTATACGGCCTAATAAGTCTTGTAATAGTTATCTATATAAGCGCTCTAGTATATAACTTTATATTCTAGATGGTTTAAATCATTACGATACTCCTGTATTAGTAACTTATCTGAAACTTTCTCTTGATAAGATTCTAATCGTTCCTTAGAGTCATCTTTCTATTAATCCGTTAACGCGGAGGCATAAGGTATAGAGATACTTAGTCTAAAGTATAGTACTTCTTCTTCTTCTTCTACTAATTCGCTAGTATTTATATAGTCCTAGTCTAAGTCTCCTTTGATTCCCTGTCCTTAATTAGGCTTTTCCTTCTAATCCTTACTATCGTTGTCAGAGTCCAGTTCTCTTAGTCGATCTTAAATGGTTCTAAGTCGTACCTCTATCTACGTGATATTCTTTTCCTTCTTAACGACTTCCTTTTCTAATTCTTTATATCACTGCTAGAGTTCTCTAATATCTACCTTAGGCGTATTAAATACTACGAGTAAATTATATATAATTACGTCAAGTTCTTCATTATTATATTCTGCCTTAAGCGGATCTTCTAAAGGTTTATTCTTCCTGAATAGTACTCTTCGTAGTATATTTAATTATAGTCATTATACCATGTTTTTTAACTTATAATTCCTAGTAATATAGCCTGGCTTATTATAGCTATAGTAAAGTATTACTCTCTTACCCCTATTATATTACTTCTTCCCCTTAGGTCTTCCTTTTTACTGTATGAAGTCGAGTTCCATGGGTACATGCTTATAGGGATCTCAGTATGTCGTTTTCTTTACGTGGAAACCTCCTCTGAAGTTTCCACTTAGCCGAAATCCTATTAAGCCGCCATCATGTCATTTTTCTATAGCCAGCTTATAGAGTCTGTTATCGATTCTAGTTATAGTCTTTATAAGAGTTTCAAGGTCACTAATTATTACTCTTACTTCCACTTATATAAGTTCTTCTTTAATATTAGCCTTGAGTCCTCTTTAATATATAGTTATAAGTACTTTATTATCCTAATCAGTTCGAGCTAAGTACTATTAAAACTACGTGAAGTACTTTATTACTAACTTCCTTTAAGTAAGGTATTATATTACTCGTACCGCGACATTATTTTTATTAGAAGGTCTAAAATTTCGTTATATCTTAACGCGGAACCTTAAGAAGCTCTTTATCTATCTTTTAATATCTTTATTTTCGTCGTCGTCGGGGTCTTCCAAGTATCTTTTTAGTAGAGGGGTAGACTACTCTTAGGCTCGCCCTCTTAAATAGGAAATAATAAAAAGGGGTTACTTGACTTATACTATAGTATTAAACTTAAAATATAGCTATACTTATAATAGCTACTTCTCTAGTTTATCTTATTCTCCGTAGTATATATCTAGTTTAGTAACCCTGATTTTATCATCTTTATTACGAGTAGGAGGTCGTTATTCTTATTTACTTAAGGTAGAGTTTCGTCTTAAGGTACTTATCTTAAGGGTGCTTAAAGTGTTATAACCCTATTATCTAGGGGTTAACTAGGGTCTAAGATTAATCTCTTAGAGAGGAGTATTAAAGACGGGATAAGTAGGCTTCATACTAGGCTAATCTAGTATAAAGTGTATTATGTTTAGTATCTAGGAGATAGCTAGGTTAATAATATAAGTTAAGTATAAAGCTCCTATCTACGGGAAAGCATCGCCTCTTATATAGATATAGGAAATGCTAGATTAGTTAGATTAGTGCTAATACTACTAACTTATCTAGATTAGTTAGATTAGTACTAATACTACTAACTTATCTAGATTAGTTGGATTAGTGCTAATACTACTAACTTATCTAGATTAGTTAGATCAGTACTAATACTACTAATCGTGACGAGAAGTACTTCGTCTAAGCGTAGTATAAGAACCGCGGGTTTAGGCTATAACAAAACTTTTATTATTAATAAGATTTATAACTAAATTAATAGGCCTAATAGGTATATATTAAAGGTATAAAAGGTATTTAATAATATTAAAATATAGTTTTATAAGATAAAAGAAATAATTATAAATTAAGATATTAATTATTATTATTATATTAATATTATATAAGTTAATATACTTAAGGAGATAATAGGATTACTTTATTAATAGAGTATAAAGTAGGCCCTTAAAGAACTTAAAGATAATAATTATAATATAATAACTTTTTAGGTACTTAAAGGATAAGTTTTATATAATTATAATAGTAGATATTATAATAAAGATAAGAGATAGTAATAAATATTTTACTCTTATAATAAGAAATATAATAAATTTATAGTAGGAATCCTATATTTAATAATAATAATATAAGAAGTAATAGTAAGGGCTTCCTAATTCTCTACCTATTTTATAATAATCTTAGTAAACGCTTTAAGGAGTAATAAATTCCTCTAATCTATCTCTACCTTATATTAAGATAATAGTAATATTAATAATAAGGGTTTCCTAGCTCTCTACCTATTTTATAATAATTCTAATAATTATCTTAGAGAGTAGTAAGGTCTCTTAATATATATCTACTTTATACTAGGATAATAGTAGG
>JAABUL010006711.1_pt1 | contig 13054 bp, 9 predicted proteins | sample 5559151 | NCBI WGS metagenome assembly JAABUL01 (sample SAMN10711876, study PRJNA513368) | rock metagenome | isolation source: Antarctica rocks | place: Antarctica: Victoria Land, Pudding Butte sud | reverse complement strand
AACGACAGCAACGCTGGGCGGCAGGTTCGTCACAATTGCTGTGGCTAGTTTCTTGAGGGACGCAGAAGGGTCTGAACACTTGCTGTTGTAATGTGTCGATCTATTTTTGATGCAGGTATGTTAACTAGGCTGTGATATCTAGATATAGATCATTTCCATTTATCCTTCGTAGTTCACGCAAGGCACCGATGGTGAGTGGCTCGACGAAGCTTTCCTTCCTTCCACACACAAAGCTACTCTTTTCCTCGTCTTTTCCTTCCTTACTAGCATCAATATGCTTTCGAATTCCTCCATCCCGAGGTTCTCTCTCTGCGAAAACGTAACTGCAATTACACTCATCCATCTTGAAAACACTCAATCCCCTCACCGAAGGTGTGCGACGAACGCAGATTTTTAGGAGCACTTAGAAAGATCATTCGCGGTCGTATTGGAATGTATGAACGACACCTGCAGATCTTGAATCGTCAGGAATTCAAATGTGCCTGTCTAGTGGCGTGCGCTTCTTCAGTTTTTACAAGTGGTGAGCAAAAAAAGGAAGATTCTTTCTACAGATTTGAATTGAGTTAGGGAAAATTCAGCAGAACCTCGTTTCCTTCAATGTTTCACCGCGAGGCTACTGCCATCATCAATACCAAACTACAATCCGACCCCTCTACTGCTTCCTAGTCACCAGTCGTACTACGCCTGCCGTCTTCTTCCGGCTCACTGCTGTGCCCTTGCGGACTGCATGGTTTTCAGTATTGCGTCTACGTACCCTAACCACTTCCACACCAGATCATCATCGCCTAGCCACACCCGAGCATGACTGGCGCCTACCTCCTCCCCATCCGCAGCACGGTACCCATAATGCCAGACCTCGTTGCTCGGCTCGAAAAGCGGTGGGAGGCGCTTCGGCTCCTCAAGGCTCCGCTCCTACGTCCACCCTTGCGCACACTGTCTCCGGCCAGCGCGACTCTTGGTCACCTCGGTTTCTCGATGGATGGTGTAATCCTTGAGGTGGTTGAGGGAGTTGCTTTGCAGCGTCCGTGTCTTGCCGTGGTAGGGGCAGCTGGGATGCTTGCATGGAGAAGCCCAGAGTACGGCCGGGCATGAGCGAGGCTGTGCTGCCGTCCCCATTGGAAGAGGATGGGGGATCGTTTGGGCTCGGCGAGATGCGGTTGGAGTTGAGCTGCGGCGTTGGGAATGGGTGTGGTTTGGGAGAAGTCTGTCTTGTTGCGGCGTTGTGACTTCGGACTATAGGAATTGTGGGTGGTAGATTGTCTATATAATTGTGCTCGCGGCTAGAGTGCTAGAAAATCAGTAAGGGGCGAACACGGGGGTCTAGTACGGTGTCAAGTGATCCCTTTCACTAGCCTTTTTAGGGGTAAAGTATTCCTTGCGACGGGAGTGCGAACCACAAGAGCAGCGATATATCTCGCGCAGGATGCTGCCAAAAGTTCGCTCTTCGCTAATTTGCACTCAGTGTGTGAATACGTCATGACCCCTGAGAAGATCAATCCTCTACGGATGGCCCATTCAATGTCTATATGGCGGTGGTATGAAGGCTGTGTCGGCCAGCCGGCGGGGCTGGAGACATGCATCATGCAGGCATACTTCAGGCTTTGGCCGAGGCTTCAGCCTCGCTGCCACCGCTCCACCTCGTAGTTTCTCTCGAAGTTTGGATGACTCTCTTCTAATATGCACAATCTTCGACCAGTCCGATGGCTTTCCTCACTTCTTCCACCGCCAACTCCTGCTTGGTGTCCTAGATAATCTTACGTGACAGCAGAGCTTTAACCCTTCCTTCACGCAGGCTACTACAAACATGGAGGCAGCAGGGGCGGCCGCAACTCTGCTTACCCTCATCGGCTTCACTTTGCAGTCTCTCAAAACCGTTTACGAAACGACGGGGAGCATCCGTGATGGCCCACCGATGCTCGCAAGGCTTACACTCGCAGCAAAAGAGCTTAAAACGGTTCTTGATCAGCTTAGCAAGCTTGCCCATGACAGTCAGGCATCTCAGCAAAGTGCTGAACAGGAAGTCTGGGACGTACTCAGTCAGAACATCGTCCATTGTCGAGACGATGTCTTGCACCTTGAGAAAGAAGTTGCAGCACTAGGTGTTGTCAAGTCCGATCGGGTCATACGGAAAGTCTGGAAAAGGGTTAAAACGTCGTTGAAGGATAAGGACTTTGAAAGAATGTGGAGCACGGCTCAGTCTCACGTAGGAGCTCTCAAGCTGCAATTGAGTATCATTGAAAGGTCGGCCCTCCTGGGTTTCCTGCGAAACAGGGTCCTGTTGACGCTATCCGAGTAGTCATCGCAACACTGCACACGAAAGCAATGCTATTCTTCGCCATGATACACTCAGCGATTCCGTGCGAGACTATGTGAGCCAGATACAGCTCCACTCGGATGGCATCAAAGCCCATGTGGCAGAGCATACGAACAATGTCCAGTCTTCTATGAATGATCTGAACCTGCAAGCCCGAGACCTGGCAAATGGTTCGACCCAAATGCTCGACGCGCTCGGTGCTGCTACTCAATCCATAGGCAGTCAAGTCGAGGCCAGTACCGTCACCTCTCATCAGATTGCGCAAGGCATCACTCAGTCCCTTGGGTCCAGGTTAGATGGACTTAACGAGCTTTCCAACTCGCAGTACGGAACGATTGCCAATCTCCTCACACAGATCCAGAAAACTTTGGACGAGAGGCTTAGTAATCCCACGCCGAATATACCCCCAAGGTCTCCCAGTCCTGCCAGAGAAGCCGATCCAGGATGTGCGGACTTATTGACATCCATCGACAGACTTGGCGCCCTCGTATCTGAATCAGGGACGGCTCATAGCTCAGAAGCAGCTGAAGCAGTGATCCAGGAGTTGGAGCTGATCCTGGATTTTCTCGTGAAGAAAGCCATCGCAAGACCTTCCCCTGTTCCTGGTACGAAGCATAAACGAGCTGAAGATGAAACCGATCTCGCTTCGACGACTAGTGATGTCAAGAAGATGAGGGGACTGCTATCACTTTCGCAATCAGTTAACATGGCTCAAATCGGACCACAGGATAAGCCAAGTGAACGCCGCTACGCTAAAGTGGGTTCGCAGTACTCCCGTACTGTGTGGGACATGCAAGAATGTACAGCTGTCATCTCCTGCATATCCCGACCAAACAAGGCCGCGCCACATGGACAAGGCTTCACTCCTCGGAATCCTATTGACTGGTTTGAGGGTACCGTTAGCCTGCGGCCTAAACCAGGTTCGAGCCGAAAGAAGTTACGACTCTCTTTCCTTCAACGATTTTCAAGCTCTGGATTCACCTGTCTCAACCCAACTCTCTCTTTCCACGCATTGCTTCCATGCGACTCCGAAATATTCTGCGCAATCGAATTAGGCGACATGACCTCTATGTTAGAACTTCTGAACGATAAAGAAGCCTCTTTAACAGACTGCGATACCGAAGGGAGATCTCTGCTCTCCGTAAGTCAACGTGTGCCCGTTTGTAACTGTTTCCTAAGAAGCCTACCAGTACGCGACATGGCATAAACAGCTGGATATCTGTCGATTCCTGATCGATCACGGTGCAGACATAGATTCAGTGGAACTACATATGAATGGTCGTCAAATACATGTGTAAGTAGATCAACAGCTGGACTACTACTAGCTCTAGATACATGAGACTCATATTCATTTTTTAGATGTCTTCTTGAGCAGTACAGGGGCCTTGATTTCGAGAGCGCCTTATACAGGCCGGATGAGTTCAATGCTAGTTTAGATATGCGACAATTTCTGTTAATGTCAGGGGCGGATCCAATGGTACCTACCAATTTTGTATGGAGTGGCGGTATCACTCGGAGCGTGCTGTAGTCTATCTTAAAGGACTCAACTAACGTGAGCATCGTCCCAACGATTTCAAATTGTAAACTACCCTAATTCTGATCAGGAGGCTTTGACAATCTTTCTGAGCTCTGGCAAGCCATATATTGACCTGATGGCAAAAGACAATAAGGGAAAAATGGCATTGACATTTCTCCTTGATCTCGTCGTGTTTGACTGGCAATTCTATAAGGCGAGTGGTCCGATCCGCGGATCCTACCACAGTGACATCCCTTCCAAGATTGCCACTCTATTACGACATGGTGCAAACCCTCGGTCGCAAGATCGAGATGGATTCTCTTGTCTTCACATCTGTCTTGGCAGGTTTCATCCAAGAGAAATTGAAGCGAATCTCTATCGAGAGATGCTAGAATGCCTATGCGTCCTAATCAACAACGGTGCGGACGTGCATGCGGTCAGCCTTGGCAGATCAGTGACAGAAACCGCACATGAGTCTCGGGCTGGGCAATTATGGGAAGAGGCTTTGGAATCCTGCGGTTTCGACGTCGATCAAGTATATGCCTTGGATCACAACAGAGACCTCAAGAAATCCAGTGATCTATATGCTCCCACCGATCAACGCCCACGAGTGCGAGGTCCCATGGCTATCCAGGTATACCACGACAAGTGCAGGAGAGGGATACAAGGATGCGCCACCATCCATCGGAGGTTTCCAAGCGGTGGCTGGGACACGTTGACCAGGAAGTGTCGTTGGCCCAACGGCATGATTTATGAATTGCATGATCCCAACGACGAAACGCCAGATGACAGTGGCTCAGAGCTAGAGGATGAGAACAGAGTGCGCGCAGCTAGTGATTGCAGCGAGTACAATTTCGGTACGGAGGACGGCTCTGATGAAGAGATGGGCGGCGTTCCAATCTAATTCTCACACACTCAATAGTATGATTAGCAGCTTAGCAGCGAGCTATACCGACGCACGACCCTTCTCTCCTGAACGCAATGGCTTCACGGCAGCGCAATCGATGGATGTGGGTTTTCGGAATATGGTAAACTGACAAGTATAGATTCCCAGATCACTCAAAGGATAACCCAGCTTATAACACTATTTGTACTTGTCGTGCGGAGTAGGATGGTGGTGATGGCGGTGTATTCGATCTACCGACCGACCCGCAGGCTTTTCGTCAGCCTATCGGGGCCCTTCCCACCAATCCCCTGAGCTCGAGACTAAGTACTCGTACATTGTGAGCCTGAATGACGAAGAGCTCGAGGTATTTAGCTACGATACGCTGGGTACGCGCAGCACAGACTCGAAGAGCGAAATCACGTTCTCAAGAGAATCATACTTCTGATCTTCAGATTCCCACCACTTTCACGGAATACGCACTCCTCAGACCTGAAGCCATTCACTCCAAAAGCAACCTTCAGACACCAAAGCCAATAGTTCACAGAGGCGCCGCACCGAAGGACGCAGTATAGCCCACCCGTCGATTCCGAGGATATTCACCTGAGATCACGACAGTGCTTCGCAGCTTGTAGACCCCTTAACTGCTAATCGATGGAGTGCGATGCTATCTTCTGCAAGGAATGGGCTGCTACATATCGAGGGAGATCAACGCTTCCCAAGCCAACATGCAATCAAAGGACCCTCGCTGCTATCCTCTGTGCATGATCAGACGTAGGATCGCTGGACCAGATTCCATGGCCGCATGTTGGAAGAAACGCTAATTCAAGGCTCTCAACCGTACGCGTACTAAACTGCACTACTTAGTGCACTACCAGTGCGCACTACTTAGTGCAGTTTAGTACAAGGCATTTGGCAAACTGTACGATTTAGTTTAAGGTGCCTGTAAACCGTTTGCATTAATAGTACGATAAATTATTTTCAATGTTGAGATTAATTCTAAACTTAGCTCTATAATAATTTATAAAACATTTATAAGATGCTTGTTTTCTTTTTAGCGTTGCTCAAAGAAGAATTTTTGATAAGAAGTTGACATAAAATACGCATTATTTTATTATTGACGAATAAAAATTACTATTGATAATATTATTACTAAATCAATTGATAGACGACTCGACAATTCAAGAGATTCGATAATCGATCTAGAGTTTAGAAGGCAACGAAAATACAAATTTAGAGCTTTATTCTTAACTAAATATTACATCGCATTATTACAAATATGTCTAATTCAAAGCTTTCTATTGCTTCTCTTGTCTCAATTAACTTAAGAAAGATGTTACGCTAGTACTTCCTTCGAAGGTATTAGGGTGGATTGTGCTATTGGAGAGGTTTGTAGACGTCTTCAAGCAATGCAAGTAATCACTTGGTAACAAAGATTGCAACTATAGACAATTTCTATGTTTAATAAATCTTAAGATAGATTCTATGAATCAAAATAACAATAAGTAAAAATCTATGATAAGTTAAACACGATTTATAAGGGAGTCGTGTTCTAGTTTCTATATACTAAGAAAATACGAATTGTTCGCTTTGCTCGTTCGTCGAACATAGCGAACATAATTGTTCGCAATATTCGTTCGTCAAACATGTTAAACATCATGCTTAGAATGTTCGTTTCTCAAGCATGTCGAACATAATAATAGATTCGCCTCAAAGACGTAGAATCTAAATCATTAATATAGCTTTAATAAGCTCGTAACATTATCTTTTTTCTTCAAAGTTTTTGTTTCGAAATTCAATGTTTCTTCATTATGTCTTCAAGAAAGATTAATACTAGAAATTTCTTCTTTCGAAAAAAAGATTTTTTTAACGCTTTAGATTTAATATCTTTAGCGATGCGTTCTTGTCGTAATTGTACGATGTCTAATAAGATCTATTGTGTAAGTAATGATTTTAAAAAGTGTGTAAAGTGTGTGCGATCTAGTTGTAATTATGATTTGGCAATTTCTTTTGCATCGATTAAACGAATTTATGAGAAGCGAATGCGCTTAAAGAAAGAAGTGCGCAATACGCGTGCAAAGCTAAGTCGACTAAAAAAACAACTAGATTTTCTAAAGAATAAGAAGAAAGAAATGATCGTAATAGAATGAAAGAATATTGACGATTTAAAGATGAATGAAGCACATTTCGTCAAGTTTGTTACAAAGACTTTCGAGTTGTTGTTTAACGTATTGTTCGAACAATTTTAATTTTTGATTAATTGAAATTAAGATGCTATTTTTATGTCTTGTTTTAATAAAATTTCTTTAGAAGATTCTAGTAGCGATTAAGGTTCTTTTTTGGTTTCTAGATATTTTTCGAAGTAGAATATTCTTTCTACTTGATAAGATACTTTTGATTTTTTTGTCGTAGAATTTTCTCGATCTCGAATTGATCCTTTTTTTGTGAATAAAAATAAAATGTGTCTTATAAAGGCGTGATTAGATTTTTTGACTTCAACAATGAGATATAAAATACTAGAAATATTTTGGCGTTCTTAGGTAAGTCAAGTTCGTAATTGATTGATTTCTTAGTCTTCTTAACGAGAAATGATTTAACTTTGACATGATTCAATTTCTTGCTTAGCTTTCTTGTCTTAAGATTTTTTGTAAAAAGATATATTTTATTTCTCTCTTTTAGTTAAGATGTCGTTTTTCGTTTTTTGTTTTAATATTTAATTGATTTTTCTTACATTTTTAAGATGTTGTCGTGTATCTTTTTTAATATCGCTATTCTTTTAATAATTGATTGCGTTAACAAATGCGTACGCTCTTTCTTAAAGAGATTTGATTTCTTGTTATAGTTAACGAAGAATGAAGTTATTTTAGTGATATTCGAAACCTTAGTATTGAGTGTTAATTGTGTCATAGATAGAAGTAATACTCAATTATTGTAAGTATTGTTGATGTAGTGCCTCAAATATTGCTTAAGACTTTGATTCGTTCTTTTTGTTTAATTATTTGTAATCAAGTAGTAGATAATGAACATTTAAAGCCTCGTATTTAACATTAAGAGAAGCGTCTTTTAATAGTTAGACGTGAAGAGCTTGTCTTTGTCACTAGTTAGTCCCTTAAATATATCGTGATATCGTATGAGTCGATTTAATATAATGTATTTTAGTTGTTTTGCGATGAACTTCTTTTTGCATGCGATAATATGTAAATACTTGATAAACTTATTAATCATTACTAGTATCAAATTATATTTGTCTTTAATTGCGAGATTCGTCGACTTAAGCAACTTAATAATGAAGTTTATCGTGACTTCGTCCCATAATAATTTAGATAATTCTTAATATTGAATTTTATTATAGCTCGCATGTGTATTATGTTTGTTTTGCTAATAGCTAAGATATCGTTTAATGTATGTCTTAATAACTTATTTTATTTGTGAAAACTAACAATGTTAACGTAAAAGCTAAAGAATTTTTGTTACTTTTAGATGCTTTTGCAATGATTCGTCATGATGCTCTTTTATATATTCGTCAATTTTATTAATAAATATCTAAAGTTTTTCTTTCTTTACTAGAAACTCTTTTATATTATTTTGAAGTATTCGTAATGTAGCATTTAGCTCGTGTTTATTTGTTAATAATGATTCGTTCTTATTGATCTTAAGTATGTTGTAATTGAACGATTTTTTCGTTTTTATATGATCACTTCTTTTGCTAAGTGCGTTTGCTCTATTATTATTTTTGCCTAAAGTATATTATATTTTGAACTTGTATTGTTCGAGTCTTTCTAATTATCGCACTTGTCTTCTATTAAGTTGCTTAATAATAGTGAAATGCACAAGATTTTTATAATTCGTAAAAATCGTAAGTTTTAATGATTCTTTTATGTATACTTTTTATGACTTTAAGAAGACTACTATAGCGAGTAATTTCTTATTGTGAACATCATAGTTTTGTTTAATTAACAAGAGTTTTTTCGAGAGATATGTTATTAGGTGTTATATGTCTTTATGTCTTTAATTAAAGCATACATTAATAACTAGATTTAATGCGTCAATTTTAATCTTGTTTAACAATCGTAAATCGTACATTTTTAGTATTGACTTTTTCAAGCATTCTAGCTTAAGGTTTTGAAATGATTTTTTTTTTGCGAGTTTCTATAATTATGACGTATCTTTTTTCGTAAAATTCGTTAATGATATCGCGTTTACTAAGTAGTTTTTAATGAACTTTTTATTATAGTTTATAAAATCTAGAAAAAATTATATTTTTTTAACATTTGTTAATGATTTTTATTTCTTAATTGTTCGTAGCTTTTTAAAATTCATGCGTACTTCATGTCGTTCAACGACAAATTCGAAAAAGTTAACTTTCTTTTAATGAAATTCGCATTTCTTTGATTTAAGATGTAAGTTTTTTATGTTTAAACATTCTAATACTTTGGAAATATAGCTAACATGCTCTTTTAAGATTTTCAAGTAAATTATTATGTCGTTCAAATATGCTATGACAAATTAATTCAAATATTGTCGTAGTATATTATTAATTATTTCTTGATACGTTGTCGAGACGTTTGTGAGTTCGAACGACATTATTATATATTTATATAATTTATATCGTGTGCGAAAAGTTGTTTTTCATTCTTCTTTTGCTTTTATTTTAATTTAATTGTACGCTTCTTGTAAATTTAATTTAATAAAGTATTTTGCTTTAAATAATTAATTTTGAAGCTCGTTAATATTAAGTAGTGAATATTAGTTCTTAATCGTAATATTGTTTAGCTTTTAATAATTAACATATAGATAAAGAATTTTATTCTTTTTTAATACAAAGAGAATTAAGTATCTTGTTTGTAATTAGGATTTTCTAATAAATTCTTTTTTTTCGTTTTCTACTAGATATTTGCGAAGTACTTCGAGCTTCTTTTTGGATAAAGCATATATAGGTTCAAACGTAGATTGTTTGCCTAATTCAAGTCTAATTTCATAATCTTACGATTAATGTTTAAAGAGAGTCTCTATCGTTTTCTTTTTTTGAAATAGATGCTCTTAATTGTTATATATTTGTGATACGTACTTTAGCAATTTCTTCGCTATATTAAATAGTTCAAGGCTTTCAAAAGATTCGTAATTTTTTTCACTTATTTTAACTTTATAATTCGATTAATCTTTATTAATGTTTGTCAAATTAAACTTTGTTAAATCGTTTTTTTACAAAGATGTAAGCTCGCTATTTGCGATCGATTTTTGACTTAATCTTTTATCTATTATTGAACGTTATTAATGCGTAGATTAAATGTGAATTACGTGATCACATCGTGCGAATTTAAGTACTCGTATATTTTAGTTAACTTCTAGATTGTGCTACTTTAATCAAAACATTTCTAGAACGATATTATGAGTAATTATTTTTACTATATTAAAGATTAGTTTCTCGTAATATTGCTAAATAGTTATTAATAGTAACTTCGTTTCTTTATTTACTTTTTTATTCTCGTTAAGCAATAAATTTTTATTTATAATTATTAAGTTGTATACGTTAGACTTCTTTTAAGTAGAATACTCTTCCCTTTTAACAAAAGCTTTAATCATAAAATTACTTATTATACTAGAATCGACCATTGCGATAAGTTGTCGTTCATTGACTCTAATTAATGTAATAAAACATCGTGCGTATGCTATTAAGTTTAATTGCTATTGTTGGGCTAATATATTACATTCCTTTAGTATGCTCTTTACTAAAAAATTTGAACTTTTTTTTGTTCTTGTGTTGCGACTTCTATTTCGAGCGTCTACTTGCGCTAAGTTTCTTTTTTATGCTAAGTTAATAACTTCAACTTTCTAGAAAACTAATTAATTTCTTCTTTGTTTTCTAGATGAGTTTAGCATAAGTCGTTATAGCATTTTGTTCAACTAAGTGTCGCATGTTTCTTTGCTTTCTTTATCGTTTGTTTAAATAAACTAACATTGCTTAGTTGTTATTCGATTTCCTCGAAAATATCTTTTTTTATAGTGACGTCGCTTTTTAGCGCTTTTTCGCATTTATTTACGATCTAGTTTATTTGTCGTTTCTTCAATAAACTAGCTAAAGTCTTAAGATGTTTCGTGATGTTATTTAAACATTCGTAAAAGTTCTTTTAGTTGTATTCGTCGTCTAAGTTTGTTGCTAAATAAAGATATAACGTTCTTAGTCGTTTCGCTCTTATAGTCTTATTAAGTATTTGATTAACTTTTTGCGTAAATGCGAATGCCTTATTTAATAATGTTTCATCTAGATCTTTTTATAATTAATCTAGGTTTTTTACTAGATAGTAGTCGTCGTTTAATCTAGTTTTGAAGGTGTTCGTCTCTATGTCGATTTGCTTTTTGATGTCGTTCTAGCTATTAAGTATCTCTCTTAACATAGCATTGATTTGTTAACGATTTATTAAATTTCGTGATTAATAATCTTTTGCGAAGTGACTTGATTTACTACATAAATAGTACGTTTTTTAGAATTTGTTATTTTGCTTTTTTCTAAAAAAATTTTTTTTACATTGTTAAGTAAAATCTAGTTTTATAGATGCAAGCTTACGATAATTAAAATTATTGTACTTTTGATTAAAACGAGATTTTTTTTGCTAATATTTAATCGTTGATTCAAAGAAGATTCTTGCTCTTTCTCGAAATTAATTGTATTTTTTTTTCATAGCTCTTTCATATAGTTTATCGTCGAAATCGATAACTACTTCGATGAGATCGAACATATCGCTAAGAGCTTTTTCATCACGTATAATTTCGTTTTTTAGATTGTTTTTTAAATTTCGTCGAAACATTGTTATAAGTGCGACATCGTCTCATTTGATTAAATTAACATATTTTTAAAATTTAGCGACGTAGTTTGCTACAAAGATTCGTTGAATTAAATGTTGAATCACTCTTTTTGCAATTTGTTTCTCGTTAGATGTTTTAAAGATTTTTCGAAGCTCTCTTTTAAAGTTGTTGAAGTCTATGAACATTATACGAGAGTTTTCGCTATTGTTTTTCAAGTATTTTCGTAAGTTTAACTTGAGTCAATGTTAGACTTTTTCTTTAAAAAATGTCGATGCGAAAATCGTCTTTTGATTCGCTAAAACAAGATAGAAGATAAAATAGATATTTATTTGCATAAGTTAGTTCTCTAAGTCAATACAATCTTCATGATAGATATTAAGTTTATTAATTTTGATTTTGTCGTTTTTTATAATTAATGATCGACGTAATGTTAATAAATTAATGTTTAAGATAGAGACGCGTTAATTTGATACAAATATTCTTAGAATGTTTAAAGTGTTACGTTAATACTTTCTTCGAAAATATTAAAGTAAGTTGTGTTATTAAAGAGATTTGTAGACGTCTTTAGACAATGCAAGCAATTACTTAATAACAAAGATTGCAACTATAGACAATTTTTATGTTTAATAAATTTTGAAATAAATTTTATAAATCAAAGTAACAATAAATAAAAATTTATAATAAGTTGAACACGATCTATAAGGAAGTCGTATTTTAGTTTCTATATACTAAGAAAATACAAGTTGTTCGCTTTGTTCGTTTGTTAAACATAGCGAACATGATTGTTCGCAATGTTCGTTCGTCGAACATGTTAAACATTATGCTTAGAATGCTCGCTTCTTAAGCATGTCGAACATGATAATAGGTTCGCCCCAAAGGCGTAGAACCTAAACCACTAGTACAGCTTTGATAAGCTCGTAACAAAAGAATTTATAAAGCGTATTTATCGATATTAAGTCAATAATAAACAAAGCAAGCAATGTAATAGCTTCTAATTCGACTACACATACGAGACGAATTAACGAGAGACAATCTATTGTTCTCTTAAGAATTGTTAAGACTAGAATTAAGCAACAACGAGCTAGATCTAATGTAATTGAAAAAGATCTACAAACTACTTAAGCAAGAAACATCGAACAATTTCAAAGCAACGACAATTAAAAGCTATATAATAATGTTAATAACAACAATGCTCTTAAATTTTCTTCTTTACAATTTGATTTGCAAGCAATTTCGCAAGCAATCTCTATATTCTTCTTTGCTACTAGACAAGATCGCAAGCTTCTATTAGATATCTAGAAATACTATATTTGTATTAATAACAACAACATAAAATGCAACTATTGCATAACTTTCTACAAAATTAGCGAAAAAATTTGTGCTTCTCGAATTTATCTATTGCAAAAGCATAGAATCGATTCGATTAATCGACTAACAATAACAATTGCTTAATACGATTAACAAATTAAGACAACTCTTTTTCGATTGTTAAAGAAGAAAAAGAAACGAAAGAATTAATAGTTTTTTGCAAAGATAA
>JAABUL010006710.1_pt1 | contig 13056 bp, 13 predicted proteins | sample 5559151 | NCBI WGS metagenome assembly JAABUL01 (sample SAMN10711876, study PRJNA513368) | rock metagenome | isolation source: Antarctica rocks | place: Antarctica: Victoria Land, Pudding Butte sud | reverse complement strand
GCCCCGACGCCCTTCACTTGGGGCGGCAAGCGGCACGAGCGCCGTGTCCGTGCCCGCGCCCGCCGCCTTGCCGGGTCAGGGGCGACGGTTCCATATCCCGCATCAATTGCGGCGTGACCCACTAGCCTGCCGTCGGTACGATACGGATCATGGTGCGCGCGACAAAGGGGCGGTCGGGGGCGACGCTGGTACACACGCCGACGAAGAGCAGATAGGGGCCGGCCGGCTCGGCCGGGAAGAGGCGCGGCGGCACGACCGCCGTGATGCGGCCGGTCCCTTGCGCGTCGCGCTCGACGCGGCCGAGACTGACCGGCAAACTGTAGCGGTCGATCGCGCTGGCCAGGCCAAGGCAATAGGGGCGGTACGCCTGCGGCAGCCCACGCACGGTGACGCCGATGCGTTGTCCGGGCGTGAGTGGCCCGGCGCCGTGGCCGTTCGCGCTCACGGCCATGGTCGTCGCGGTGGGCGCCGGCGCGGCCGCGTCACGCGCGGAGACCACCGGCGACACGTTACACGCGGCGGCTGTCGACAAAAGGACAAACGTCAGGGCGCTCGGGCCGCTATGAATCCAATCCATCATCTCTACTACCTCTCCCTCGCGGCGCGCGTGCGGCCGCTGCTGGCGACGCTCGGCCCCTGGTCCGGCACGCCCACATCTCACGAGGGATTTTAATAGAACATCGGTTCTAAAGTCAAGCCTTTGCCCAAGTTATCCACATTTGGCATAATACGGCGGCGCGACGTTGGGGAAGTGGGTGCACCTCGAAATAGTGGGACGCGGCCTGCGACGGCGGTCGCATGGCAGACCACGGGCACTGCGGTGCCAGGGCGCGCGCGTCGGAGCGTCACGTCACAGGGCGACACCCGACCGCAGTCGGCGGTAGTCTGCCATGCGACCGCCGTCGCAGGCTCCCTGACGCACGATTCCACTATTTTAAGGTGCACCCTGGGGAAGTGGGGCTGCTTGACAGGGCAGGCCATCTAGTCTACGATATACTGCAACAGGGCAGCTATACCGTGGCATAGACGCCAACGTGGTAGGGCTGCGCATAGTCGCGCATCATTTGTCAAGTCCTGTTTCAGTGGGTGAGCGGAGTCTTGCTCGGCATCGGCGTCACTCGACGTCGGAAGGAGACGCGACATGATGGCAATGGCAACACAGAGGACCGTGGACGAGATGGTGGTCGGGATGGGCGTGCATGGTGAGCGCGCGAAACGTCTTGGCCAGGTGCGGCAGGTCGGGGTTGATGGAATCGTGGTGCGCGTGCAGCGCGATGTGTACGTGCCATTCAGTGCGGTGCAGGCGATCTATGCCGGCGAGGTCGTGGTCGCGATGGAAGCGGGCCCCCTCCCGACCATTGAGCATCTTCTCCTGGACGAGACACAGAGCATCTTCTCCTGGACGAGACACAGGAGGAGATCCCGTCGGTCGATGGCTATACCGTCCCCAACACCTGCATCTTCTATTAAAGGGTGTGTCTGTCTTGCTGCTGCTAGCCAGCCGGCAAATGTCTCTCAGCCTCTCACAAGTCCTACAAAGGTGGAAGGCGCCTGGATGCGCGAAGGCTGGGCCGGTACATAACAGCATATATACCGGCTCAGCCTTCCCCTCCCGCGATAGCGGGACGGGCGAGTAAGCGCTACTCGGCGTCGCCGGCCGCCTCCGCCTCCGCCTGTGACGCCGTGGACTGGGCCGCAGCCTCCGCGGCTTCGGCCTGCTCCTCGGCATCCACGTCGCGCATCTGCGGCGGCGTCAGCTTGAAGACGAGTTCGTCGCGCGGGGTCAGTATCTCGACCTTGGCGCGGTCGACCACGAGATCGTCGACGTGGATAGCGCTCTCGAAGTCGACCAGGGATGAGAGATTGACCTCGATGTCGGCTGGTAGGTCGTCGGGCAACGCGCTGACCTGCAGGTTGTCGAGCGATTGCAGCAAGATTGCCTCGCCCCGCGCCAACAGTTCGGACTCGCCGACGCCCACGATCGCGACCGCCGCCGTCACCTTCTCGCGCAGGTTGACCTGCTTGAACTCGATGTGGATCGGTTGGCCGCTGCGTGGGCTCGTCGTGGTCTTGGCCAGCAGCACCGGCCGCGACTGCCCATCGAGGGTGATGTCGATGATCGTGGTCGGCAGCAGATGCCGGTACAGCAGACCGAAGTCGTGCGCGTCGAGCGTGATCGCCGTCGACGCCACGTTGTGCCCATAGATGTTGGCGGGCAGCTTACCGGCCCGGCGCATCCTCGCCACCTTCTTACCCAAGACCGTTCGCGGCTCGGCGACCAGCGTCGCATGTTTCATAATATTTTGCCTCTCCGCACGGCCACGGCCGCGCATTATGCTGAACACAGCAGAAAGCCCGGCGCGGCACGCCGGGCGCTACATTAGTACAGTATAGGGGGCCAGCGAAACAGGCGCAACGACAGACAGCGGTCTATAGAGGGACAACAGTGCAAGCAACATCGAGGGCTGAGGAGATCGGGATTAGAGGCGCACCTCATCGAGGTCGAGGTCATGCTCGATGCGGTGGAGCGTGTCGTCGCCTATGACGCCACGGTTGCGCAGGCCGATCACGGCGTCCCGCTCAATCCTGATCATCTCGCGTTTGAGCCGGCGCAGGTCGTGCAGCGGGTCGGCGGCCTCGCCGGACGACGCGCCGTCGCCGTTGGGCGCACTCCCGTCGAGATGCGAGGCCAGGTGATCGGCGCGCTTCGTGTAGAAGGTGCGCAGGTGCGCGACACCCTCGGGCGTCGCGCCGGTCGACGGCGCATCGTCCGACAGGCGCGCCAGCACGGCCTGCATGGCGGTGAGGCGCGCCGTCGCCTCCTCGCGGGTCGCCGCCGCGCTGTCGTCGGTTAGGCCCAGCCGCCCAATCACCAGGGGCAGCGTCAGCCCCTGCGCGACTAGCGTGCCCAGGATCACGCCGAAGACCAGGAAGACGATTAGGTTGACCTGGGGCCGCGACAGATCTCCCCGGACTGTCAGGGCCAGCGCCGCCGCCAGCGACACGCCGCCGCGCATGCCCGTCCAGGCGATGACGACAACATTGCGCCAGCCGGGGTACGGGTCGCGCTCGCGCACATGGCGGCTGAGCAGCCGCGGCAGGTACGTAGCCGGGAATACCCAGGCGACGCGCACGACGACGGCGGCGAGGCTGACCAACACAGCGTACCATATGAGCGTGGCCGGGGTGTAGGGGACGTGGCCACCTGGGTATTGGCGTGGGTCCAGCAGGTTCTCGACGATGGCGCCCAGCTGCAGGCCGACCAGGATGAAGATGAGGCCATTGACGACGAACGTGGCGACATTCCAGACGGGGTAGGCTTGCAAGCGCGCGTCGGAGGAGAGCGTCACCGGCTCACGCCATCCGCCGTACAGTCCGGCCGCCACCGCCGCCAGCACCCCTGAGACCGGCAGGACGTGCTCCAGGTACTGCGACGGCAGGTACGCCGCGTAGGGCGTCAGCAGCGAGAACACGATGGCGGTAGGCACGTCGGCGATGCGCCGCTGTATCCAGTCCGCGACCACGGCGACAGCCAGGCCGATGGCGACGCCGCCGACGCTGGCCTCAACGAAGGCGAGGCCAGCCGACGGGAGCGAGAACGTGTTTGTCTCAGCCGCGACCACGGCGAAACCGTAGACGACGAGGCCCGTGGCGTCGTTGAGCATGCTCTCGCCCGTCAGCACGGTGATGATACGTCGAGGCACGCTCAGGCGCGTGATGATGGCCTCGGCCGCGACCGTGTCGGTCGGCGACACGATAGCCCCCAGCAGGAAGGCCGCCGGCCAGGGGAGCAAACCGTCCAACGCGCGACGCGACACGGCGGCGACGGCGACCGTGGTACACACGACCAGGCCGATGGCCAGCAGCAGGATAGACCGCAGGTTGGCGCGTAGGTCGCGTGCCGACGTCTGCCAGGCCGCGCCGTAGACGAGCGGCGGCAAAAACAGGAGTAGCACGACGTTCGGGTCGAGCTTAACGGCCGGCAGCCCGCGTACCGCGCCGAGGGCCAGGCCGCCGAGGACGAGCACGATTGGGTACGGGACGTGTATGCGTCGCGCCAGCGTGGAGAGCGCGACCAAGACCACGAGCAAGGCCAGCACAATCTCGATGGCGTTCACCGACGTTATTTTCCCTCCGCCGTGCTATATCAACGCACGCCCACAGGGTATCATAGACGGGTGCGCGTGAGAGCGTCTGATCGTGGTGAAACGTTTCTTATCGAACGCCCTACTCCACGTCGTGGCCGTCGCCCGGCTGGATCGCTTCGCCACAGTCGGGGCAGATAACGAGGTCGACGTCGAGTGATGCGGCGCCGGCGAGCTCCCAATCGAACGGGTGGGTCAGCGCGATCGCCGCCGCCCCTTGCCAATCGTCCGCGTAGACCTCTTGCTCGTAGGTCTCCGTCCGCTGCACGCGATACAGGCGCTTGGTGCGGTCGCTGTCATGTAGCACGTTCGTCCCCTCCTGCCCCAATTGTAGTAATACCGTGACTATAGCGCGCGCCACGCGCGCTGTCCACACGGGGATTATTCCGCCGAAACTGGGTGCACCACGAAATAGTGGAGTGAGCGAGAACACGGGCACCGGCGGGACCCTCCGCAGAGGGCACCGGCGCGGAAGACGCCCAGAGCGTGGCCGAGGAGGGTCCCGATGGACAGAGCAGACCTGTCCGCTGCCATGATACAGGAACTGGGAGCGGTGTTGACGGCGGCGCTGGACGACGCGCTGCCCGCGTCGCGGGGGAGTGACCTGGCGGCAATGGAACAGCGGGTGCGGACGCTGGGGCGCGCGGTGTGGGGGCCGGTGATCACGCGGGTGATCCGACTGCACGCCACGCGGGTGATCCGACTGCACGCCACGCGGGTGATCCGACTGCACGCCACGCGGGGCGCGGAGGAGCGGCGCGCGTGGCCGCGCTGTGGGGGCGCGCGTGGCCGCGCTGTGGGGGCGCGCGCGCGCGTGGACGGGGCGCGGGTGCGGCGCCTGCAGGGCCTGGTAGGCGGCTATACCCTCCACCGTGTCTACTAGCGGTGCGCGCGGTGCGGGCAGGGCCACGTCCCGCGCGACGCCCCGTTGGGGCGGGGCACCGGCGTCCTCTCGCCGGGGCGGGCGCGGGTGGTCTGTCGCGCAGGGGTCGACGGGGCGTTCGAGCCTGCGGTGGACCGCGTGGCTGAATCGCTCAGCGTCACGCTGACGGCAGAGGTGGCGCGGCGGACGAGCGCAGGGAGGGGACTGGTGGCCGCGGCGCCGGTGCAGGCGGCGCTGGCGCGCGTGGCGCGCGTGGCGCGCGGGCAGCGGGCAGGGACGGCGCACGAGGGCGAGGCGGCGCCCGTGAGGGGGGGCGCGCGGTCGACGTGGACGGCCTGTTCGTGCATCGCGACGACGACTGGCACGCGATGACGGTGGTCACGGTGGCGCCGCTGGTGGCCTCCGCTTCGCCGCCGGCTTGTAGCCCATGCGCGCGGGGAACGTTTCTTGCGCCGTTATCGTCGGTCACTACATTCATCTCATGAAAGGACGATTAGAGGACTATGGAGTATCGACGTTTGGGGCGCGCGGGTATGCGCGTGAGCACGATCAGCCTGGGCAGTTGGCTGACCTACGGCGGCTCGGTCGCGGAGCAGGGCGCCATCGACTGCGTCCACAAGGCCTACGATCTCGGCATCAACTTCTTTGACACGGCCAATGGGTATGCCGGCGGCCGGGCCGAGGAGGTGGTGGGCCGCGCCATTAAGGACTTCCAGCGCGATACGTATGTGCTGGCGACCAAAGTCTTCTTCCCCATGGGCCCTGGCCCCAATCAGCGCGGCCTCTCGCGCAAGCACATTATGGAACAGTGTCACGCCAGCCTGCGCCGCCTCGGCGTCGACTACGTCGACCTGTACCAGTGCCACCGTCCCGACCCCGAAACGCCCGTGGACGAGACGTTGCGCGCCCTCGACGACCTCGTCGCGCAGGGCAAGATCCTCTACGCAGGCGTGTCAGAGTGGTCGGCGACGCAGCTGGCCGACGCCGTCTACGTCGGGCATGAACTCAACCTACGCCCGATCGTCTCCAACCAGCCGCTCTACAACATGCTGGAGCGCTACATCGAGCGCGACGTCATTCCTTTCTGCGAGAAGCACGGCATCGGGCAGGTCGTGTTCTCGCCATTGGCGCAGGGTGTGCTGACCGGCAAGTACAAGCCGGGCCAGCAGCCTGAACAGGGCACGCGTGCGGCCGACCCACAGTCGAACATGTTCATCCAGCGCTTCATGAACGACAAGACGCTCACGGCCGTGCAAAACCTGCAAGGTGTGGCCCAGGATGCCGGCTGCTCGTTGGCAAACCTGGCGCTGGCATGGACGCTGCGCCAGACCGACGTCTCGTCGGCCATCATCGGCGCCTCGCGCCCTGAGCAGGTCGAGGAGAACGCCAAGGCCGCGGACATCACGCTCACCGACGATATCCTTGCGCGCATCGACGAGACGCTCGGCGATGTCGCTAGCTACGACGCGGGGCGAGGGTAGTCGGATGTCGGAAGTCGATAGTCGGAAGTTATCGTGGTCATGACGTTTGTTGGATTTGATGTTATTGGTCCGTAGACCGTTACCGCGCGCCTGACTTCCGACTATCGACTTCCGACTCGTCTATACGGCCACGCTATTCAGCCCGCTGTCGACGTAGAGCGTTTCGCCGGTGACGCCGCGGCTGAGGTTGCTGATCAGGAAGACAGCGGCGTCACCGACCTCGGCCTGGGTGGTGGTGCGGCGCAGCGGGGAGCGTTCGGCGGCGGCCTTGTGCATGGTCGAGAAGCCGCTGATGCCGCGCGCGGAGAGCGTGTTGATGGGGCCGGCCGAGATGGCGTTGACGCGCACGCCATCGGGACCGAGGTCGCTGGCAAGGTAGCGCACGCTGGCCTCCAGCGCCGCCTTGGCCACGCCCATCACGTTGTAGCTAGGGTAGGCGCGCAGGCTGCCGGCGAAGGTCAGCGTGATGATCGAGCCGCCTTCCTTCATGAGTTCATGCGCGCCGCGCGCGACCGCGACGAGCGAGTAGGCGCTGATCTCTAGTGCGGTGCGGAAGCCTTGCCGCGACGTGTCGACGAAGCGACCCTCTAGGTCCTCGCGCTCGGCGAAGGCGACGGAGTGTACCACGGCGTCGAGCCGCCCGAACTCCTCGCCCACTTGCCGGTACACCTCAGCGATCTGCGCGTCGTCGGTCACATCGCAGGGCAGGATCAACGGGTCGGTCAGGGTAGCGGAAAGGTCGCGCACGTACTTCTCCACGCGGTCGCCCTGATAGGTCAGCGCCAGCCGCGCGCCCTCGCGCTGCAGGGCCTGGGCGATACCCCAGGCGATGCTGCGGTGGTTGGCCACACCGTAGATGATTGCGGTCTTGCCGTCGAGTAGTCCCATGAAGCCTCCTAATCTATTCGGTCATTTTCGTGGAGCAGTAACTCGCGGCATTGTACCACTCTATTCTATAGCGTCGTCGGCTATTGTATGCTGTAGCGAGTATAGTAACGGCTCGCCGTAGCACAAGCCTGACGCTCTATGGGCCGGCCGCACGGGAAATCCTGCCCCCGGTTAGCCACGAGGTGTTCACGGCGGCTCTGCGCGCGTATTTGACAGAACTTATCGCCCGGCCGGGAACATTAGAACTGTCGGCGGCAGAGGTCGCCTCGTGGACGCTCAACATTGCCCGCTGTCTGTGCGGTTTGAAGACCGGCCATCCCTGCACGAAGAAGGACGCCGCGACGTGGTTGGCCGGCATGGATCCCGCTCTGGCGCCGATCCTCTCGACGGCCCTCGCGGTGCGACGCGGCACAGCGGACCCGGCGGTGGGTGATACACTGCGGGCGGGATTTGCTGCACTGCAGGATGCCGTTGCGCGATGGGACCTGAAGGTGGATTGAGGAATATGGATCTATATCTATTGCGACATGGCGAGGCGGGCGAGGCGCCGCGCGACGAGGACCGCGAACTGACGCCGCGCGGACACGAGCAGGCGCGCGCTGTTGCCGCCGGTATCGCCTGGTTCGGCCTTGAGTTCGATACTATCTTGACCAGCCCGCTGCCGCGCGCCCGCCAGACCGCCGAGCCGGTCGCTGCGGCGCTGGGGACGCGCTTGGACGAGGCGCCACCGCTCACCACGGGGCGCACGCCCGCTATGGCGCTGGCGCTGCTCATAGGCTGCGGCGAACGCGTGCTGCTGGTCGGACACGAGCCGCAGCTCTCGGGCATCGTCAGGACCATCACCGGCGGCCGGGTCCACATGCGAAAGGCCATGCTGGCGCGCGTCGAAACGCGCTCGCTCAAGCCGCCTGACGGCGAGTTGGCCTGGCTGCTCTCCTGGCGCCACCTGAGGCGCCTGGGCCGTCGGTAACGTAGGCCGTGATACCCCTTCTTGATCCACTCACAGGATATCTCCCACCAGGCCAGTATGACGCCGCTTGGGACGACGTTGTCACAACCTATGGCTACAACCTGCGCCGCCTCGTGCTGCTACAAGGACTTCGAGCGGTTCTCGATAACCTTGCAGCAGCGGGGTGTACGCGCGTCTACTTGAACGGCAGCTTCGTGACGGCCAAGGTCACTTCAGGCGACTTCGATATGTGCTTTGAGCCCGTCGGGGTAAACCAAGCGATCCTTGATCCTATCCTCAAGATGGTTGGGCCGTCAAGGCGCATCCTGCAACGCGCCAAGTACCGGGGAGAGATTGCCTCGGCCAGGGCGGTTGCGGACCGGCACGGCACGTTATATGTAAACTATTTCCAGAGAGACATCGTGGGGAGAGCAAAGGGGATACTCGTACTTGACCCGCGTGACGAGGTGAGGAGCAAGCCATGACTAGTACCATGATAGAGAGCGAACAAGAATACGAAACGGCACGAGCAACGATCGCTCAAATCGAGGAGATCCTTGCTCAACCACCTGTCGAGGGCCTTGAGTCTTGGATAGAAGCAAAAGAGCGCGGCGATGCCGAGGACTTACTGCGTATCCTGAGCCTGCGCGTGCAAGGCTATGAGTTGCTGCGCGAGGGACGGGCGGAAACACTGCCTTTGTACGCGTTCGAGGAGTTGCCCGATGCCTTCATCTTCGCGCGCCTCGCGCTTGGCCTCTCCCATCACGAATTTGCCGCGCGCCTCGGCATTGAGGAATGCGACCTGCGAGGGTACGAAGAGAGCCGTTACGCCAACGTCACCTTCGGCTGTCTGTCCGGCTTCGCGCGCCGGCTTGGACTGCTGGTGAGCCACGACGTGATCGTGCCGCTACCCCTGCCTGAAGGCATCGAGTCAGCGATCGTCGATCGGCACACGGCCGTCAGCTGACGGCTGTGTGCCGATCGCTTAAATCAGCCCCTTTGCCTGCAGCAGTTCGGCGTTGAGGATGGCCCCGCCCGCGGCTCCGCGCACGGTGTTGTGGCTCAGGACGACGAACTTGTAGTCGAGGATGGGGCACGGGCGCAGGCGACCCACCGTCACGGCCATACCGCGGCCGGCGTCGCGGTCAAGGCGCGGCTGCGGCCGGTCGGGCTCGTCGCGTACGATGATGACCGGGTCGGGCGCGCTGGGCAGGCCCAGCTCCAGGATGAGCGAACGGTAGTCCCGCAACGCGCTGTCCACGTCGTCGAGCGAGGCGCGAGTGGCAAGGCCGATCGACACGCACTCCAGGTGTCCATCCGAGACGGCCACGCGGTTGCAACTCGCGCTGAACGTGATCGGCGCGTCCGTGAAGCGGTTGTCGCGCCAGCCGCCAAGGATCTTACGCGGTTCGCTCTCCAGCTTGTCCTCTTCGCTCCCGATGTACGGGAAGGCGTTGTCGATGATGTCGAGCGAGGGCACGCCGGGATAGCCCGCGCCCGATATCGCCTGTAACGTCGTCACCATGACGCGCTCCAGGCCAAAGTGGGCGTGCAGGGGGGCCAGCGCCAGCGTGAGGCCGATGGTCGAGCAATTGGGGTTGGCTACGATATAGCCGCCCGAGCGGCGTCGTTCGCGCTGCGTCGCGATCGCCTCGACGTGCGCCCAGTTGACCTCGGGGACGAGTAGCGGCACGTCGGGCTCCATGCGATGGGCGCTGGCGTTGGTGGAGACGGCGTGCCCCGCGTCGGCCAGGCGGTCCTCGATCTCGCCGGCCACGTCCGATGGCAGCGCCGAGAAGACGAGCGGGCTGGACAGCGGCGCGTCAAGGCTCTTGACCGTCAACTCGCCCACACGCTCGGGCATGGGTGTTGGCAGGAGCCAGTGGCAGGCGTCGGCGTAGCGTCGTCCCGCCGAGCGGCCCGACGCCGCCAGTTCGCGTACAGTGAAGAAGGGGTGGCCGTCGAGCAGCTGTACGAAGCGCTGGCCCACGGCTCCGGTCGCGCCCAGGATGGCGACGTCGATCATGTCATTCTCCAGTTGATTAGTAGTCGTGAGTGACGGTATCTTGGCGACCATGGTTTTCCCGCACTGCGATCCCTGGAGATTTCCGACTTCCGACTCCCGACTATTCTACGAACTCCCGATGCGCGGCGCGCAGCGCCTGCTCGGCCACCTCGCCGTCACGCACGACGCACGAGATACCGATCTCGGAGGAGCCCTGGGCGATGGCGGCGACGTTGACGCTGGCGGCTCCGAGCGCGCCGAACAGGCGGCCCGAGACGCCCGGTGTGCCGCGCATACCCGCGCCCACCACGGTGATGATAGCCACGCCCGGTTGCGCCCGCACCGCATCGACCTCGTGGCGGCTCAACTCGGTCGCGAAGGCCGCGTCGAGCGCGTTGACGGCGGCCTGCACCTCGCGCCGTGCGATGACGAGGGCGATGTTGCTCTCGCTTGACGCCTGTGAGAACATCAGTACGTTGATGCCCGCCGCCCCCATGGCCCCGAAGGTGCGCGCCGCGATGCCCGGCACGCCGAGCATGCCCAGTCCCTCGACTGTGATCAGCGCGAGGTCACGGATGACCGTGACGGCTTTGACCGCGCCCTCGCCCGCCTTGCTCGTCGCGGTGATCAGCGTGCCGGGATGGTCCGGGTTGAAGGTATTCTTGATGCGGATCGGCACGCCTGCCGCGACGGCCGGCACGATGGTACGTGGGTGGATGACCTTGGAGCCGAAGTAGGCCAACTCAGCGGCCTCGGCGTAGCTCAGGGCCGGCAGCGAGCGCGCCGCCGGCACAAGGCGCGGGTCGGCGCTCAAGACGCCGTCGACGTCGGTCCAGATCCAGATCTCCGCGGCGCCGACGGCCGCGCCCACGATCGCGCCGGAGTAGTCGGAGCCGTTGCGGCCCAGCGTCGTGGTGACGCCGTCCGGCGTGGCCCCGATGTAGCCGGTGACGACGGGGATGGTCCCGGCGCGCGCCAGCGGTGTTACCCGCTCCTCCGCCCGTCGCGTCGTCGCGTCCACGTTGGGCACGGCGTTGCCAAACGTAGCGTCGGTGACCACGAGGTCCTCCGCGCTGATGGACGCCGCGGCCGTGCCCTGGGCGCGCAGCGCGGCGGCGACGAGCGGCGCGGACATCTTCTCGCCGTAGGCGGCGATGGCGTCGAGCGAACGCGGCGAGAGTTCGCCGAGCAGCGAAACGCCGGTCACGATATCGCGCAACTCTCCGCTATAACGGTCGAGCGTGGCTGTCGCGTCCGGGTCACCGCCCAGCGCGTCGAGCGCCTCCGTGTGGTGGCGCCGCAGCCCCTCGACCTGCTCCAGCGCCTCCTGCCTGCCGCCGCGTCCGGTCAACGCCGCGCGCGCCAGCGCGAACAGGCGGTCGGTCACGCCGCCCATGGCGCTGACCACGACCACGGGCGCCTGTCGCCCATCGCCTGTCGCATTTTCGTCATGCAGGCCCGTGTCGCGCACGAGTTCGGCCACGCGGCGGATGCGCGCGGCGTCGGCCAGCGAACTGCCGCCAAACTTCATCACCAGCACAGGCTACTCCGCTCCGCTCGTCGTTTGGTCCCCTTGGTCCCCCTGGCCGGGCGTCGGGTCAGGGCGCGGGGCTTGTACCAGGTCCTCCAGCCGCGCCAAGCGCTCCTCCACACGCCCCTCCGCCACGGCGAGCCGTCCCTCCGTCGTGGTGAGCAGGCTTTGCGTCACGGCGAGCAGCTCTTGTGTGGCGATACGCGTCCGAGTCTCTATGGCGAGCGCCTCTTCTGTCGTGGTTAACCGCCCCTCCATCGCGGCAATCAACTCCTGCGTGGCGATACGTGTGCGCGTTTCCACGGCCAGTTGTTGCTGCGTCACGGTGAGTTGGTCTTCCGTCGCCAGGAAGGCATCGTGCGTTTCCTCAGCCACGCGGACGGGACGCCCGCTCGTGGGGTCGATCACGCGCAGCCAGGTCCCCGCCGGCCGTCGCGGCGTCTCCGCCATGGGCATAGGGCGCAACTCCGCCTCCAGCAAGGGGCTCATGATCCCACCGCTTGCCAGCGGCGTCAGCGGCTCCATCCGTCCGTGGCGCGACTCGAAGCCCAGGAACGGCGGGTCCATCGCCCCTTGTGGATCGTAGATGTAGTATTCCTTGGCGCCCTGCTCCGCGTACACGCGCCGCTTCCCGCCGGGTCTCTCACTCAGGTCTTCTCGCTGTGTGCTCGGTGAGCTGATCTCGAACACGATATCGGGGAACTTGCCCTCGATCCACGTTTCCCACTTGGGCGGCGCGGGCGGCGGTACGTCGAAGATCACATACACGTCGGGCGAGATATTGTCGCGCCCATTGGCTGGGTTGTAGTAGACGAACTGGTTGCCGCCCACGGTCGTGGTGTGGGCGCGACCTTGCTGGGCGAAAAGGCTTTGTAGGGCGAACTGGAGATCGACCATCTGGATCGCGTTGGCGCTGGTCTCAGCCATAGGGGCGCCGTCGCTGCCGGGGAACGTGGAGAAGTCAATCTCGTGTGTGGCGCGCGCGACCATGGCTCGTCATCCCTCCGCTGCTGGGTTGGCATCCTGCCACCAGTCTACCATCCTGGACCCTAGTGGGTCACGCTGCATTTAAGTGGAATTGGGCGGCGACAGCGGCAGACCCGCCAAGGCGGCGTGCCCGCGCGCGGCGGCGGCGCTCCCGTCGTTTGCCATCCCACACGAAGGGGGTCGGCTC
>JAABUL010006709.1_pt1 | contig 13058 bp, 16 predicted proteins | sample 5559151 | NCBI WGS metagenome assembly JAABUL01 (sample SAMN10711876, study PRJNA513368) | rock metagenome | isolation source: Antarctica rocks | place: Antarctica: Victoria Land, Pudding Butte sud | reverse complement strand
CGGCTGATGGAGGGGCTGCCCGGGTTGCTGGCCAAGGACGGCGCCGAGGGCGTGTACGCCGCCGCCACGGCGTCGGGCGCGGCAGTCGCCGTCAAGATCGACGACGGTGCCGGGCGGGCCCGGGTGCCAGTGTTGGTGCGGGAGCTGCGGCGGCTGGGCGTCACCGGGCCCGTCCTCGACGAGCTGGCCGAGCTGCCCATCTTGGGCGGCGGGCGGCCGGTGGGTGCCGTCCGGGTGGCGTACTGACCGACGAGTGCTTGCAAGAGCAAGCGGCCGGTCGTAGGGTCGGTTGATGCAGCCATTGCGCAACTTGGGCGACTATATCCGCGATCAGCGCAAGGTGTCGGAGGTCTCGCTGCGGCAGTTGGCGGCTGCCGCGGGGGTGAGCAACCCCTACCTGTCACAGATCGAGCGGGGGCTGCGCAAGCCCAGCGCCGACATCCTGCAGCAGCTCGCCAAGGGCCTGCGCGTCTCGGCTGAGGCGTTGTACGTCCAGGCCGGCATCCTCGACGAGCGGGTCGGCGGCGACGAGGTGCCGGCCGCGATCCACGCCGACTCGGGCCTGTCGGATCGGCAGAAGCAGGTGCTGCTGGAGATCTACGATTCGTTCTGCCAGGAGAATTCGGCCGCCGCCGCGGCTCCGGTCGCGCCGCGGGTGCCGGCCGAAGCCCCGGACCCGGCCCCAGTGCCAGCTGAAGCCCCGCCGCCGCCCGTGGGCAGCACGATGCCCATGTCGACGGCCACGTCGATGCCCATGTCGACGCCCACGCCGGTGCCGACACCGCCAGCGAAGAAGGCCGCCAAGAAGGCTGCCAAGGCGCCCGCCAAGGCTGCCAAGGCCGCGAAGGCGACTAAGACCGCGCGGGCCCCCCGCGCCACCTCCCCCCTCGTCGGCACCGAGCCGATGTTGCCGGCCGATTCCACGCTCGCTACCGACGCGCCGAGCCCGCCGGACTGACGAGCGCCCGTACCCTGCCCTCATGACCTTGCTGGCGATCCCCGGGCTGATCGGCGCGCTGATCGCGTACGCGGCGCTGATCCTGCAGGTCGGCGCCTTCGCGCACTGCCTGCTGCAGCGCACCGAAGCGTTCCCGGCTGCCGGCAAGTGGACCAAGCCGGGCTGGTCGGTGGTGACCGGGCTAGCGATCCCGGTCACCTATTTGGCGGGTGCCCTCAGCCTGTTCGGCATTGCCCTGCTCGTCGCCTCGATCGTCTATCTCGTCGACGTCCGCCCCGCCGTCCGCGAGGTGTCCGGCGGCCGCGGCGGCCGCGAGCGCGGGAGCTGGTAGCCCGGCTCGCTACCGTCAGCACATGGCTGCCACAGCGCCCGGCCGCACGCACCGGCTCGAGCTCGACGACCAGACGCTGCGCGAGTGGGACGCCACCGTGCTCGAATCCACCACCGACGGGATCGTCCTGGACCGGTCGGCCTTCTATCCCGGTGGCGGCGGCCAGCCGCCTGACGCCGGCGTGCTCCTGTGGGGCGGCGTGCAGACCCGGATCATCGGGGTGCGTCGCGGCGACGACCTGGTGCTGATCCCCGCCGACGAGGACCCGCTGCCACCGGTCGGCGAAAGCGTGCGCGGGGCGGTGGAGGACGAGCGGCGGACCGCGCTGATGCGTACGCATTCCGGGTTGCATCTGCTGTCCGGGGTGGTGTTCCGCGATTTCGGCGCCCTGGTCACCGGCGGCAACATGGAGCCGTTGACCGCCCGGATGGACTTCAACCTGCCGGACCTGCCGGCCGACTTCAAGGAGCGGATCGAGCAGGCGTGCCAGGCCGAGGTCGCCGCCGACCGGCGGATCGAGGTCAAGGTGCTGCCGCGCAACGAGGCGCTGGCGATCCCCGACATCATCCGGACGGCGACCAACTTGCTGCCGGCCGAGCTGACCGAGGTCCGCATCGTCGACATCGTCGGCCTCGACACCCAGGCCGACGGCGGCACCCATGTCGCATCGACGTCGCAGGTGGGCCACGTCGAGGTCGTCAAGGTGGAGAACAAGGGCAAGGCCAACCGCCGGCTGCGGATCAGGCTGGTCTGAGCGACATGGAGATCACCGTCGTCCGCGGCGACCTGACCGAGCAGGCCGTCGATGCCGTCGTCAACGCGGCCAACAGCAGTCTGCTCGGCGGCGGTGGCGTGGACGGGGCGATCCACCGGCGCGGTGGACCGGCGATTTTGGCGGAGTGCCGGCAGCTGCGGGCAACCAGTTACCCCGATGGGCTGCCGACCGGCCAGGCGGTGGTGACCACGGCGGGGGACCTGCCGGCCCGCTGGGTCATCCACACGGTCGGGCCGGTCTACTCCGTCACTCAGGACCAGTCCGATCCGCTGCGGTCGTGCTACAGGGAATCGCTGCGGGTTGCGGTCGAGATCGGTGCCCGCAGCGTCGCCTTCCCGACCGTGTCGGCCGGGGCGTACGGCTGGCCGGTCGGCGACGCGGCCCGGCAGGCGGTGGCGGCGGTGCGCGCGGCCGCCGCAGAAGATGCCGCGATCGACGAGGTGCGCTTCGTCACGTTCAGCAGCGCCGCCGACGAGGCCTTCGCTCGCGCCCTGTCCGCCTGAGGTGGCGCCTGTGCCGGACGCGACCGGGGTGCCGCTCGCGCCCCTAACCACCTTGAAGCTCGGCGGCCCGGCCCGCCGCCTGGTGACCGTCACCGACGCCGGCGAGCTGGTCGCCGCCGTGCGGGCTGCCGACGACGCGCGCGAGCCGCTGCTGATCCTGGCCGGCGGCAGCAACGTCGTGGTCGCCGACGAGGGATTCCCCGGCACGGTCGTGCTGGTCCGCACCCGAGGCGTGGCCACGCTGCGCGACGGCACCGGCGCGACCCGGCGGACCGTACAGGCCGGCGAGCCGTGGGACGACCTGGTCGCCCGCTGCGTCGCCGATGGACTGTCCGGTCTCGAGTGCCTCTCCGGCATTCCGGGCTCGACCGGCGCCACCCCGATCCAGAACGTCGGCGCCTACGGCCAGGAGGTCGCCGACACGATCACGGCGGTCCAGGCCTACGACCGGGTCGATGACCGGGTGGTCGAGCTGCCGGCCTCCGCCTGCCGATTCGGCTACCGGCGCAGCATGCTCAAGGACACCGACCGCTATGTCGTGCTCGACGTCACGTTCGCGCTGACCCCGGAGCGGCTCAGCCGGGCATTGCGGTACGCCGAGCTGGCGGCCGCGGTGGGCGAGCCCATCGGAGGGCGGGCCCCGCTGCCGGCGGTACGCGCCGCCGTGCTGGCGCTGCGCCGGAGAAAGGGAATGGTGCTCGACGCCGGCGACCCGGACACCGCCAGCGCCGGCTCGTTCTTCACCAACCCGATCCTGGCGGCAGGGGAGTTCGCGGCGCTGGTCGAAAGGGCCGGTGCGACCCCTCCGCACTGGCCGCTGCCCGAGGGACGGGTCAAGGTGCCGGCCGCCTGGCTGATCGAACGTACCGGCTTCGGCAAGGGGTTCCGGGCCGGCCGGGTCGGCATCTCCCGGAAACATTCACTGGCCTTGACTAACCGCGGCGGGGCCACGGCGACCGAGCTGATGGCGCTCGCGGCTGCGATCAGGGACCGGGTTCGGGACACGTTCGGCATCGAGCTGGTCATCGAGCCGGTGCTGGTCGGCCTGGGCTGGTGATCCTTCGCGGGAATCGCGCCAGCGGTCGCCCGCGTTGGACTGGCGCAGGTTCCGACGAGGAGGTACGCGTGGCCGCGACGTCAGCCCGTCCCCGACGGCTGCCCGTGCTGCCCCGCCGGATCGCCACCCTGTCGGTCCACACCTCGCCGCTGGATCAGCCCGGCACCGGTGACGCCGGCGGCATGAATGTCTACATCGTCGAGGTGTCAAAGCGCCTCGCCCAGCTCGGCGTCGAGGTCGAGATCTTCACCCGGGCCACCTCGAGCGACCTCCGGCCGGTGGTCGAGCTGGCCCCTGGGGTGATCGTGCGCAACGTGACGGCCGGGCCGTACGAAGGCTTGGGCAAGAACGAGCTGCCCGCCCAGCTGTGCGCCTTCACCAGCGCCGTCCTGCGGGCCGAGGCGGTCCACGAGCCGGGCTGGTACGACCTGGTGTCGTCGCACTACTGGCTTTCCGGGCAGGTGGGCTGGCTGGCCAAGGATCGCTGGGGAGTGCCGCTGGTGCACACCGCGCACACCCTGGCCAAGGTCAAGAACGCCCTGCTGGCCGAGGGCGACACCCCAGAGCCGCGCGCCCGGATCATCGGCGAGGAGCAGGTGGTCGCCGAGGCCGACCGGCTTGTCGCCAACAGCGTGCAGGAGGCCCGGGCGCTGGTCGAGCTCTACGGCGCCGAGGCGCAGCGGGTGGTCACCGTCGCCCCGGGCGTCGACCTCGAGCAGTTCCGTCCCGGCGAGGCCTCGACCGCGCGGACCCGGCTCGGCGTTGCGCCCGACGCCGTCCTGCTGACCTTCGTCGGGCGCATCCAGCCGCTCAAGGCGCCTGACGTGCTGCTCCGCGCGGCCGCCATGCTCCTCGAGCGCGAGCCGTCGTTGCGGGAACGACTGGTGGTGCTGATCTGCGGCGGGCCCAGCGGGAGCGGCCTGGACCACCCCGAGCACCTGTCCCAGCTCGCCGAGGCCCTTGCTGTCGCCGATGTCGTCCGCTTCATCCCGCCGGTCGACGCCGACCGGCTGGCCGACATCTACCGCGCTTCGGATCTGGTGGTTGTCCCGTCGTACAACGAGTCGTTCGGCCTGGTCGCGCTGGAAGCGCAGGCGTGCGGCACTCCGGTTGTGGCCGCGGCGGTCGGCGGATTGCAGACGACGGTGAACGACGGGGTGAGCGGGCTGCTGGTCGCCGGCCACAATCCCGACGACTACGCGGCGGCGATCCAGCGGGTGGTGTCCGCACCCCGGCTCCGGGCGCTGCTGTCCCGCGGGGCGGTTGCGCACGCGCGGCAATACTCCTGGCAGCGTACGGCGGATCAGTTGCTCCTCACTTACCGCGACGCCCTCGCCCCGGCGCCGGCGGACCGGGTCGCCCTGGCTCGATGACCGACCTCGACGCGGTGATCCGGGTCGCCCTGGATGACCGCGAGCTCTCCTACGAGCAGAGTGAGCCGGGTGCCTTCCTGGTGAAGCTGCCTGGAACGCACAAGCTGGCCACGATGTGCTGGCTGGTGGCCGGCGAGCATGCACTGCTCGTCGAGGCGTTCGTCATGCGGCGCCCCGACGAGAATCACCAGCGCTTCTACTCCTTTCTCCTGCAGCGCAACGCCAAGATGTACGGCGTCGCCTTTTCCCTCGATCCGGTCGGCGACGTCTATCTGGTCGGCCGGGTTGCCCGGCACGCCGTGACCGCCGACGAAATCGACCGGCTGTTGGGCAGCGTGCTGAGCTATGCCGACGACAACTTCGACGCGATGCTGGAGATCGGCTTCGCCACCTCCATCCGCAAGGAGTGGGCCTGGCGGGTGCGCCGGGGGGAGTCGCTGGCCAACCTGCAGGCGTTCGCCCGGTTCGCCGATCCGGACCGCTGACCTGCCTCCCGCTCGGACGCTGGAATACATACTTGCTCACGACTGCTCACCGATATTTCGTGAACGTACGCGATACCATCGAGAGAGAAACAGATCATGCATCACCCACACGATCAGTACGACGGTCCTTCCACCAGGCGCCACGGCGGCCCGCGGCGGCATCACGACCACGGCGGCCCGGAGGGCCACGACTCAGCCGGCGGCCCGCCGTGGGCGCGCGGGCGGGCCGGTTTCGGCCGCGGCCCGGGCGGTGGCTTCGGCCCGGGCTTCGGCGGCCCGGGCTTCGGCGGTCCCGGTTTTGTCGGTCCGGGTTTCGGCGGCCGGGGTGGACGCGGGCGGGGCGGCGGCCGAGCGGGCCGCGGTGACGTACGTGCGTCGGTCCTGGCCCTGCTCGCCGAGCAGCCCCGGCACGGCTACGAGATCATCACCGAGATCATCGAGCGCAGCGGCGGGGCTTGGAAGCCCAGCCCCGGCTCGGTCTACCCGGTGCTCCAGCAGCTGCAGGACGAGGGCCTGGTCCGGCCCGAGGAGGCCGACGGACGTCGCGTCTTCCACCTGACCGAGGCGGGCATTACCTATGTCGCCGAGCACGCCACCGAGCTCACCACCCCATGGCAGTCCGTCGGTGGCACCCCGCACGAAGGGGTCGAGGCCCTGTTCGGCGTCTTCAAGCAGGTGGCCGCGGCGGCCGGGCAGGTCGCCCAGGCCGGTAGTGAGGCCCAACTGCAGGCAGCCCGTACGGTGCTGGCCGATACCCGGCGGAGCCTCTACCGGATCCTCGCCGAGGACGAGCCGGCCAGCTCGGACGCCAGCAGCTGAGCCCGAGGGGAGACGACGGCGCGGTGAGCGAGCCCGGAAGGCGGTTCAGACCGCTCGCCGGCCGCCCGCTCACCGAGCCGCACCCGTCCCGCCTTCCCGCCGACGCACCCCTGCGGACCGAGGCGCTGGCCGCGCATGCCGCGGCCATAGCCGCCGGCGACGGCGGCTACCTCGATCCGGCCAGCGGGCTCTTCGTCATCACGGCGGCCCGGCTGGCCGAGCAGGGGTTCTGCTGCGGACGGGGCTGCCGGCACTGCCCGTACGTTGCTGATTGACCTTGAGCGGTGCGGCAGGATGGCCGCCATGACCGGGACCCTCGTGCTGCTCCGCCATGGCGAGAGCGAATGGAACGCCAAGAACCTCTTCACCGGCTGGGTCGACGTCGGCCTGACCGACAAAGGTGCCGTCGAGGCCCGGCGCGGCGGCGAATTGCTGCGCGCCGCGAGCCTGGCGCCTGATGTCGTACACACCTCGCTGCAGCGCCGCGCAATCCGGACCGCCGAGATCGCCTTGGCCGAGGCCGACCTGATGTGGCTGCCGGTCCAGCGGTCGTGGCGCCTCAACGAGCGGCACTACGGCGCGCTGCAGGGCAAGGACAAGAAGCAGACGCTGGCCGAATTCGGTTCGGAACAATTCATGCTCTGGCGGCGGTCGTACGACGTGCCGCCGCCGCCGCTGGATCTCGACGATCCGCAGCATCCTCGGCACGACCCCCGCTACGCCTCCCTCGCCCCCGACCTGCTGCCGGCCAGCGAATGCCTGCGGGATGTGCTGCTCCGGATGCTGCCCTACTGGTACGACGCGGTCGTCCCGGACCTCCGCGCTCAGCGCTGCGTGCTCATCGTGGCGCACGGCAATTCGCTGCGGGCGCTGGTCAAGCATCTGGACGGCATCGGCGACGACGAGATCGCCGGCCTCAACATCCCGACCGGCATCCCGCTGCAGTTCGACCTCGACGACGACCTGCGCCCCTTAACGCCTGGCGGTAGCTACCTCGATCCGGCCGCCGCAGCCGCCGCGGTCGAGAAGGTCAAGAACCAGGGCCGCTAGCGCCGCCTTCCGCCGCCGGCCGGGACGCCGGCCGAGCCGACCGAGCCGACCGAGCCGGCCGGGCCGACCGAGCCGCCACGGAAGCCGGATGCGGCGCCACCAGTCCGCGCGCCGCCCGCGCCACGCACAGCCGGGCCAGCTCGGCGTACGCGGCCGATCCGACCAGCGCGGTCAGCTCCGCGGCATAGGTAACGAACAGCCGCTCCCGGGCCACGTGGGCCTCCGGCGACGACGTGCACCACCAGTGCAGATCATGGCCACCGTCGCCCCACCCGCGCCGGTCGAATTCGGTGATCGTGCTGACCAGCACCCGAGTGCCGTCGGGCCGGTCCACCCAGTCCGAGGCTCGGCGCACCGGCAGCTGCCAGCACACGTCCGGCTTGGTCTCGAGCGGATGCCGGTCCACCCGCAGCGCCAGCGCATGCAGCGCGCAGCCCTCGCCGCCGGCGAAACCCGGCCGGTTGAGGAAGATGCACGCGCCGGCCACCGTACGCGTGCGCCGCGCCGGCGCTCCCTCCAGCACATCGCGGGACACCACCCCACGTTGGCCCTGCGCGTGGTACTGCCAGGTCTCCGCGGTCAGCTCGGCGGCCCAGCGTTTGGTCCGCTGCTCGTCGGCGGAGTCGGTGAAGAAGGCGCCATGACTGCAGCAGCCGTCGTCCGGCCGGTCGGCCAGGATGCCGTGACACCCCCGGCCGAAGATGCAGGTCCACGCCGACAGCAGCCAGGTCAGGTCGGCCCGGATGAGGTGCTCGGCGTCGGCCGGGTCGATGAACTCCACCCACTCCCGGGCGAAGTCCAGCCCGACCTCTCGATCCCGCGGACTGGTCACGGCGCACACGATAGGCGCCGGCGCGTACCGTGCCTTCAATGCGGCTCGGGGTGCTCGATGTCGGCTCCAACACCGTGCACCTGCTCCTCGTCGACGCCCGCCGCGGCGGCCACCCGCTGCCGGCCCTGTCGGAGAAGTCGGTGCTCCGCCTCGCCGAGCACGTCAATGCCAGCGGCCGGCTGTCCAAGACCGGCGCCGAGGCACTGGTGTCGGCCGTGTCGACGGCCCGGCAGTCCGCCAAGCGCTACGGAGCCGACGACCTGCTCGCCTTCGCCACCTCGGCAGTCCGCGAGGCATCGAATTCGGCCGCCGTCATCGACCGGGTGCGAGCCGAGACCGGCGTCGACTTGCAGGTCCTGACCGGTGACGACGAGGCAAGCCTGACCTTCCTGGCCGTCCGACGCTGGTACGGATGGAGCGCCGGCCGGCTCCTCGTCCTCGACATCGGCGGTGGCTCGCTGGAAGTGGCCGGCGGCATGGACGAGTCACCCGACGTTGCCATGTCGGTGCCGCTGGGCGCCGGCCGGCTGACCCGCGAGCGACTCCAGGGGGACCCGCCCGGCGAGGCGGCGGTCGACAGCCTGCGGGCGTACGTGGACAAGCAACTAACCCCCGTCATCCGCGCGGTACGCAACGCCGGTCCCCCCGACCGGGTCGTCGCGACGTCGAAGACCTTCCGGTCCCTGGCCCGGCTCGGGGGCGCCGCCCCCAGCTCGGCCGGACCTCGCGCGCACCGCACGCTCACCCTGGCCGGGCTGCGGCAGGTCATCGCCTTTGTCCAGCGGATCCCGGCGGCGGACCTGTCCAGTCTGGAGGGGGTCAGCGCGGCCCGGGCCCATCAGCTCCTGGCCGGCGCCGTCGTCGCCGAGGCCGCGATGAGGCTGATGCGGGTCGAGTCGGTCGAGCTGTGCCCGTGGGCGCTGCGCGAAGGGGTCATCCTCCGACGGCTGGATTGGCTCGACAGCAGCTGAGCCACGACGGTCGCGATTACGCTCGGATGCGTGGCGACGGATCGGCAAGACGCCCGGCAACACAGCGGGCACAGCGGCGGGATAGCCCTGTCCACCGGCTCGCTCTACCCCGAATCCACCGCGCGCGCCTTCGAGGTCGCGGCCCGGCTGGGTTACGACGGCGTCGAGATCATGGTCGGTCTGGACGCGGTCAGCCAGGACGTCTCGGCGCTGCGCCGGCTCAGCGACTACCACGGCGTGCCGGTGCTGTCGGTGCACGCACCCTGCCTGCTCGTCATGCGGCGGGTCTGGTCGGCCGATCCGTGGGAGAAGCTGCGCCGGTCCCGGGCTGCGGCCGAGCGCCTGGGCGCCCACACCGTCGTGGTCCACCCGCCGTTCGTCTGGCAATGGGACTACGCCCGAGGCTTCCGAGAAGGAATCGCCCGGATGGCCGACGAGACGGACGTGCGCTTTGCCGTCGAGAACATGTTCCCGTTGCGCGCCAAGGGTCGCGCAGTCTCCGGCTATTCACCCGACTGGGATCCGGTCGAGGAGGATTACCGGCATTTCACCCTCGACCTCTCCCACACTGCCACCGCCGGCAATGACGCGCTGGCGATGGCCGCGATGATGGGCAGCCGCCTGGCCCACGTACATATCGCCGACGGCGTGGGGGGCAGCAATCACGACGAGCACCTGGTGCCCGGCCGGGGCGGCCAGCCGTGCGCGGAGCTGCTGGAGGGGCTGGCCCGGACGCACTTCTCCGGCACGGTCGTCGTCGAGGTCAACACCCGGCGCGCCATCGACCAGGCGGAGCGGCAGGCCGACCTCGAGGAGGCCCTCGCCTACACCCGCCGGCACCTGGCCGCGCCCGCCGCGACCGCGCCAGGCACGCCGTAACCTGTCCAACATGCTCAGACGTACGATCCTCGCCGCCGCCAGCTCCGAGCGCACCCGCCAGCTGGTCAGCCGCGCGCCGGTGTCGCGTTCGGTCGTGCGCCGCTTCGTCGCTGGTGAGTCGATCGACGATGCGGTGAAGGTGACCAGGCAGCTGGTCGACGCCGGCCTCTCGGTCAGCCTCGACCACCTCGGCGAGGACACCACCGACGAAGCGCAGGCCAAGGCCGCCGCCACCGCCTACCTCACCTTGCTGGACCGGCTGGGCGAGCAGCAGCTGACCGCGTCGGCCGAGGTCAGCGTCAAGCTGTCCGCGGTCGGGCTGGGGCTCGACTCGTCGATGGCCACCGAGCATGCCCGAATGATTTGCGAGGCCGCGGCTCGGGCCGGGACGACGGTCACCGTCGACGCGGAGGACCACACCACCACCGACGCCGCCCTGTCCGTCGTCGCCGATCTCCGGCGCGACTTCCCCTCGGTCGGCGCCGTCCTGCAGGCCTACCTGCGGCGGACGGAGGCCGACTGCCGCGACCTGGCCCAGGCCGGCTCCCGGGTCCGCCTGTGCAAGGGCGCCTACAAGGAGCCCGCGTCGGTCGCCTTCGACAACGCCCCCGACGTCGACCGCTCCTACGTCCGCTGCCTCAACGTGCTGCTCGCCGGCCCGGGCTACCCGATGATCGCCACCCACGATCCGCGCCTGATCGCCATCGCCGGAGACCGCGTGGCCTTCTACCAGCGCCCGCAGGGGACGTATGAGTACCAGATGCTCTACGGCGTACGGCCGGACGAACAGATCCGGCTGGTCACGGCGGGGGAGAAGGTGCGGATCTACACCCCGTTCGGCGACGAGTGGTACGGCTACCTGATGCGCCGGCTCGCCGAGCGCCCGGCGAACATCGCCTTCTTCCTGCGAGCGGTGGTCAGCACGAAATGACCCGGATCGCCGTCGTCGGCGCAGGCAAGCTGGGCGAGGCGCTGCTGTCCGGGATGGTCCGCGCCGGCCGCTCGCCGGCCGACCTGATCGTCACCACCCGCCGGGCCGAGCGCGGCGAGGAGCTGGCGCAGCGCTACGGCGTCACCGCGCTGCCCAACGCCGAGGCGGCCCGGGCCGCCGGCATCCTGCTGGTCACGGTCAAGCCGCAGGACATCGATCCGCTGCTGGTCGAGATCGGCCCGGCCGCCTCGGCGGAGACGCTGGTCGTTTCCGTGGTCGCCGGCCTGCCGACGGCGCTGTTCGAGCGCCGGCTGGCTGACGGCACGCCGGTGGTGCGGGTGATGACCAACACCCCCGTGCTGGTCGACGAGGCCATGTCGGCGATCAGCGCCGGCCGGCATGCCACCGAGGAACACTTGAGCGCTACCGAGGCGATCTTCGCCCCGGTCGGCAAGGTGCTGCGCGTGCCGGAGTCGCAGCAGGACGCGGTGACTGCCCTGTCCGGAAGCGGCCCGGCGTACTTCTTCTTCCTGGTCGAGGCGATGACCGACGCCGGCATCCTGCTGGGGCTGCCCCGGGCGGTGGCCGCCGAGCTGCTGGTGCAGACGGTGCTGGGCGCCGCGGTGATGCTCCGCGACACCGGTGAGCATCCGGTGCAGCTGCGGGAGGCGGTCACCTCGCCCGGCGGCACCACCATCAACGCCATCCGGGAGCTTGAGAATCACGGCGTACGCGCCGCCTTCCTCTCCGCCATCGAGGCGGCCCGCGACCGGGCCCGTGACCTAGGCACCTCCGCCGGTCAGCTCCCTGCATAAGAAGGCATCGTTTCCGCCCGGGGCGCCCGGGCACCTTCGAGCCATTGCCTGACTCGAGGAGCTGTCGCATGTCTGAGCGCAACACGGTGGCCCGCACCATGCACGACCTGGGCCTGGCGGCCTGGTTCGGCGGCTCGTTGATGGGCGCCATCGGAGTCAACGGCGCGGCCGAGGACGTCAGTGACCCCAGCGAGCGGGCCCGGGTGGCGAGTGCCGGCTGGGACCGTTGGACGCCCTACAACGCCGCGGCCATCGGTGCTCACCTGATCGGGGGCGCGGTCCTGGCGGCCGCCAACCGTGAGCGGGTGCAGCAGCAGAAGGGGGCCCTCGCCAACACCGCGATCAAGACGGCCGTCACCGGCGTCGCGCTCGCCATCACGGCCTACAGCCGGGTGCTCGGCAACAAGGTCAGTGGTGCGGGCTTCGTCCCGGCCGAGGGTGGCGTGAAGCCCGGGGCCGGTACGCCGGCCGACGTCGCCAAGGCCCAGCAGCAGCTCCGGGCGCTCCAGTGGGCGATCCCCGGCCTCACCGCCGCCTTGGTCGCGCTCGGTGCCCAGCAGGGGGAGCAGCAGCGGCCGTCACAGGTGGCTCGCGGCCTATCCGGCAAGGCGGCAGGTCGCCTCAGGTCAGCGCTGCGCACAGTAGTGCAGGACGAGTCAGCGGCGTAATCGGCTTCGTTCGGTCGGGTCGGCGTAACGGCCGGCCCGGCGTGCTTTCTACGATGAAGACGTGAAGAGCCTGCTCCCGGCGGGAAGTGCGGCGGTGGCAGCGATCGCCATGCTTGCCGGCTGCAGCGGCGATCCCCACAAAGGCATCAGCCTCGCCATCGTCCGGACGGCGACCATCAGCGAAATGGTCGATGCGCCGGCCACGGTCACCGCGCGGGCCGCGGCCACGCTGACCGCGCCCGCCGACGGCCGGGTGGCCCTGCTGGTGACGGGCGGGCAGCAGGTGCACGCCGGCACCATCGTGGCGGTCATCGACTCCCCGTCGGCCCAGCAGCGCCTCGCGCAAGCCCGTCAGGCGGCGGCCGCGGTGGATTCCGGGTCGCCGCGCGGGTCCGGAGTCGACCTCACCGGGGTGCAGGCGCAGACCGATGCGGCGGCGAAGACGGCATTCGACCAGGCGCAGGCAGCGCTGGCCAAGATCGCTGACCCGGCGGCCCGAGCCGCCTCCCAGCGGCAACTGTCGGCAGCCGAGGCGCAGTACGCCCAAGCCAAGGAGCAGGCCCGGCTCACCGTCGGGCAATTCAACACGGGCCTGGCCGGGCTCGGGACGG
>JAABUL010006707.1_pt1 | contig 13058 bp, 23 predicted proteins | sample 5559151 | NCBI WGS metagenome assembly JAABUL01 (sample SAMN10711876, study PRJNA513368) | rock metagenome | isolation source: Antarctica rocks | place: Antarctica: Victoria Land, Pudding Butte sud | reverse complement strand
ATCTCACCCCCCCCCCCCCCCCCCCCCCCGGGCGTAAATCAAACTAAAATCTCCTGCTGTGGAATATGCAGCGCCCAGCCGCTGTCCTCGCCGCCCGCCAGCGCCTCCCTGCGGTGGTTTGAGCTTTTCATCAATGTGAGGCACTGCAGAAGTGAGAACATCTGCTGCGCAGCAGCGCCGCCCCCAGCGGCAGCGCCCATGCGCCGCCTGCCAGCGCCTCCAGGCCGTTTCAACCTTCCATCTCTCAAAAATCAAATTAGCAAATCGCCTGTGGCGAACGCCAATTGTTCACTTCCGTATGCTCCACACTCAGGGTGGCCCGGAGGCGCTGGCGGGCGGCGAGGACGGCGGCTGGGCGCTGCCGCTGGGGGCGGCGCTGCTGGGCGTGCGCCAAGTGGGCCTCGGCGGCTGGCAGACAGCCGAGTGCGCGGCCATCGAGAACGAGCTGGCGGCGTGGCAGCGCCTGGGCGAGTTTGGCGCCCGCGACAGCGCGCTGAGGTGCGGAATCCGCATGTTTGAGAGCATGCGTGATGATTTTGGTACGCGGCTCGAGAGGCATCTTTGCATGCACTGATGCACGCGGTTTTCATGGAACGTCTCCGCCTGCACGGATAGCATGGCGGCTATGCTCAAATTGGTCGTGATGTGCTGATGGGTGCTGCTGCATTCGGGTGCAGGCTGAAGGCCACCCTGGAGCGGGCGCAGCGGCTGACGCAAGGCTATACAGACAGCCTGCTGGGCGTGCTGCCTGCAATGGCCAACCGCATCGGCGCCGCACTCGGCATCGAGGCCGAGCGCCAGCAGGTGCTGATTGCCTCTCAAGTATCCAAAACAATTATGAAAAGCTGCTGCTGGCTAGGTTCCGAAACATAGTGACTCACAGCCAACGGACGGCTCGTCTGAGATGGTTGCAGCTGAGTCAGATGCTCGCTGCGGAAGCGCAGCCGACCCTGCCATCATGTCGTCAGGGTCCACGCCATGTCTTACCTGCAGAGCTATGCCAAGAGCTCCTGCAATCCCCAGGATCAAGGTCGTCTTGGGTTGTCAGGGCCATGTGTGCGGGCGAGCATTGGAGACATTTGAGGACGGGCAATCGGAAGCAGTGTGCATAGACGCTTGTGCCGCAAAGTCTATCATCGTTTGGCAGGTGTTCACGGAGGCGGAGGTGCGGGCGAGCGTGGTGTTCCAGCTGTCGGGACTGCTGTCCACGCTGCTCAAGGCCGCCCGCCAGGCGGCCGACTGCGATGAGTGGGACGCCCTTGTCGCAGGTGCACATGATGCGCGTGCAGCGCTCTGCAATGTGTCATGTCCAATCAGCGATGGCATGCTGTTCTGCCGGGTAGGAGAGGAAACAACGCATTCACGTCAAAGCGGTGCTGTCGTGCTTGCGACGCCGTGGCTGCTCATGTCGGTTCTGCGCTGCACCAAGCGTGCATACACGCAGAGAACACAATCCACCGAGTCAGCCCCCGCACCCGTATCCGCCGCAGGCACGGCGGTGGGCGAGCTGGTGGAGGTGGCGTCGATCGAGGAGGCGGACCTCAGCGACGCCAGCAAAGACGTGGTGCTGCTGGTGCGCAGGCCGATATCATGGCTAGCTCTCGGTTGGTGCGGAAAGCTGTTGACGTCACAATCGTTTGTCGCAGTTGAGAAGGCAGGCTCCTGATCAATTGCGAAAGCTCTGCCTTCACGAGGTCAGGCGGCGCAAAGCCAAAATGTTCCTGGAGTGATGTTTCTATGGCGCACATCACCCCGGATCTCTAACAGTTTGTAATGCGCAGGTGCGCAACGCCACCGGAGACGAGGAGGTGGGCGCTTCGGGGCAGCAGCTGCGCGGCGTCATCCTGGCGCACTCGCTGCCGCACCTCAGCCATCTGGGTGGGTTACATGCTTGGCGCACTGTACCATGGCCAAACTAGGCAGCATCTGCATGGTGTTCTGTGCCGCTGTGACGCACAACAGCTGCTGGATGTGGTTCGAGTGCTCTGGTTCTTTCTTCCAACGTCGCGTGGCTTGCAATCTTGTGCAGAGCATTTCTTCCAAGACCACAGGAAGACACCGAAGGCGATGTCACATGCCATGCTGCAGGCGTGCGGGCGCGGCAGGAGCGCGTCACCTTTGTCACCTGCGAGGACGAGGGCCTTCTTGACTCGGCGGTGCGTGGATGTCGCTGGCAGATACTTCGAGATATTTCACGTCATGTCGTCAATGTGGCGTGCGCCAACCCTTATTCCAGACGCGCAAACTAGCCCTTAAAACAGAGCGGCGATGCTGGACCAAAAGTGTTCCGTTTGCAGGTGCGGCCGCTGGTGGGCCAGCGCGTGAGGCTGCAGGCGAGCGCGCAGGGCGTGCTGCTGACCGCCGACGACGGCTCGGCGGCGCCGGCCGGCATCGGCGCGGCCGGCGGCTCGAACGGCAGCGGCGCCGCCAAGCCCAAGGCATCTGGCGGCGCCATCCAGAAGGCAAGCCGCGTACTGCTGCGCGCCCACATGCTTGAGCAAGGTGCAGACTGCCTGTGCCTAGACTGTGTCTTCCTTGGACAGGCACAGCCGGGCGTGGGCAGAGGTGCTGGCCGACGGCCGCTGTGCAAACAGCCAGTCAGCACCAGCAGGACGGCAGTGAACCCAACGCCATGAGCTAGATGTTGACGCACCATGGTAACGCACCACCAACCAGCCCTGGTCGAGCCCGCCACAGCATTTGAAGGCGTGGCTGGCTGCCACCTGGTACATGCGCCGCATATGCGAGCCGAGCTCAACAGTTTGAGACAGACGCCTCCGCGATGCCCAGGGCACAAGACAATTTGTGACAGCCGAACAGCCAAAACCTTTCGATGGTTCAGTTCCAGTTTGATGATCGCGACAGGCGAAGAAGCCGACGCTGGTGCGGCTGGCGGACGCCAGAACAGAGACGTGCGGCGCCAAGGCCGCCGCGTGCGGGGAGCTGGAGGCGGCGGCCAGAAAGTCGGGCGCCGGCTTTGCGACACCCGCCGGCGCGGTCGTGCCCTTTGGCGTCATGGACCTCGCCATCCAGGTGCCCCTTGCGTTGCACCGTCGCGTTTTGGTAGGGTTTTACCTGCAGTTGCCGCACCTTGTCATCAAGGTGCCGCTTGCACCCTCCTGCGGCTGCCTTTTGTGGCATCTGAATGCATGCTGCATGCTTGCGATTTAGATGCCCCTTGCATTACATCTTGATTGCCTGCGGCTGCCGGACCTTGGAGCCTACTGGCTGAAAGCCTCCCCGCCTACAGCCAGACTTGTGCCGGGAACGCAAGGATCTTGTGCTGTGGAAAATGCACTGCCAATATGGATGCAGAAGCTGCAATTTGTGTTGCCACTTGTGCGCTCTGGAAGTCTCGCCATGCCACCACCGCAATCGGCAGGCGTGCAGAAGGAGTTCTACGGTCTGCTGGAGAAGGCGGAGGCCGCAGAACAATACATATTCAACACATCATGTTTCGCCCAACCTTTGCAGTCAGCGGGCAAGCAGAAGGAGTTCGACGGCCTGCTGGAAAAGGCGGAGGCTGCGCCGGCCGGCGAGCTGGAGGCGGTCTGCCAGCAGCTGCAGCAGCTGGTGGGGGAGCTGAGCCCAGTGGACGCCGTCCTCTCCCAAGCAGGTACGTTCCAGATCGTGTGCACACGGCTGTTGCATCCTGGAAAGCGATGCAGCCTGGTCGACGATCAGTAGAGCAACCCTGTGCCAGCAGCTGCAGCAGCGGGTGGGGGAGCTGAGTCTTGAGGACGCCGTCCTCTCCCAAGCGGAAGTGTTGCTGATCGGCTGCGCACGGCTGCATTATTTGGGGAAGCTGAGCCTGACTGATGATGGTGCAAGCAGTCGGTGGGATGCATAGTCGGCAGCTCAAACACACTCTGGCTGCAGGCTCGTGTTCATGCATGTGCTCCCATCGCACCATGCAAGGAGCCTAGGTCATGGCATGTGGGCCTGCACGCTGGAAACTTGAACGCTCGAAGAATGATGAAATGACACCTTGCCAATGCCATTGCATGTTGCCTTGCGCGCAGCAAAGGAGCTGGAAGAGGATGTGCGGGTGTACGTGCGGATCTTCCCGACAACGACACAATTGCTTGCTGACGACCTCGCGTGTTCATAAACCTTTCTGTGTATCTCTTGCGCGCAGCCAAGGAGTCGGGCGAGAGCGCGCGGTGTATGCACGGTCGTCCACAAGCTTATTGCATCAGCAGTCACTGACGCCCTCGGCATGTTACTTTGCAGCCAAGGAGCTGGGGGAGGGGGCGCGGCTGTACGTGCGGTCGTCCGCCAACGTGGAGGACATGGAGGGCATGTCTGGCGCGGGGCTGTACGAGAGCGTGCCCAACGTAAGGCTCTGGAAGTGAAGGAATGCCATGCTACTGCTCGCTGTGTCCTCGTCCCGGTCATCAGATTCAACTCCTGCCAAGTGATTCCAACGCACGCAAGGGAATCCACAGCTTGTGTAGTGAGTGAAGCACAGGTGTGAGCTGCTGCTGCTGCTGCTTTGGGTTGTTTACATCCGAGCTCGTCTACTATGCACAGGTGGACGCCGGCAGCGCCGAGGAGCTGGGCGCCGCGGTGGCGCGCGTCTGGGCGTCTCTGTACACAAAGCGCGCCGTGCTCACCCGCCGCGCGGCAGGTGCGGTCTCCGACTGCGCCGCTTGTGTACCCTGTTGAGCAGCGTCTGTGTGCTCTGCAGCAGGTAGCGTCTACATAGAGTCTGGGAGCGCAGCCGGGAATTCGCTTGGACCCTTGCAGCAGCGTGGCCTCGTGAAGGAAGGCGCCAGAGTGAGTGCTGAGAGGAGCAAGCGCACATCAGGACAGCATCGCCACCGCTGCAATGGCAGCACAGACATGCGACGCCTGTCACAAAATCCATTGTTCTTGGTGCAGCCCCCATGCCATCCGCGCAGGCATGAAGCAGGCACACGCCTCAAAATGGCTGTGCTGCTGATAGGATGCGCTGGCTGAAGCAGCTTCGTGCAGCCAAGGTCTTGATCTTGGTGTCGTAACCGATAATCGTAAACCCTGCAGGCTTGAAGCATGCGGACGCCTCAATGGCGGTGCTGCCAACAAAGATGCTGGCTGAAGCGGATGATGCAGCAAAAATCAGAATCGATTGTCATATTCGACTGCCACAAAACGATGGAATTTGAAGGAGGTCCTCAAGATTCTTTCACATACACTTGCAGGCGTGAAGCAGGCGGATGCGTCGATGGCGGTGCTGCTGATGGCGATGCTGGCTGCAGCACATAGATGCAGCCGACTTGATTGTCATCTCATCTTGATTGTCATATGTCATATGTATCATACTTTCATAAACCGTGCAGGCGTGAAGCAGACGGAAGCCGCGATGGCGGTGCTGCTGATGGAGATGCTGGCGCCTTCGGCGTCCTTCGTGCTGCACACCGCCAGCCCGCTGGACCGCGACACGAAGACGCTGCACGCCGAGGTTGCGCCCGGCCTGGGCGAGACGCTTGCGTCAGGCACGCGCGGCAGCGCCTGGCGCCTGACCGTTGACAAGGCGACAGGCGCGAACCATTCAAGCTGCCTTTCTGTTATATGAGTGAGACTCGACACACTGGGGACGCGCGGCAGCTCTTGGCGCCTGACCATCAGCGAGGCCACAGGCACGACCCGCAGACCCCGAAATTGCTCAGCTGCGCTCAGTGCTGACGGAATGCCTGCTGCGAAATGCACTTCTGTGCCCTCACCTGGGGGGTCATCATTCATCAGCATTGCTGCAAACGGCTCTCTATGCGAGGGCGGCATGATCAGGAGCGTCGAATCATGTCGACACGAGTGCCTAAGCACCAAGCACCGCCCGCATCCGTTTGGCTCCCACCCTGCCCCACGCTCTTTGTGCCGCGCTCGTGCAGGCGCCACGAGCGTGCTGTCCTTCGCCAACTTCAGCAGCGCGCTGGTGGCGCCGCCGGGCAAGAAGGCCGCCGGCGCGGCCGACCGCTTCAAGCTGACGCCACGGGTGCTGGACCACAGCAAGGAGGCGCTGTCCACCAGCGAGGAGGCGCGGGACAAGGTGAAAAACGAGTCGGTGTTTATTCATCGCCATGCATGTATTTTTCGAGCTTGAGCACGGTAAGGAGGCGCTGTGCACCAGCGAGGAGGCCCGGGACCAGGTGAAACACACGGACACAAATGAAAAACACAATGCACGTGCGTCAGTGTTGAATTTTGCTGGAGTACAGCAGGGAGGCGCTGTCCGCCAGCGGGCAGGCCCGAGACAAGGTGCGTTGATGTTGACTCAATTTTTGATTGTCATACCCTCTGAGCTTGACCACGCAAGGAGGAGCTGTCGACCAGCGAAGATGGCCGACCAGGCGCCGACTCGCGATCAGTGCTTGTGCGTGCTGTCCGGCATGCGGGCGGGGTATGCGGGCGGGGTGAGACTGCCACTGGGACGCGCTCCTAGCTAGTGTGAACGGTTCAAGGGAGGAAGCGCAATTAGCGGAATTAAGGCCTTCAAGACCAACAGCTACATAGCGTCGAGTTGGCTGCCGTCACGGACAGCAGCAGCTGCTGTAGCGGCATGTGGGCCCAGTGTGCAGGGCAGGGTTCATGCGTGCAACAGGCATGCCGTCTGTCAAGCGCATTAACGAGCAGTGAGGCACCATGACTGACCTGTTTCATGCCTGAATTGCAGCTCGGCGCGCGGCTCGGCAAGATCGGGGGGCAGCTGGAGGAGGCGTTCGGCGGGCCGCAGGACGTGGAGGGCGCCATCGTGGACGACGACGTGTACATCGTCCAGTCCCGGCCCCAGCCGTGATGAATTAGCGAATAGTGTAGGGGTGAAATGTCTCACAGCAGCGCGAGCTGGAGAGGCATGTGCGTGTGGATGGTGCCTGGCTGTCGCCCTGCCACAGCAAGGGCTGCGTAGATGTGCAGTACCTACTGGGACTCATGTGTGTGGAAGGCAGAGCGGAAGATGTCCGATTTCTCTGTGGTGTAGACTGTAGAGCAGGTCTAGAACGATTCATTCGAACCCTATTTGCAGCATGGTTTCCGAGTGGATTGGCAGCGCGACATCGAAGCCCAGATTGTAAGCAGATCCTCTGAAAAGCAATGGCAACGCCTGGCGGTACAGCCTCAGCCTGAACAAGCAATCCCAATGATCTAGCGCCCCAGCTGCACCCTTCTCCAGGGCGGCAGCCCGGCGACCGACAGGCCCCGCTTCATGGGCCTGCCATGCCCAGCCCATGACCTCCGCCATCAAAAATTCCAAAATTTCTGATAGACCAACGGCATGGTGACTTCGCTGGCCGCCTGCACGCCGGGGCCGCCGGAACACCCGGGGGCCTGAGAATCAACACACGGTACTCAGAGCACGCTGTCCAGCTCCACTAGGAGCATCGTCGCTTCGCTGGCGGCCTGCGCGCCGGGCCCGCCGGAGCACTCGGGGCTGAGCTGCTCCAGGCGGCGCGCCAGCACATCCCGCGCCTCCCGCAAATTCAGCCGCAGCAGCGGCTGCTGCGCCGCGTCGACCGCCGTCTGCAGCGCGACCGCCGCCTCACGCACCATCATCACCGCGTCCCGCAGCGTCACCACCTCTGCCGCTGCGAGTGGCGGAAATGCACTTGTTTGTTGCGAGTGCATGTGTCTGCTGCGCGCCCTGTGAGGGGCGCAGCCGGCATGCGGCACATCTTCGTAGGGTAGACATCTGCAGCTTAAATGCGTTCGTGGGTGTGGCCAGCTGTCGCACAGCTTGGCAGACCCACTTTCGAGCATCGAGCAATTTTCGATTGTTGCAATGATCCCTGCTGCCTGCTCTCGGTCGTGTTCGAGCTGCCAGTGTGATTGCAAAATGTCGTGCAAGCAGAGTATGCAAGCTTTATTCTGGAGCAAGCAGGCACCTCAACACTGCCTTGACAAGTCTCTTACCTAGCTGGTTGGCTCGCAGCGTCTCAGGCGAGTTGGCGGCCGCCAGCGTGGCCGATGGCTCCGGGCTCACGGGATACGACTCCACGTCGATCACGTTGAGCGGCTGCGGCTGCCGCGGCGCAAGCTGCCTGAGCTGCGGCGGGATCGCGTCCGCGACCTGTGCAGGTTGCGAGCAGCATGTAAAGTCGGATGAAGGGATAGGACTGTCCCTTCAGACCGTGCAGAGCTGCTCACGCGCACGAGGGTCTTTTCTGCCTGTGCTGCCTGTGCTGCCCGCCCGGCCACAGCAGGCAAGAAGAGGGACCACGTGCGGCGGTGTGCAGGAAGCCTTTGGGTAAAATCATGACACAAAAACACAAAAGACAACACCTGCGGCGGCACCATGGCGCTGAGCACCGCAAAGACTTCGTACTCCGCCTGCGCGCCTCGCTCCGCATACAGCGTCGCTGCCTCAACCAGCTCCTGCGCCCGGCGACAAAAGACAGCATTGATACCTGTTGCCAAGCGCTAGATGCACTTGCACAGGCTTCGTCCCAACCAAAAGCTGTGTGCAGGTCGGCAAGCGAGGCGCGCTCTGCGTGGCGTGTGCGGCACAGTGCATCTTCCGTGACCCGCTTGTACAGACTCAAGCCGCATCTGGCTGACGCAACGATGAGACTCGTGAGCAACCTGGAATGGATTGATGTGGGTCGGCTCACACCTGCAGGCTCTCCGGCGTCCGGCGCACAGCCTCGTCTGCTGTGCTGCGGGCACAGTCATGGCAGCCACGTCAAAACATGGCCATTGCAGTACACAAGCCCTGATCCGTCTCGTCGATGCAGAGCGCGCGATACTCCAACGATACCACCAGGCTGCAGCACGCGCACTGATGCTCTCACCTGCTGGTGAACGACAACGCCGCTCCGGCCACAGCGCGAGGCCCGAACAGGGCCGCATCAATGAGTGACCGCGCATTGGCCACCAGCTCGTCGCCGTTTGTAGACGAAGGTGGCCCGCTGCCGTACGCCGCTGCACTCAGGGTTCGCAGAAAGTTGTCAGCGTGATGAAGCTGGCACCAAGAGCGGTGTAGCACTTAAGTGTGGACGTCCACCACCAGGCGATCGTCCATCACGCCTCACCTTGCACCCTCAGTTGCAGGCTTCTAGCTGAACGACACCTGCAGGGCTGCCTGTGCTGTGGGCTGCTTGTCTGAACAAGTCTTGAGCTACGTACTCCTGAATGAGACACTGAGTACCCCTGGCGCGCATTCATGGCCGGCATGCAGGACAGCGAGGCAAGCAAACTTTGAGGCACGGTTCTTGATCCGAGGCGTGGGCAAGAAAGTGTTGCCTGCTCTGCGCTCTGCTGACACTGCTGGAATCCAGCCACAAAACCCTCTAGCCTGGGATGTGCCGAGTGGCAGCAGAGCGCATGTGTGCTGTTGCTACTTGGCTTCAAGGCTGAGCAGCTACGTTTACAGTCTTCTTCACATTGATGACGGATTGTGTCTGCTGGCGCGGCAGTCCTGAGCAACTGAGCAGTCAAGTGGTATCAAGGTCAGCAAACTGCCTGTCTTTGCTAGGCAGCGAATAGCCTTAGATCGTTCGTTTGAATAGTTTAGAAACCATTACGCTGACATCACGGGAACGCGCTTCTGCTTTGAGTGCTCCACAGTCCATTTGGTGTGCGCACAGCCCAGGCTTGCACCTTGACGAGGAACCTTCGCATCGTCGAGCTTGAATCGCATCGATGCAGAATTGATACATTGCTGTTGATCAGTGTTGATCACTCAGATACCTTGCCCTGAGCAGTTCTAGTGCTGCAACTTTCGCCAGTGCGCTTGCGGTTGCGCACGCGGGGGTCATCATCAGGAGGCATTCATGGCTGAATTATCACATCTTAGCATGTTGACATGGACGGTCAATCAGCCATCGTCCAGTCCTGTGCTTCCCTCACAATCGGCAGACATTGGTGTCCTCAGAGGTATGTGCCTGTCGGTCTGTGCAACTGTTTGTACTTTGCGCGCTATTGACTGAAGTTTTATGGCGATTGTCCTGAACATAGAGATCAAACTGGCGCTACTGTTGACGATGCAGACTGGCAGTGCTTTCAGCCAGCGAGCGGCGGAGGATGCACAGCACTTCGGTCCGCATCTGCTGGACCGCTTGACGGCAAACTCATGGCCCTGAAAAGGCGGCAGCTGGTGATTCTGCCTGCCATCCCGCTTGCATCCTGCTATCGGTTGAGGCTACATAGTCTCGTGCATTCTAGCGTGTTTGCGCAGCATCGCTGTGTTGTCATGCAGGAGAACAGGCGGCTGCCGTGGGCGGGCATTGAGGGCGCTTCCAGCACAATGCGGCCGGCCTATGGCAGCGGCTGGAACTGGGACAGCACAACGCCTCGTCCCAACAGTGAACAAGCCGTTTTTCGCAAATTGCTTGTGTCGGTTGCGTTTTCTGTTTTGAGTTGAGCACAGCGCCATTCATGTACAGCCGAGCAGGCAGCCAACGACACATGTTGAGACACATTCACATCTACAAAGGTTTCAAGCTTCCTACTCATTCGGACCGTAGCGTGCGAGGGGCACGAGATGGCCGCGCTGCAGCGGCTGGTGAGCAGCCCGGCGGCTCTGGCCACCGCAAGGAGCCTCGCTGGGCTGCGCGACGTCACGCGCCCCAGCACCTCATGCTCCGCAACTTCCTATTCCAGCAGCCACAGTGACACTCTGATCAGCGCTGACGAGCTGCTGCCATGCGGCAACCCGGCAGAGGACATCCAACGGGTGTTGAGCGTGCTGAGCGCCGCCCTACTGGCCAATCGGTCGACCCTAGACTGGCAGGGGCAGCTACAGGTGCGACCTGCGAGAAGAACGCGATGACGCACGCCATGTTCGTGGCACATGCAACATTCTTATGTGGACGTCAGCATCATGTCAGCATGTCAGCAAGTGGCGAGGCAGCCCTGTGCATGATAATCCGCCCACCTTGCTGATGATGGTATATATGCTGCAGGCCATCAATGACGCGAGACGTCTGGTAAAATACCATCCCGAGCATGTGGTACCGCAACTACATGCACTGATCTGGAACGTCGCCCCCGTCGTAGACGATCTTCGCAGCTTTTCAGCCAAAACAGCTTTGACTTTTCTCCTGGTACGGCCAAGATCAAGTCGTGCTTGCCGGATTTACCTTTAATTTCTGACGGCCGTCAAACTCTCTTGATTATGTACATCTCTTGTTGATTCAACTTGACCAATTGACCAAGACCAATTGACCAAAATTCCATGCGTGCCCAGGAATGCTTTGAGGCGATGGGTCACATCTTGGATAATGAGGTTGAGGCGTTGCTGCCTTTGCTGATCAAAAGATCTGGCTCCGTTACAACTGGCCGCGACAATTTTCTTGCAATGCATGCAGACAGGTGTGGCATGTCATTCACGGCACTGCAGAAATGCAAGAATGTCTTCCGTCGTGATCATGACATTGGGCAAATCGCTGACTGCCATATGATTGACTCGGAATGCAACATTGACGCACACCCTGCGACTCTTCAGGGTCCTCAACGCAATGATGAAGCATGCAGCGCCGCTGCGCTTTGCGTCGGCACTGTTGACAGTCGCTGCTCAGAAAGGACCGAAGGTCCGGTGCAAGGTTGCAGTCTACCTGGACATCTTGCTGCATGGCGAGCATGGACCGCGCCTGGTTGGTGAGTTCGAGCGCTTGCATGGGTGCATGCATTCGTGCTGAGGTAGTCTTGCGTTGTTTGGTGGCGGGTGTTCTCGCTCGCCTGGAGGTAGTGCGTACACTTTTTAGATGGACAGCCTTGATGAACAATGACGGAATCGCTTCAAGGTAGGAGAACCGACTTAAGCTGCCATCGATGATTTGTTTTGATTTGAATTGATTTGATGCCAACAATGCAGTGCACCCGACGCTGCCAGAGAGGGTGCTCAGAGTGGCACAGGGGCTACTGGAGGAGGGGCTGCTGGAGACGCGCATGCGTGCCAAACGGGTGATTGCGCAGCTGATGGCATTGCTTGGGGAGCACGGCGCGCCGCATGCATTCGAAGCTCTAGCGGCCAGGGTCAGCGGCGACTCACCAACTCATCAACGAGAGCAGGTGTGACAACAGCTTCAGCTTGTCTTGTCTGCCGCATGCCGCTCCCGCCGGAGCCCCTCCACAGACCAGCAGGCCTACTTGGGCATGATGTCATTCCTTTCCCTTTCTTTTCCTACATGTTGCATGCATGCAGTGCAGTGATGCTCTTTGTGGAAACAAACCAGCTTCTAAAAACATTTGCAATGAGTCGTGTTCAATTCCTCATGTTATCGCGCGCAGAGGTGGATGGAGGGGAGCAACAGTCCAGTCCACCGGCAAGCCCCACAAAACAGAGATCTATTTCGAGGGGTTGACCTCTCTAGCAACATGCGGCGATGCAGCTCCCTTCCCGATCCCATGGAATCCTCGATCTGACCTTACGACAGCGAATCAATTATAGACTCGTGGCTTTGATCCACTTTCATAGATCGATATTGCGCTACAGCATCAAGGACCTTGCAATTCAGCCTCGATGAATGGTGTCAGACCCACTGACTTACTATGGGTTTAGGTAAGTTTGCCATAAGAGGCTAACGAGAAGGCGAAGGTTGGATGAGCCAGTGCATCACATGCTGCATGAAACTTGCACATTAGGGAAATTTCCTTGATGTGCAAGTTTTGAAAGGCCTCGTTGGGCGGCGTCGTACGCCGCAGAACACATCAGTCAGAGCAAGGCTAGATTCATCACCCCTCCCGCCACTGCCGCCGCCTCAGCTCCCGCTGTCGCGGCTGCCGCCTCCTCTCACCTCCCTCGCCACCGCATCATACCCGCCACCATCACCCACGTCCGCCTCCCTAACTCCACAGCCAACCGCCCTCCGTGTTTCTCAACACGCTGCCGCCGCCGCCACTTTACTGCCGCCGTCTGCGCCGCCCCGCCTTTCCTTCGTCTCGCCGTCCTGCCACCCCGCCGTCCCGCCGCCCCGCTCTCCCGCCGTCCCGCCGTCCCGCCGTCCCATCGTCCCGCCGTTCCACCGTCCCGCCATCCTAGACCGCGACACGCTTCGTCCGTCGCCTAATGACCTCCTTAAAAAATGCCGTACGGATAGCCAGCTCTTCGAGCGGAGCGTTCGAGCCGCGTGGGCTGGGCTCTG
>JAABUL010006705.1_pt1 | contig 13060 bp, 12 predicted proteins | sample 5559151 | NCBI WGS metagenome assembly JAABUL01 (sample SAMN10711876, study PRJNA513368) | rock metagenome | isolation source: Antarctica rocks | place: Antarctica: Victoria Land, Pudding Butte sud | reverse complement strand
TTGTGCGGAACGCCGTCCCTCGGGTTAACGTCGGCGGAGTCGGCTCACGGCCGTGCTGTGTGCTGTTCGGGAAGGTGCAGCTGACGCCGTGGCTCAGCGCCTCGGTCCGACATCAATCTCAGGGGCGTTGTGCAACGTAGAGCCAAACGTAACGCCCCGATGCCCAGGCCCTTCAACCGGCTGCTGGTCGCGTGGTTCGCCTCTGTCACCGGGGACGGTATGCGTTTCGCCGCACTTCCGCTGTTGGCACTGACCCTGTCGCCGTCTCCAGTCGCCGTGGCGGCCGTCGCGGCGGCTACCACGCTGCCCTGGTTGCTGATTGCCCTACCCGCCGGCGCCATAGTCGACCGGCTCGATCCTGCCGCGGTGATCGCCGGGGCCAACGCCAGTCGGGCGCTGGCCACGGCCCTGCTGGTGGTCGCCGTGCTGAGCGACCGGGCCGCGATCGGGCTGCTGTGCGCAGTGGGTTTCGTGCTGACCGCCGGGGAGACCTTCGCCGACAGCGCCGGGCAATCCCTGTTGGTGCGGGTCGTCCCACGGGACCGGCTCGAGACGGCCAACGCGCGGTTCGTCAGTTCCGAGAACATCGGGCTCGACCTGATCGGTCCGTTGGCCGCGGGCGCCTTGTTCGTCACCGCCCACTGGCTTCCGTTCGCCATCGCCGCCGGCATTTTTCTGGCTACCGCCTACGGGGTGCTGACCCTGCGTGGGTACTCCTCCGCCGAGGTGGGCCGAAGCTCCAGCGTGCCCGTTACCGCTGCGGCGGGGCCTTCTTCCGACGGGGCTGGTTCTACGGTGCCCACCTTCGCCGGTGCCGCACCGGCCTTCGACGGCGGTGGCTCTGCGCCCGCAGGTTCCCCGTCCGGCGTTTCGCCGGCAGGCGCGAAGGCCGTGGGCGCCACATCGGGCCACTCCTTTCCGGGTGCGCCCGACCTCATCGGGGCCGCGGCCGGCCAACGGCTGTCGGTGCTCGCCGGCTTCCGGGTGATCTTCTCCGACACCCAGCTGCGGTCACTGGTGATCACAGTGGCGATCATGTCAGCGGCGATCGCCGCCGCCGAAGGGGTGTTGGTGATCTATTCCGCCTCGTCGCTGCGCTTACCGGCGACCCTGTACCCCACGCTCCTCGCCTGCTACAGCGTCGGGCTGGTCCTGGCCGCCGCGGCTGTGTCGCGCTGGGGCGCACGAATTCGATCCGGTCCCATGATGGTCGCCGCCGTGGCGGTGATCGGTGCGACCCTGCTGCTGATGGGGGCCTTTCCACACCCAGTGGTGGCGTGGTGCTCATTTCTGGTGATGGGCGCCGCCGGCGGGGTGTGGAATGTGCTGTCGGCGTCCAGGCGCCAACGCCGCACCCCGCCGTCGATGATCGCCCGCGTCTCCAGCACCTTCCGGGCCATCGCCTGGGGTGCGCTGCCCTTGGGAACCGCACTTGGCGGGCTGATCGGCCAGACGCGGAACGTGCCGACGGTCTTCATCACCGCCGGATTGCTGGTGCTGGCCCTTGCCGTAGTCGCCGGTCGTTTCCTCATCCCGGCAGCAGACGACCAGGCGGAAGCCGCTTCATGAAGCATGACCAGTGAACCTGAGGTACCGGGACAACCGAGGAAACCCTCCATGACGCAGCACTTCACCAATCGCGGCAAAGGACCGCCCAGAACCGGCACCTGCTCCTGCGACATTCGCCCAGTTATAGCCGCCGCTCTACCGACCTGACCACCCGATTCCGCATCGACAACCGCTATCAACCTCAGCAGCCGTACCGTAGGCGGATCCCGCTGCGGTTGACGGCTTGGAGCGGGCTTGCCGACATGTCGATTAGGGCTGGTTCGGCTGGTTCGGCTGGTTCGGCAGGTCGACCACGTCGAGCGCGGACTGCAAGCCGGCGAAGTCCCGGCCGTTTCGGGTGAGCAGCGTCAAGCCGTGGCGGGCTGCGGTCGCGGCGATCTGCAAGTCCAGGCGTCGTGGCCGTGGGTTGCGCCCGTGCTTGCGGACGAGGGCGGCCAGCGTCCCGTAGTACTCAGCGGCGCCTACATCGAACGGCAGCACCTCGAACCGGTCCAAAATGGCCTGTACGCGCCGGCGCCGGAACATCTGCGCGAGCGGATCCGCTGCGGCGGTTACGCCGTATTGCAACTCGCCGATCGTCACAGCGGACACCGCGACCTCGTCGGTGACCTTGGCGACGTGAGCCGCCGGGAAGTCGATCAACACCGAGGTGTCCAAAAGCGCGCGGCGCGGCTTGCTCGTGGTCATTGCGTCTGCGGGCCGAATGGATCGGAGGGCTTGTCTAGACCGAAAATCTCGTCGGCCGCAGCCAGATCGGCCAGCCACACTGCCGGATCCGGCGCCGGGTCCGCAGCGAACGCTTCGGCCAGTTCAGTAACCGGCACGAACAGACGCCTCCCTGTGCCCTGCCGGTGTGGCACCACATCGGCGACCGCACGACCGTTGACGGTGACCACGAAGGACTCACCCTCGGCAACGCGCCGCATGACTGCCGCGTTGTCGTTGCGCAACTCTGACTGACGGATCTCCACGCTCATAGCGCAACAATAGCGCTCTCGTAGCGGTGAACTGACTTGTCCAGTACCCGGACTGTGTCCGGTAACCGATGGATGGGCGTGTCGCGGCACCCTCCTCCGTTGGTGGCGTACCGGCCTCGGCTGCGCCGGGCTCGGCTGTGCCGGGTTCTGTGTCTTCGGGTGTCCTCGATGAGTTCGAGGTCGCTTCGTTGGTGTGGGCTGCGTTGACGCCGTTGTTGGCCGGGCGTCCGGTGGTGCGTGAGTCCCGTGACGGTGGCCGCAACTATCACGCGAAGTGGCAGCGGCCGTTGACCGGTCGGGTGTTGCTGTCTGTTCCTGCTGCGGTTCCGATCTACAGTGCAGCCGGGGATACCCGGGTGTTGGTGGTCGACTTGGATTGTTCCCGGGGCGGCCGCGGTCAGGTGTTGCGCGACGCCGCCGCTATCGGCCGTTTGGTGACCGCTGGGGGTGGTCGGTTGATCAGCGACGAGTCGCCGTCCGGTGGTGTGCACCTGTACGTGCCGTTGGCGGAGCCGGTGGGCTTCTGCCAGGCGCGGGATGTGGCGAAGGCGTTGGCGGCGAGGGCGCCGAGCATGGACGTCACACCGAACCTGGGTTTGACGAACGGTTTGATCCGGCCTCCTGGTTCCCGGCACCGGTCCAAGGGTTTCCAGGTGCTGCGCGGCCCGCTGGATGAGGCTGTTGCCCTGGCGAGTGTCGGGAATCCGCCGGTGGTGTGGCAGCGGCTGTCTGCTGAACTCGCCCCGGAACTGGCGGCGCTGACCACCCCGCCCGATCTCACGTCGTCGACTGCAGACCTGCAGGGCGACGACGGGCGGCATGTTCCGCGCCGCGGTGGTGTCCGGGAGTTGGCCGCTGATTATCTGCGCATCGCCACCACCGGTGTCTATGACACCGGCCGCTATCCCACCCCGTCCCACGCCCGGCAGGCGGTGATCACCGCCGCGGTGTGGGCCGGCCACGACCTGACCTCCGTGCTGGGCCGGTTGCACGCCGGGCGGTGGCCCGGTTTGCGGGCGTTCTACACCCGGTACCGCACCGCCGCCGCCCGCCGTCAAGCGCTGACCGGGGACTTCAGGAAAGCCGTCGCGTTGGTCACCGCAGCCAAGGCCCACCGACAAACCCAGAATCTTGTCCGCCAATCCCCCGATAGCGGGCCGGATACACACCGGGGGGTACCCGAGCACGGGAAAACGAACAGAAACACCCAATCGGAGTTTCGGTTTCTGCGGACCTGGCAGTCGGCGATGGCGCTGGCTGAGCTGGACGATCCGGGTAGGGCGGGTTGGATGACCGCGAGGATGGTGCTCCGCGCGGTCGGGCAGGCGGCCCGGATGAGTGGCTCCCGGTATGTGCACTTCGGGACCCGGTCGTTGAGCATCGGCGCGGGTGTGGACCACACCACCGTCGCCGCCCATTTGCGGGCCTTGCGGACCGGACCGGATGCGTTGATCGAGCTGATCGACGGGAACCGCGGCGTCGACGGCGACCTGTACGAACTGGTAATCCCGGCCAGGTACGCCGACCGGGCCGGGCGGCGGGACTGGAGAGGCGGGAAGCTGCACGCACTTCGGCCGGTGTTCTTGGAGCTGGGCATCCCGGCGGCGTTGGTGTACGAGGCGCTGGAACACGGCCGGAGAAGCCGCTTGACCCCAGCGGGCGCGAATCTAGCGCGCTAAGTCAGCTTGGCACGTTGTGCCATAGTTGGCAAGTGTTGCGAATCACGGTAGGCTGAGGGTGACGGGGCCAGTCGCGTTATCGGGTGACCGTCGCCCGCGGCGGGTAGCGAGGGAAAGGTGAGCGAGCCAGCGTGAACGGCATGTCTTTGGTGGAACGTCGGCAACTGCGGACCCGGTGGGACATCGCGCAAGCGGCGTGCAAGCTGTTCCTGCGTGACGGGTACGACAACGTCACCGCCGAAGTCATCGCCGAGGAGGTGGGCGCTTCGCTGCGCACCTTCTACCGCTACTTCTCCAGCAAGGACGAGACGCTGTCCCCGATCATCACCAGTGGGACCGCCGAACTGGCCGAACACATCGCCGCCAGGCCCGCCGAGGAATCACTGGCAGATGCGGTCCGCATCGCCTACGCGCAGATCAGTGCCGCAGTGGGGTTGGAACAGGTGCGGCAGCTGATCACCCTGTTGACCAGCGTGCCGGCTCTGCGCGCTCGCTGGCTGCACGACCTGCGCACCATCGAAGACGCCCTGGTCCCGGCCATCCTCCAGCGCACCGCCGATCTGTCGGACAACGATGCGCGGCTCACCGCCGCCGTCATCGTCACCTGCCTGCGGGTCTCCCTGGAACAGTCGACCCGCAGCGAATCCGAGCAACCACTGGCCGACACCCTCGGCTGCTGCCTGCAGTACCTGCGGCGCGGTGCCCACCTGTAGCCGACGGCCCCGGCCTCACCCCACCCGCCTGCCCTGGGTTCGGTGCTCTGGGCCGTCTTGCCGTCAACGGGACTGGCCGAACGATGGTGTCACTGATCTCGGGCGTATACGTGGCGAAAAAGGAGCCCTTGATGACCGGGATCATCGATCAAGCCGAATCGGAACACGATGAATCACCAGCAATTCGCGCAGGCCCTCCTCGCGCAGGCCAGATCCCAGGGGCGGGGTTGATCGGCCCGGGTGCTGCTAATCGTTCAAGCCTTTGCCGACCTACCAGATTCTCCGCTGCCGATACAACCTCACATCCCGCCACCCGTGATGATCGCCGTCGTCTCAACTACTGGGCTCCAGTGACAATCAACGCAAAGGACCGCAGGGACTCGCGGCCTCCAATTGCCCCGTATGACCGACTCATTCATGTGGTTCCCGACCTCGTCGTCGGCTATGCCGGGCGGGACCGCGGTGCAGCCAGGCAGTCAGTCGCCATCGTCGATACGGGATCCACTATCGGTGGCTAAACCGTTCAGGGTGCGGTGGTGGTATGGGCTTCGACCGTTGCCGTGAGCCTGCCGCACCACGGCCGCCCGGCCACTCACCGGAGGTGCGCCATAACGGCGCTTCTCACCGGCTACGTCCGCTGCTCCACCGAGGTTTCCGTGCGTCTGGTGTAGTCACGCCAGCAGTCTATGAACTGGTCCACCACAACGCTGCCAATCGGTGTCGAACTCTGAGCCGGCCAATCGTCCTGCCAGAGGATCTGTTGCGGACAAGTCTGCGCTGGGTCAGTGGAAACGTGCGGCCGGTAGGCCACCCCAGCTGGCGAGGAACGGTAGCGCTTGGGCGGTCGGCGAGCCGGGTTCTACGGTGTAGACGACCAGTCGCTGCTCGGGATCGTGCGGACCGATCACAGACTCGATCCCGAAGCGCAGGGGTCCTGCGGTGGGGTGGCTGATGTGCTTGACCAGAGAGGTGCGGAAGGTGACTCGCTGATCGGCCCACCACCGATCGACATCACCGTCGCGCCGGCGAAGCTCATCGATCTGCTCGGCCAGGCGCCGGTCGTCGGGGTGTCGGCCGGTCTCGTAGCGCAACGCCCCCACCGCGGCACTGGCGAAGTCTGCCCAGTTCATGATCCGGGCGCGGGCATTTGGATCGAGGAACAGCCAATGCGCGAACGACGACCCTGGCTCCATAGGCGCGCCCAGGACGGCGGTGAGCAGGGCGTTGCGCGCCAGCACCTGCGAGCGGCGTCCCAGCAGCAGGGCCGGGACGTGATCCAGCGCCCCGATCAGCCGCAGCATGCCCGGGTCGGCCCGCGCGGGCGGCTCGAGGGGCGCCCAGCGGCGGCGGGCGGACGGCGTGGCGAGATCACGCAGGTGGGTACGTTCGACGTCGTCGAGGCGCAGCGCACGAGACAGCGCCTCGAGAATCTCGTCGGTGATGGTGTGCTGGCGGCCCTGCTCCAGGCGGCTGTAGTGGTCCGGGCTCAACCCGGCCAGCACCGCCAGCTCCTCCTTGCGCAGGCCGGGGACCCGTCGAGGCCCGGGGAAGGCGTCGATGCCGGCTTGCGCCGGCGTGAGGGCGTCGCGCCGGGACCGCAGGAACGCGCCGAGCGCGGAGCGGTCGGCGGGCATGACCAGATCGTACGAGCACCCCTCGCCCACCAGCCAGGTCATGGCGTGACCAGGTTCGACGTGACCTGGTACACCTCGCGTCGTGCGGGTGAACTGACGTCATGACCTCCACCGAAAAGAACCGCACCGTCCTGATCACCGGCTCCACCAGCGGCATCGGCGCGGCCACCGCACGCGCCTTGGCCGGGCAGGGATGGCGTGTCGTGGTCACCGGCCGCGACCAGGCTCGCGGCAATGCCGTGGTCGGTGACATCGCAGGCGGGGGCGGCTGGGCCATTTTCGTTCCCTCGGACCTCACCTCCCCGCCGAAGGACCTGCGTGCCTTTGCCCGGGCGGCCAGCGAAGCGGCGGGCGGTCATCTGGACGCAGTGGTGCACAACGCGGCGCTGTGCCCGCCGGTGGACACCGTGTCCCTGAGCGACGACGATCTTGAGGCCACCCTGGCGGTCAACATCCGCGCTCCGCATGTGCTCACTGCCGCTCTCGCCCCGCCGATGGCGCAGCGTGGTGACGGCGCGATCGTGGTCATCGGTTCGTGGATGGCGCATGTGGGGCACCCGTTCGTGGGTTTGTACTCAGCGACAAAAGCCGCCGAGATTCAACTTGCGCGCAGCTGGGCCGCCGAGTTCGGGCCTGCCGGCGTCCGCGTGAACACTGTCTCCCCGGGCGCTACCCGCACCCCGATCAACGATGATTCGAGCGACGTCATCACTCAGATGACCGCGAGCATTCCTGCTCAACGCCCAGGGACACCTGAGGAGATTGCCGCCGCGGTCGCCTGGCTGCTGTCCGGCCGGGCCCACTACCTGCACGGAGCCGAAATTCCCGTCGACGGCGGAATCACCGCGACCCGCACCCAGTGACAGCTGCCGGGACCAACCGCCCGCCGGGCGGCTGACCCACCACAGCTCGCGACGCCCTACGGCAACGATGTCCCCATAGGAACATCACTGTCTGCCGGCGGAGCGCCGCGGCCGAGGTGCTGTTGCTCGACGAACCCTTGGAGGGCACCGCGGCAGCTGCGTCTCGCGTCGGGGCGTCCACCGGGCGTTATCGGTATGTTTGGGCGGCGATATGGCTGAATGAGCTGATGAGCGGGTTGGTGTCGGTTTCGTTCCAGGCGAGGATGAGGCGGCTGGGCGGCATGTCGATCAGCGGTACAGACGTGAGCCCGGCGGGTAGGTCGTGTACCAGGGGGGCAAGTCCGATGGTGCCGTTCCAGAGCACAGCTTGTAGGCATTCGTGGATGGTGCGGACCACCGGACCGTGGCGCAGTGGCCCGTCCGTCTCGGTACCGTTCCAGTAGGCGCGCCAGAGCGGGTCGGTTCCTTCGGGTAGTTGGAACCACTCCCGGTCAGCCAGCTGACGCATTTCCAGGGCGGCGTGGTGGGCGAGCGGGTCGTCGGTACGCAGGACCACCCCGACCGGATCCGCACGCAACACGTGGGTGCCGATTCCGGTGGTGTCAAATGGCGCCCGGGTCAGGGCGACATCGACCAGGCCGGCCCGCAGGCCGGTGCTCGGGTCGGTGAAGTCCGCTTCGCGGATGCGGATACGCACGTGTGGGTGGCGCTCCCGGAAGGCGGCGGCGAGGCGGTCACCGGCCTGCTCGGCGCTGTCGGCCAGGACGCCGACGGTGAGGGTTGCGGTGCCGGCCACGACTAGGACTCTGGTGCGTAGCTGCTCGGCCTGCTCCAACAGAGTGCGGGCTTCGTCGTAGAGCACGGCCCCGGCGGCGGTGGGGGCGACCCCGGTGGCGGAGCGGAGCAATAGCACGGTACCGAGTTCGTTTTCCAGACGTTTGATCGCTCGGCTCAGCGGCGGCTGCGTCATGTGCAGTCGGACCGCGGCCCGCCCGAAGTGACGTTCCTGGGCGACGGCCACGAAATAGCTCAATGCCCGAAGGTCCATGAACGGCGACGATACCCGCACGGTATCGGGTATGCGGAACTGGTGTTGGACCTCCCGAACATTGCGCGATGAACTGGCAGTATCGATCGCCCGCGAAACCAGGCGGCAATCTTCGTTGCAAAGGAACAGGTGTGATGGCGGAATACGAACTCCCCGACCCGGTAGTACAGATATCCGATGTCCAGGAACTGGCTCCCGATCTGGTCGTGATCCCCAACCGGCGGGTCGGGCTGGTACCCAACATCGGGTTCATCGGTGGCACGCAGGCCGTGCTGGTCGTCGACACCGGGATGGGACCGCGCAACGCCCAGAAGGTCCTCGATTTCGCGACCGACTACGCGGCGGGCCGCAAGCTGTACCTGACGACCACCCATTTTCATCCCGAGCACGCGTTCGGCGCGCAGGTGTTCGCCGGTCACGCCACGTTCCTGATCAACCAGGCGCAGGCCCACGACCTGGCCACGAAAGGCCCCGGTTATCTGGAGATGTTCCGGGGATTGGGCGAACCGGTCGCCCGGCAGTTGGAAGGCGTCGAATTGGCCACCCCGGACCTGGTCTACGACGACTCGTACGAGCTGGACCTGGGCGGCCGGGTGGTGCAGCTGCAAGCCACCGGCCGGGCGCACAGCAACGGCGATCAGGTCGTGAAGATTCCCGATGCCGGGGTGCTGTTCACCGGCGATCTGGCCGAGACCGGGCAGTTCGCGATCTTCCCCTGGTTCCCGCCGCACGACACCGACGTATCCGGCGTCCGCTGGATCCAGGTGCTGCAGCACCTGGCCGCGCAACGCCCGCAGGTGGTCGTTCCCGGCCACGGCGACGTCGGCGGCCCGCAACTGCTCACCCACGTCTCGGATTACCTTGAACTGCTGCGCGATGAGACCTGGATCCGCCGGGACTCGACCATGAGCCAGGAAACCATCGTCGAAGAGGTCCGAGCCCTGATGATCACCCGGCACCCCGACTGGGCCGCACCGGAATGGATCGCCTCCGGCGTGGGTTGCTTCTGCTCCGAACACGCGGCATGAACGGTTCAACACCTGCGGGCGGAAGCGAACCGGCCGGCACCGCAGACTTCCAAGGTCGACGGGACCGCGGTATCGCCGCCTACGCCGAGATTTTCGCGGTACCAGCAAAGCAGGTGCTGGGGACCTTTACCGGCCGGGTCGGTCCGGTGTTCACCGAAGAGGCGCTGCAGGGCGCCGGAGGAGCAGCATGGGCACACCCGGCGTTCACCGGCCGGGACCGCAGCATCGCCATCATCACCGCACTGACCGCGCAGGGCATATCCGGTGATCGGCTGGACACCCACCTGCACCTGGGCCGCAAACACGGCCTCGACGAAAACTCGCTCACCGCCTTGATGACGCTGCTGGCCGGCTACATCGGATACCCCCGAGCCTCCCAGGCGATGGAAGCCGTGCACGCGTTGTTCGCCGCAACACGATGAGTGTCAGGTGGTCTGGGCGTCGTAGCTTGCGCGATCATCGAGCGACACACCTCGGTCATATGCGCCTGGGCCCAGCTTCTGAGTCCCCGCGTCATGTGATGAAAGGACAAGCCCAGATCGGTCAACTCGTAGAAAACAGTGACCGGGACGGTGGGCGTCACGCTGCGGGTGAGTAGGCCGTCGCGCTCAAGGGTGCATAGGGTTTGGGTCAGCATCTTCTGGCTGACCCCGACCCGGCACAGGAGAGATCTCGGAGTAGCGCATGGCCTTCGGCGCGTCGGGTGCGTCAGGTTGGGCAGACCCGCCTCCGCCGAGCGCGCACAGGGTCAGGACGACCCACTTCTCCGAGATCCGGTCGAGCAGTTGGCGACTGGGGCATCCCGCGGGAACGCGTTGTACTCCAGCTGGGCTGCAGTCCGCTTCCGGGCTGCCATCCTCGTCACAGGTCGCACGTGATTCCGGTTGGTGGGTTGCGCACTTCGCAAACCGCGCAGGCGCAGAGCATCACCCCGATCGTCTGCGTACAGAACTTGTACAACCTTGCTCACCGCCACAACGACGATCTGATCGACCGGCTCGCCGCCGAAGGAATCGCCTATGTGCCGTTCTTCCCCCTCCGCGGTTTCACCCCGTTGCAGTCCTCCGCGCTCTCGGCGGTCGCCGGACGCCTGGGGACGACTCCGATGTCGGTCGCGCTGGCCTAGCTGTTGCAGCGTTCCCCGAACATCTTGCTCATCCCCGGCACGTCGAAGATGGGGTATCTACGGGAGAACGTCGCAGGCGCAGGACTGTCCCTGTCTCCCGACGACGTGGCAGAGCTGGACGACATCAGCAGCTGAATAACCCGGGACCGCAGGAATTCTCCGACTTGAGGTCTCCCGATGATGGGAGTCCTGAAGCTGCCGATCCCGACGGCCTCGACCATGCCTGCGCTACCTTCACATGTCCTGACCCCGCCACGTTCTGCCGCCTCGATGAGCTCGGTTGGAGGTCGCGGGACTGCGCCTCGGGCCAGACCGGGCGGTACCGGCCTGCGGTCGTGAAGCCGGATCAGCGGTGCCCTCGCTGCGGGAGCGCGCTTGTCGGAGGCCACCGCCTACCGCTATTTCCTGACATCGTTCCGCTTGGCGAAGCGGTCACCGACCCTGTGGCCCTGCACGCAAAGGCCAAACAGCCGGTCGCCGAGAGTCGTGATGTGGTCGCGCGCGTGGCCTTCGGCTCTGATTATTCGCTCCGCGAGATCCTGGGCTAGCCCTTTGGTTGACACCGCGCGGGTGCCGAAACCCCCGCCGCGGTGCGAGCGTTGGCCCAGCTGCGGCCGGACGTTGCCGTTGTCATGAGTGCCCAGGCGCTGTTCGCCCGCACCGACTCGTGTGTGAGCTCCCGTCCGACGGCGCCATCGCCAGTGCCGTAGTCACCGCCACCATTCTGACTCAAGCGGTGGTCGTAGCCGTTGGCGGGAAATGTCGCTGGCGAGCACCTGATCCCCTGCGCTAATACGGCGACCTGCCCACCACACGCGGCCAACGCATAAGGTTCCTGAGGCGCGGGCCGACCAACGATTCCGCTGCCCGCGCCCGGACCCGAGCGGTTGATGACCGGCGAGAAAACAGTTCAGGCACGCGGCCCGGCTAGCGAGCGTCCTCTGCAGGGTCGGGCCAGCGCGGGAGGCCGACGAGGTCGGAGCTGGCGGCCCAGAGTTGTTCCTGCAGCGCGGTGTTGTAGGAGACCTCGGGTGAGCGGGCTTGGGTTTGCTTGATGAAGTAGCGGCCGGTCGTCGTTTCCAGTTCCGGGGCGGTGGCCAGGTGGATGGCGGCTTGGGCGCCCTGTTCGGGGGTGAGCAGGAACCGTTTGACGACGCCGAGGAAGGGTTTGAGGGCCGGGGCGGAGATGGCGTCGACGATGTTGGTGGCGGTGATGCCGGGGTGGGCGGTGTTGACGGTGACTCCGGTGCCGATCAGGCGTCTGGCCAGGGCGTAGCTGCACATGAGCATTTCCAGTTTGGCGGTGGCGTAGACGGCCATCGGCTGAAAGTTGTGTTCACTGTTCGGGTCGGCCAGATCCAGGGTGGCCGGTCGTGGTCTGCGGCGGATCTTCACCTGGCGGGTGTCGGCCATCGATTGGGAGCCGATGTTGACGATGCGGGCAGGTGCGCTTGCTTCGAGCGGGTCAAGCAGCAGGCGGGTGAGCAGGAACCAGGACAGGTGGTTGACGGCCAGGTGCATTTCGATGCCGTCGACGCTCAGGGCGCGGTCGCGGAAATGCGCGCCGGCGTTGTTCACCAATACGTGCAGTTGGTCGTGGTGTTCCTGGAACTGCTCGGCGAGATGGCGGATGGAGGCCTGGTCGGCCAAGTCTGCGGTGAGCACCTGCACGCGGGGGTTGCCGGTCGCCGCGACGATGAAGGCGCGGGCGTCCTCACCGCTGGCCAGGGTCCGGGCGACAAGCACCACAGTCCCGCCGCGGCGGGCGAAATCTGTGCTGATCGCCCGGCCCATCCCACCGGTCGCGCCGGTCACCATGCACACCTTGTCCACCAAGGAGGGTGAACGGTCGGTGCCCGGGTGGTTGGCGCTCACCCGGTGATCCTGGGCGCAAGTCCCGTGAAGGCCGGCGCTGCGGTCTCGCGGAGCAGGAAATCAGCAAGATCCGCCCGGGAGATCCTGGATCGAAGACCGATCCGCAGGTCGGTGCCCGTCCGGTAAGCGCCGGTGGGCGGGCCGTTCGTCAACGCCGGGGGCCGAACGATCGTCCAGTCCACCTCGGACCCGCGGACCAGGGCCTCCATCGTTTCCTTGTCACGCATGCTGTCACCCTTCATGGCCCACAGAAGCTTGGAGTACAGCGACCGGTCGTGGGTTTCGGCGGCGCCGTAGGCACTGACGACCAACAGCCGACCGACGTGCTGGGTGCGCATCGCCTTGAGGATCACCCCGATGGCGTCGGTGCACACGGTGGTGGGCCCCTTTCGGTCGGTGCCCAGGGCGCTGATCACCACGTCCTGACCGCGTACGGCGTTTTCCACCACATCCATCTCATCCAGCGCGCCCACCACCACCTGCAGGCGCTGCTGCGCGGCCAGCGCACCCGAGCGCCGGATCACCGCGGTCACCTCATGGCCGGCGGC
>JAABUL010006702.1_pt1 | contig 13068 bp, 18 predicted proteins | sample 5559151 | NCBI WGS metagenome assembly JAABUL01 (sample SAMN10711876, study PRJNA513368) | rock metagenome | isolation source: Antarctica rocks | place: Antarctica: Victoria Land, Pudding Butte sud | reverse complement strand
TGCCAGTAGTTGGGAGGCCTCGCTTTCGCACGCCCTGATGACGGATGAGGGGTGGAAGGGCATCAAAGGTTTCAGCATTGGAGCCTCTGCAAGCCGATAGAGTGTGGTGTAGGGCAGAGCCGAACTGTGTTGTGGGGCACTGGGAGTAAAGGCATTGGAGAACCACCTTTGAAAATGGTCAGTCATGGGCCCGAGGTTGTGTAAGAAGTTCCTGATAAACAGCTTGCCTACATTCTGGAAATGAGCATCATCGCATAAACATAGAGTCTCATTGAGCTTGGTGCAGGAGCTGACGTATTTCGAGTTGTCCCAACACTTTGGCATACAGGCTTTCGTGCAAGTCAGTTACCAATGGTCTGACAGCACTGAGTGATCGTTGAATATACCTGGCGACTCGACGTGGTCGAGGCTGAGGACGCATTGCACAAACCCAAGACTGAGAAGCACGGCTTGCAGCTTCATCTTCGTGTGTGCGGCGCGAGTCGTCGGTGCGTGAAGGATGATTGGTGTAGGGTGATGCGAGAAAGTAAATCGAGAGGTAAAGACAGACTAAGAGAATTGATTTTGGATCTTTTAGCTTGATGCAGAAAGAGTCTTAGTTCTACGAAGCCAAAAAATGTGGGCGGTGGACGTCCGTTCAGGTATGGCTGTAGTAGGAAATTAGTGAGGAAAAGTGTCAGATATCCGGTTCTTGCAGGCAGGATGTGGCATTGCGGAAATGTTGACTTCAAATGGAAGGCGGGACCCGCATCCGACAACCGTGTTATGAATTCACACCCTACGACTCCTGCTTTGATGAGAGAGCGGCTTGCTCAGACCGGCAAGATCTAAGCAGATTTGCATGTAAGCAATTACCTTACTGCTCATTTTCATACTTATTTTGCCTTCCTCCTACAGAATACGAGCCATGTGTTTGCTGTATGACTTGTCAATATACTATGAGTTGGATATCTCCACTGGCACTACCATAACGATCTTTGAAATCGGATCGATTTAGCAGATGCATCAGGGCCTGCTGCGTCTCTCGCATGTCAAATATGCCCCTTTTCTTCTGGTCAATATGGGAAGCGTCAACGATCACACGTTCTAGTTTTGAAGCAGAGAGAGCACCTGGATGATTTAGCATTGAATTCACTTCCTGGCCACCGATCCTCGCCAATGAAACGATGGAACACCTACCCGCATCAAGGAGGTCAATGACTCTCGAGGGAGTTCCCACTCCGATGCCCATTCTACTTCTGTCAGTATCACAATCATGCCAAAGCTTGGGGTTGAAGAAGACTTACCTAGTTTTCTTGACGTATTCTATAGCATCCGGTAGCTTGATATGCTTTGCGAAGAGCTTAGCGACTGTAGCATCCTTTGTCTGGAAGGTACGCATAGCTCTAAACTTCTTCAGTCACGATTACTGTGCTCTAGATGAGCATGCTTAATGCCAGCATTGGGCTTACCTGGTAATGTCCGCCGCTCGCAGACCTGCTGATGTGACCACCAAAGTATGCGGAGCACCCCTCAACTTGGACGCCATGGACAACGTCTTGTTCGTTCCTGCCCTCGAGCTATGACGGTCAAGGAAAAAGGGCAAATTTGGTAGATTCCGTTGCTCATTCCATCCACTAGCATCATGGAAGGCCTTTTCTAAGCGAGTTTAGTATTGATTGTGGGCTATAGCAAATGTGGCCCGACATTGCCATGCGGCGATTACCTGGGATATGAAGGTCTTCAAGCTCGACAAGACTGAGATTAGGGAAGAAGCGCTTAGTCCTTCGAGCAACGTAATCCGCCAGCAACCGACTGTCCAGCTTCCCAATAGCTAGATTGACACCAATTTCCAGATCCAGATTCTCATTGTCGTCTTGCTTGGCCTTTTTAGCTTTCTTACGCTTAGCTGGCTTCGCGACAGTACTCTCTTGACCATCATGATTGTCTCGCTTGCGCTTTATGATTCGAGATGGAGATGAAGAAGTAGAGAAGTTAGCAGCGGGGGAACGCGTGCTCACTGGGGGAGGGCTTGGAGAAGGCTTAGATGAACTCGACATGGTCTATGCAAGATTGATGAAATCGTGAGACTAATACCAACATATATCTGAGTATTTGAGAGATTGACGGATGCTCGGATTTTGCTACTGTACAACATAGCGAGTACCAATCAAAATTCTTCTGATAGACCCTTATCAGATCTTGGCAGCCTTAGCCGAAGATAGAATACCTTAGATCATCGGATGTCGGCCCGCATCACATCTCTGCCCCTCGTACATGTCATTGTTTACGATCATTCCCAATCGAGGGTCCGCGCCTCTACCCTTGGAAGGAGGCGCTCGAAGCATGTCGGTGTCACCTTCAAAAGCAACACGATTAGAAAGGAATTCCAGACTAGATTATGGCACGGAGGATGAGCTCTCAGCACCTCTCAAGCTATCGCGGACCACGCCCCGTAGTTCCCTAGCTGGCGGACCAAACGCAGCAGCTTCGAAGGTGACACCGTATGCAGACGTGAGTTAGAGCAATCGCTTGATGCCCGATCACCCGCTTAAGAATTCTCCTTGCAGTTGAGACAAATAGCTGCAATCGTACGAAAACCCTCGACACCACGGCGACATGCCTCCAGCGTTGGAGCACCACTTTCCCCCAGACTTGTCGCCACCAATACTCCCAATACCTCACGCATCCGTCGGCCTCTCGCAGAAAGAAGTAATCCCCCGACCCCGTACGCAATCAGAGCATTTCAGCAACGACGAGCAACACCAAGTCGAGATAGGCGCAAAAGCGGGCTTCTGCAACGCGAAACACCTAGGGATGCATTAAGAAACCTCAGCAAAGGTTGTATCTCATTTAGTCTTATGTTGGAGTCTATGCTGATGCACAATGGCGCCAGTACTGGCTCCAATCAGTCAACCTCCCCGAGCCTCTCCTCCACTGCTGGCCCAGGAACGAAGCACGTGGAAGCAAACGGCAAATGAGGAGCTTGAAGATGAATTAGACTTACCACAGCCGCGTTTTTCGATAGCTATGGATGATGAGGCAGATGGTGATGATGATTCTGGTGAAGTTCCACCAAGGCTGTCGATGCCATTGGAAGATGGAGAACAGACAGGGAAATCGATAGAGATAGGGAGGTATGTAGCGAGTGAGAACCAGAATGGGAGAGTCTCGAGAGGGAGCTTTGGCAGTATGGGGCCAAGCGATCGCGTCAGCAATGTCAGCGAGTCGATTCTGGACGATATATCACGAGCTCTGCTGGACAACAGCATTGGGAAGCATCCGCTAGAAGCAGACGCAGACGGACTGGAGAATCTCAGATTACGACTAGATGTTGTGTAAGCATTAATCTCGGATCTTACCTATGGGGGATGTTAATTACCATAGCGACGACACGGTGGACCTGCAACGACCCATGTTTGAGCTTTCAAACAAACTTGACAACCATGCCAGTGGGGTGGCACAAAGTCGAAATCTTCTTGAGACTGATACGCATTCACCATTCGTTCTTGACATACCCCAATTCGACTTCGGGAATACTTCACCCAGGGACGCCTCTCAACGGAGCATGAGCCCGGAGGAGCAACAGCATGGCCATCACGAGACAGAGTTGCCAGACACACAGTATTCGAAAAGTCTCATCAAATCCAAGGCCAATGCAAATATCAAGCCTCGACATAGAAGGCTGAAGACTCTCAAAAGGTCGCGCCACGGAATTCCATACCCAAGCCTCCCCCCCAGAGTCAATAAGAAGATAGCAACTAGCTTTAACCATGAATTGGGCGACAAGCAACCAAGGATAAGGAGAGACGCTCTTGGAGCGATCATGGAGGCTGGAGACCTGTTCTTCCAACAGCTTGTTGGAGATTTATCGGCATTTGCCGACCATGCACGCCGGAAGAAAATTGACGAAAGCGATGTCATTGCTGTCATGAAACGGTAGGCCCTTGTAATGATATAGACGCCCGGCCAGTGCATAATTTCAACGCTGATGCTTGCAGTAGACAACGGCATTTGTCGGCCACTGCTACACCATTCTCCTTGGCGCAGAAACTTCTTCCAGCAGAAATGCTCCGCGACCTACATTTGCCAGTCCCCAAAGCGAGCCGGCAGCCAAAGAAATGAGGCTTCGCAGTTATTGACGAAGGTAAACAGGATGCCGATATATGATGATCAATATTTTACGATTCACCACCTTGAGACGATCAGTATGATTTCGTTTCTTAAGCCTCTTTTCAACATACTCTTTGTTCTGGCGAACTCTCCGTGCCACATCCGTTGGCGGCTTCTTTACGACCATCCAGAACATGATAGCGGTTGCTGCCGAGAGGGCGTACCTAATCGAATTCTGCTCAATTGCGTCTTTGACGTCTAGCGAAATGCCCTAGGGTTTGTGCTTACCAGGTGAATATATACTGTGTATGGTTGTTCCGAAGATTTACTTCAGCTGCTCTGCCTATTGGAATGCCAGCAGCTTCTCTGTCATATGCTTTCAGAAGATCAGGTACTAGCGGCACCATCAGCTCCATTATTTTGGGAAGAGGCTTGCAAAACGAACCCATGGTCTCCTCAATCCAGACTGGGTCGCTTCCTGTAAAATTTGCCATCTGCTCAACGTCTGGGAAGTAAAATTGGCCCAACTCCGGATGATTATCGGGGGTGAAATAGTTTTTTTTCCATGGCTCCCGAAGTAGACCTTCAACAGTAACCAGCCCACAAGGTAAACTCTTTTTCCTATCATCCTGCCTCTTAAATTTCTTAGGTATCCAGCCTCTGTTTACCAATATCGTAGATCTGCCACCTTCTCGTTGTAAGGGTGTGACTACTAGATAACCATCCTTCCCGTCTCGAATTCGAGGACCGATCAGCATTTCTTGACCATGCTGCAGGATCCCTGTAGTGAATACTCGTCTGTAGTCAAAGTCCTTGATGGCAGCGGGATCAATCTGTGGCGGCAATGGCAGAGGGGCTTTGAGTATCCGATCTTCGAATTTGGCTATCGATTCTGTCTTCCATCGGAGTCTGAAGACCTGCCAGGTTCCCAGGCCGAAAGCGATCGTCGGAATCAAAACTGTACGCTGTCAGATGGTGTAGAAGTAATTGGATCGAGATGGGAATACTCAGTACAATGAGACCTTTGCCGTGCCGCTGACCAATCTTTACCAGTACTGGGGGATTGTCTACAATGGACTGGAAGTTTGGATCATCTGCAGGCGTATGTGCATATCTTCTCTGACGAATCGGTAATCGTCCGCCGCACTGGGAACATGGCCGAGCTCTCAGACTGGGTCGGAAGGTCGCCGGTCTCCTGGAAGTCAAGAAGCGTAGAGAAGGCAATGAGAATTTCATATTTCAGCCAAACGTGGTGCACAAGTGGACATGTATTTCATCTCTACGTAATGCTCGAGGCGGGTCGAAAGCTTTCACATCCGCCACCTGGCACAGCGGGGAATTGTGTATCACTTTGAGAGCTCCGACTAAGAGTTACTTTCTCAACCATGTTTTACGACGGAGATCTACAGTCAGGAATCGCTCTGGCGGTAAAAGACTCTAAGTCTGTTGCTTGCTTCGTCAAAGGTTTTCCCATCTTACAATCGCCTTCTGCGCACGCACTGACTGACTGTATATTGTGTAGGGGACGACGCATTGAGTTCACTATGGGAGAACGAGTACTTACAGGACGATCAAATCAAACTTGCTCTCAGTTCAAGAGCAGTGGTTTTCCGTATCCTCGCAGGATCTCAAGAAGCTGGGTTCATGGCAGCATACTATCCGTTACCAGTCGTTCCGGCATTTATCGTCATACAGTAGGTTTACGGGGGTCTGCTGTTGGCATATCGCGATCAGAAAATACCACGGTATCTGACAGGTCAACAGTAGCGGTCAACTTGCGCTCGATATGCGGTCCGGAGAGGCAAAAGACTCTTTCAAGGCAGCAGTATTGAAGACTTTAGCCAGGACTTCCTCGAACACTGTTCCTCCGTCAACATCAACACCGATACGTACTTCCAACACCGGGGTCCCGGCCTCACAAACATCTCTGCCTGAGTCTCGGACCCAACCTTCAACGCCACTTGATCCTTCAAACGCTTCAGTCACCTCAGATCAGCCTACCATGACTTCACAAAATAATACACCTGAGATTGCTGCAGGTGCAGCCACAATTCATGCGAACGAGTCTACCGCACCACAATCAGCGTCCAGTAACCAATCTTCTCAAACGATACAAAATCTACTTGCAGACCGAAGGTAAGTATCTCGGTTGTTCAGTTCAGCCCCAATCTAGAGATCATCTCAGGTCTTGATTGATGCTTTGGGAGCCTTCTGATCCCGAGACATGCCTCGGAAGTCTTATATCTCACCCAAAGAGAACTGCTAATTGTGCAATCATTGCAGGTGGAGACTGGAGAACGACAAAAAGGCGAAGGAGGGAGCCGAGAAAGCGGAGCGAAAAGCAAAGGCAGATGCTCGCAAAGAGTCGATGACCGCAAATCCAGACTCAGCAAAAGCCAAGCAGGCCACCTATGCACATCAGCAGCGTAAAAGACAGCAGGATGCCAAGCTGGAGCGTGACAGGATTCTTAGGCAGATCGAGCATGACAAGGCGGAGCGAAAGGAGAAAGAAGTCCAGAGGAAAGCTTCCGCAAAGGCACAAGCTGAAGGGAATGATGGTGCTGGTGGGCTTGTGGACCAGCAGCTTTCAAGCGAGATGAATCGTGGACCAAGATCATTAGGCGCCAAAGATTGTGCGATACAAGTCCGATTATTTGATGGAGGTATAATTCGGACCAAATTCGAGTTGGATAAGACTTTGCGAACAGACGTTCGTGCCTGGGTCGATGAAGAGAGGTTTGATGGCGATGTTCCTTACACTTTCAAGCAGATTCTCGCTCCGTTGCCAAACCGCACATTCTCGATCTCGGAGGAAGAAGAAAGTTTACAATCGCTTGGGTTTGCGCCTAGTGCTACCCTTGTCATAGTCCCCGTCCAAGGCTACACTACTGCATATGGTGGCAATCAAGGCATCCTGTCCAGAGGGGCCGCTGCTGGATACAACGTTGTCTCGGCAGGGGCTGGCCTTGTCACCGGCGCTCTCGGAACGGTCCTTGGTCGTGGTCAGGCTACGGTCCAAGGGCAAGAGCCTGTTAATCGAGAGAGTACGACGCAACCAGCAGCACCTCGCTCCGAGAACATTGGGCCGGCCTCAGGTATCAACATCCGCACCCTGCGTGATCAACGAGGGATCCAGGAGGACCATCAATTTTATAATGGCAATCAGGTGAGTCTTTGGCCAATGTAGCATTTGTTGATACAAAGGCTAAGTTGTGTAGTTGAACTTCGAACCTCGAAGAGACTCGGACGACCAAGATGGTTGATTTGCCGAATGGTTTGGAAATTTGATTCAGCAAGGCGTAGTTCAGTCATGGTGCATTTATGAATACACGATATCTTTTGTGGCCGTGGGTCCGGCAGACTGGCCGCCACTCAGCTCATCCCCCGGCACTCCTGTGACACGGAACCATTCATCTTCCAGTGCCGGTATCTGAGCATGTCACTTGACCAATGCATACGCTAGTCGGCCTACTTCAATGGAAAGCTGTCAGATAACAAGTAGACACGAGCTGGTTTTATATATTCGGCATGCTTCATCCTTCCAACGTGCGCTTTCCCGGTACGCGTGACTTGGGTTCTGATGATCAAAACTCGCTATGTTGGAAGCAGTTATCAACGAACCACCTGTTACTGTCGATTGTGCTCACACCACCACTCGTTTGTCAAGATGGTCTTCACAATGCAAAGACAAGTTCTTACTAGTCAGTCATTTCACTCATACGTCCAGTGGTGGTATGAGTGGTGGTACGAGTGGTGGAGATCGTCGCCTTGAATACGTTGCACTCTCCACACGATATGCACCTGTAGTAAGTCATCCGCGTAGCCTGGCCTTCTGTGGAATTATCCCGGCCTCGCCAGTTGGATTAGAGCTATTGAGATGTTTCACGACAGCACTGTTCAAACCTGAAGGCCGCTCGCAGATTGAGACGACCTGAGTTCAGTGTGAAAATTTATACCGTAGAACGATGTTCAAGCGTTATACGAAAAGTCTTCCGGTCACTCCCCGCAATTTTCAGATCTATCGTGAACGATAGATTGCCCCTCTCAATCGTCCAACCAATCAAGCACCATTTGCATCGCTTCTGAACAGCTCAGGCATGACATGTACCTACATCAGGCCATCGTGTAAACATCATCGTCGTCATGACAGAGGTGGCCCGTTAGATACCGTTACTGCTGAAGTCGTTGCCGATATGGATGCCGGCGTGGTCGATCCCGCAATAGGCAATGTAAAAGCCTAGGATGACAGTTTGAAAGTCGTTATCTTGCAGCCTTGAAGAGCACTGACATTTGTGAGGCTAAAGGACCAGAATGCCGGAAGCCGGAGGAAGGTGCCAGATGTAGCATCCATGACCATGAAAATACCTCCAACTGAAGTGGAGGTAAGTCTGGAGTATCGACTGGCAGAGCCTTCGATGCAGTGCCCCTGAGGGAAATAAACGCCTGGTTCACGTACCCTGTCAAGAGATGTTAGACATCGACAAGAGCGGATACTGATGGTTTGACGAACCTGTCGGTCTGATGGCTAAATGTATGCCAGGGCGATCTGAAGAAGTAGGAAGATTATGGCTTAATAGCCGTATTGTATAGGCTGTATACGAAAATCCTGCCACTCGCAATACTAAGCTCATGACGCTAGCGAAGAAGATTGGGCTTGCCACGCTAGGTGGCTCATACACATCAAGCACGCCGATTACAGGTCTAGTACGGAGAAATGTTTCAATAGGTATAACCAACGCGGGGTCATATCGAAAACTTGACGTCTTCGTGGTTTAACGAAGGTCTGGTACACGGGTGTAGCGACTAATATTATGACAAGCACGGCGACACCTCAGAACAAGATCTCCAGTGCTCTAATCAACCATTTACCGCTATTGTAAGGCCATATGGAGATGGGCGATACCCGGGGGGGGCTACCCTAAACAGTCCCCTCGCATATGGGGTATGGTACCGAAAATACGGTGGGCGAGAGCGGTTTGTAGGTTCGATTCCTTATAGATTTCCTGGTGGAACACCTCCGTCCCGGACACTATGTACCTAAATAAAATAAACAACTACAAAATCAATCGAGGAATATCCTCCAAAATTCAGGCGATCGATTCCCAGAGATTACCGAAGTAGGAGGACTTGAAAGGGTCGTGCAAGGATGCCGCGAGAGACCTTGGTCGAAGCGTGGACTGTCTTGTAATTCGTGTGCAGGAGAAGCAAAGGAGAACGAGGCATTGCATGTTTCGGCAGTCGTGTGCATGACCAACCTTCAAGCCATACTGATTTTTTGCCTTCCATTCATTCATGGTACCATTATCATATGGTCATGAGAGTCTGGAGGTCAAGGTTTTGCTCTTTTGCTTGCATTAGATACGGCGGTGTATGGGATCGGTGCGTAGAGTGATTTGGAGGTCATCACTGGCATGGAAATCATGGATCGCAAAGTGAAAGGAGATCAATGGACGTGTAAGATCATTGGAAGAGATTCGGTATCTCTACAACCTCTCATGGCTCTCAGAGGAATTTGAATTAGATGCGGTTTTGTGACGCCTATACTGATGCCTGACTTTCCTTCTCCTGCTACCGCTACCGCTATTTCACCATGTTGTCTCAAAATCCGGGTCTTTTAGTACTGGCTAGCAGCCGATTGGCAAGCTTTCTGTGTCGGACATCAGTGCCGTCATCAAGTAGAGATTTCGACATAGAACTCACCAGCTGTTCAAGGTACCATCCACAGATCTGCATGTTGCCTTGGTTCTGGTCCAGACACTGGGTAAACGACTTGGCGTCAGTCTCACAACTTCGAGGGCCCCACTGGTTGCTTTGGTTGCTCTCGTTGTTGGCTTGGCTCGCTACTGCATTGTCGGATTGCTCGGCTGGGGTGGATCCGCCACCAAACATCCCGCCGATTGCATGACCGATGGAAGAGCCGACTGCTACACCACTATTTCGAGGTTAATATATATTGCACTGAGAATGGACTGAAGACCGTTCTGGTTCATGATTCCACCCAAAAGAGGCAGTGAGACTCAATGGGCGATGGAACGACCGACTTACGCAGCTGTAGAAGCCATCTGCCCAAAAAGTCCGGGAGTCTTTCCTTGTTGCTGCGCAGGAGCGCCTCCCTGCTGAGCATTCGCTGGTGGGTGAGCTGCGGTACTGGCGCCACGAGAGGGTTGCTGAGAGGGCGTCACAGTGGATCGCTTTGGGGCAGCTGCTGGGCGGGCTGGTGCACGGCCGCCGGATCCTCCACGAGAACGAGGCATATTTAAGGATGAGGATTGTCAAATGGAAGAAATGTTTGAAATGTGTCGTTGAGGCAAGAAAGTCTCTAGATGTTGAGCGGTGACTAAGTCCAGCCAGGAACACTGTACAGAACATCCGCACTAGTGTATATTACGATAATTTACGACATCCTACATCTACTGTTCACTCCCTTACATTAGTAGGCAAATGTACAGACGGATCGTGCAAATCTTATGCCCCGCACAAGAGGCATTGAGAGATCACGTCACACCATGGACATACAATTTCCTGCGGTTACAGCAATCGTTAAATCTAGATGATTGGCTTGAAAGCTTCCAAGCGTGTAGACCTTCCGTTCAGTTGGCCCAGAGCTAGAATTCGAGTCATGCATGTGGAGGTCGAGTCCATTAAACTTCCGGGTTAAGGCAAGCGGTCTGGACTGCAGCTTGTAGGAGATTGCCAATCCCAATATCCTGCAACGTCCACTAAGTTTAGAGTGCTAGTCACTAGTCAAGCACATTAGTCCCTTACTCTTTCCAATCGTGTGCTGTAGACCTACGTAGTCCTTTGCCCGGATGACCACTAAGCATAGCTCTCTTAAAGGCGATAAGGTGCCGTAGATCAGAAAAGCGTTCAACGCACCCAGCCGGGCAAGCAACGGACGATATTGCAGCACAATCCTTCATATGCTATTTTGAGCGTTTCAATCATTCTCCAGCACCCTTTGCTTCTTGCGTTCTTTCTTCCTCCTCTTTCGCAGTTGCTTCTGCTCGTTAATTGGTGCGTTGGTATCAGAAACCACTTCTGGACCATCCCTATGAGTCTTCCTTTTTTTCCCTCTCGCCTTTCTCGCGTTCGAGATTGTAGCGGCCCCCTCAACAGATATCTCTCCCATTGTATTCTCTGACTGACGCTTGGAAATGCCAGAATCAGGAGTGTCCGATACGGTCTTGTCATTCAACGCAGCATTTCCAGACTCGGGATAGTTTCTATCGTCGGCCTTGAGCTTCTGAGAGAGCTCGTCGAAGCGCATGTGGGACCCAGCTTTCGTTCGCGCCTGCTGCTGCACTAATTTCGCATCATTCTTGTCGTTTCCAGCCTAAGCAGATTCTCAGCGCTTGAACACTGAAAACTACGGGGCCATCGCTCACCAGTGCATGTTTGATGAACCGGCTAGCAGCTGCCCTATCGAGCTTCTTAACGGGAGCAATGCCAGCTGACTGGGCGACCTTGATCTTTTCGAAATACTGTTTGACTCTGATCAATTCTCGAAACACTGGATGTTCCTTTCCATTGACGCCATTTAGACGGAGGTACGCTGGAGTGTCTCAGCAAACGATGGCTCATGAGAGGACAAGGAATATACAAAATAGTATAGATTCAATGGCGTAGGTAACCAGAACATAGAGATGGGCTTTGTCCAAGAGTGGTAATTTTCCGGTTGTCTCTGATAAATTGCCTTTTAATAGCGAGTCAAGAGCTTCCTCAAGGTCATCAACATTATCGTCCAGTTGCTCGATCAGTGGCACAAGGTCGGTGGTCTCCATGGCGGTGATTCATGAATGTGAGGTGACGAATATATTATGACCTACTTTACTCTACCGGACTTTACGGCGGCTATAGCCCACCGGCTAATGCTGCGTCTAAAGCGGCCGCCTTCAGCCGAGCGCGGCTGTCGATCTTAGCCGGACCCGCTTGGCAGAACACTTACTGTAAAGTAAGTAGAGTAAAGTACTTTAGGATAATCTTTCCAGCCGTCGAAGCGTTCTGCACCGCGTTCAGATTACTCACAGTGAATAGAGGGAATCTGTACGGGCGAAAGATGTTGAAAATACCGCTAGTGAATACTAGAGTTACCCCGCGTAACTTCGAGTCTGATGGTATCCTTATATCCACCTTTTTTGCCTCCATTCTCATGAAACCTTGGTGACATTACAGTACGACCAAAGAGAAAAGTTTGTCAAAAGAGCAAGGTTACTAATCTTGTTTGATTATGTTTAGACCAAGTTATCAACCGTCCTTTTTTGCAATAATCTGATCCTCTGTAAAGCCTTCCTTGTCACCCTTGACCTATAATTTCACAGATTTTCCAGTAACGAGATGACGTACGTGAGATGCATGTATGATAAATTTTACCCTGATACTGTGGCAATTGTCGCGCCGTGGTGGAAGCATTCCAAATTGTTCGCCCATCCACCTCTTGACGGGCAAGCTCATCAACATAGCAGTCGTCATTGTTCAATTTGGTATGTTGTTCATCTAAAGCCTTTGAAGGATTTAGAATATTCCACCAGATGGTCTCACACAGCAAAAGGGTCAGGCTCTCACATTGTAAGGCAAACTGAGTGCGTGACTTGAAGGCTTCATCGAAAGTGCCAACACGGTTAGATGTTACGACAAGGATGCCTCTGTAATGCTCGAGAAAATGAAGCAATATAGGTGCCAGTGCGGTTTGCTGGAGGTCTGCCGGGCCACCCATTCCAAGGAAGACGCCTGCTTCATCCGAGAGGACAACGAAGTGCCAGATCTTGCCACGATGAAGGACGGCTTCAGGATGTCTTTCAACAGCCTCAGGTTGCGTCCCAACGGAACAACGGCCTTCTGCTGTTTCAGTGACACTTTCTACGGTGAAAGCCGTTCCTGTTCCTGGGTTTCCACAAAGGAGACTTCCAACCAGCCCCTCGGGCATCTTCTCTCGAAGGACCCCGGCCGCTCCGAGACGATCAAGATTTCATCGAACAC
>JAABUL010006700.1_pt1 | contig 13071 bp, 19 predicted proteins | sample 5559151 | NCBI WGS metagenome assembly JAABUL01 (sample SAMN10711876, study PRJNA513368) | rock metagenome | isolation source: Antarctica rocks | place: Antarctica: Victoria Land, Pudding Butte sud | reverse complement strand
CGGTGGCTGCAACGACGGCACCCCGGACTACTGCGTGAGAAACCACGACAACAGCTACCTGCCGCAGTACACGGTGACCCAAGCCCTGTCGGTGTCACCGAACACCGCGTTCGTGAAGCTGATCGCCACCACCGGCGTCACCCCGACGGTCGACATGGCCGTCAAGCTAGGCATGCGCTCCTACGCCACGCAACCCAGCGCCGCGGAACCGGACACCACCATCGCGAACCTGTTCAAGAGCCAGAACCTCGCCTCCTTCACCCTGGGGCCGGAGGCTATCAACCCGCTGGAACTGTCCAACGTGGCTGCCACCTTGGCCTCCGGTGGTATGTGGTGCCCGCCGACGCCTATCGACTCGATCACCAACGCCAACGGCAAACCGGTGACAGTCAACGCACCGGCCTGTGAGCAGGTGGTGCCGACGGGGCTGGCCAACACCCTGGCCAACGCCCTGAGCCAGGACGCGGTATCGGGTACTGCCGCAGACTCCGCCAAAACAGCGAACTGGACGATGCCGCTGTCGAGCAAGACCGGCACCACCGAGCGCGAGTGGTCCGCGGCGTTCTTCGGCTTCACCAACACCCTGGCAGCGGTGAACCTGATATTCGACGACTCCAAGACCCCCGGCGGGATCTGCACCGCCCCGCTGCGCAGCTGCGGACCCTCCGACCTCGCCGGTGGGCAGGAACCAGCCCGAACCTGGTTCGCGGCGATCCAACCGATCATCACCCGATTCGGGCCCGTGCTACTGCCGCCCACCGACCCGAAATACCTGGGCGGGTCCGGGTCGGGAAACATACCCAACCTGCTGAACATCGCAGCTTCCGATGCCATAAAGCGGCTGACGGAGCTGGGCTTTCGGGTCACCCAGCAGAACCAGGCCAACGGCAATGTCCGCGGCACAGTGGTCGGACAGAGCATCACCGGGCCTGCCATCCCTGGCGCCTACGTCACCGTGTACGTGAGCACCGGGCTGCCACCTCCCTAGCCGCGGTTCAGCCCGCTGAGCGCCCCGCAGCAGAGATCCTGGTGCCGCCCGCCCGCCCGGCCAGCACCCGCGAGCTTCCCACAGTTGCGCGGGTCGGCGTACATGCCCACCACCCGGTAACGCCTGATCGCGGCAATCACGGTCGCGTCGATGACCTGCCCGGGTGCCCTCCCAGTCATCCTCACCAGGGTGGCTCTGCCACACATCGACCATAAGCAGTTGCCGTCTTGGACCCGGTAACCGCGGTGGCATCAGTGTTCGCCGCGCTCCCGCGGAGCCGTCGAAACCAAGCAAGATGGTGTCGCGGTCCTCGCTGCGCGCCGTTCAGCGTTCCTCGTTCACCATCGTGCGGTCCGGGCGGCGATGGCCGATCACCGTGCGCGAAGGGGCGTCCGGGTCGCGGTAGACAGGCTCAACCGGCGTGATCGTTCCGCCGGGTTCGAGGCAGAACGGTCCCGAGTCCGGGGGCAGATCAATCTCGTAGCCGTGCGCCACGACCAACGGCTTGCCCGCCTTGAGTGCGGTGATCTGCGGGGCGAACGGATAGCCGAACTTCGGGCCGCCGTAGAGGCGCTCCATACGTTCCAGCTCGGTCAGGTACCGCGCACGTACCCCGCCACCCCTCCTGCGGCGCCTCACGAGACCGCTCGCACGCCGTAGACCCCGCGGGCACCACCACGACGTTGCGGGCGTGACAGCTCGCCACCGTCCTCACCAGCAGGCAGGCGGATGCCGAGCGCCACCAAGCGCCAGACGTCCACCACGGCTGGGCCTCGGAGCAGCACCGCGCTGCCAAGTTGCTGCACTGCAGGGACGGGCGCGGTCATGGGCTCGACTCCTCGGCTGTCGGAATGTAGTAGCTCGCGGGTGCGCCCGCGGGACGGTTGCGCCCGCCGCAGTAAGCGACGCGGTTGCGATGGGCGTCGGTGCTTGTACGCCAGCCAGCCGCGCCCGATCACCCCGGGGCCGGGGGAGGCCCCCTGCCCCGCCACTCGCCCTCGACCGCCTTGTATAGCAGCCGCCCACATGCATGCGGGGATCTCCATTTTTCAGGCCGCAGCGCTGCCTGGGTTCCTGACGAACTCGACTCTGTAACCCGTACGCGGTCGGGCGCGCTATACAAGGCGGTCGGGGGTGCGGGGTGGGTAGGGGGTACCTCCCCACCCCTGGTGGGCGGCGGCAGGGGCTGCGTGGCACGGCGGGTAGGGACTGCCGGGCGGTTGTGCATCCGCTTGAACCATTCGGTCGCTGTCGTACTCCCTCGCGTTGCGCACCTCCTGCCGCGCATCCGCTGGCGTACCGAGGTCATGCCCGCATCCGGGGGGCGGTGCGCCGGGCTGCCAGGGTGCGCGGGTCGGCGGTGTGTCCTTCGGGGCAGCGGGACCTGCGGGACCGTGGCTTCGATGCGCAGGTGGCACTCCGCGGGCGGTGCCAGGCAGGTTGGTCGGCGTCGGTCTTCGAGTGATCTGCCGTGGCGCAATCCAGGTGCATCCTGCGCTGCCGAGCTTGCACACCGGGTCCCGTGCCAAGATGCGTTGGCGGATGGGTGTGCCAGTTGCGGGGTAGTCGGTTGCGTCGTGTGCTACTCGACCACCCCATCACTACTCGGGGCCGGGGTGGTTTCACCACTACTGGGGTCTACCGCTGCGTTACTACTCGGCCAAGTATTTGCTGTCATGGCGACAAGCACCGAGTGGCACGGCACCGCGGACCTCCACCTGCGGTGCCGTGCCACGGTCACGGTGTCAGACCGCCCCGTACTTGCTGGCCTGCGCGGCGTAGGCGACGATCTGGCCGTCGGACATGCCCGAGAGTTCCGGTGGCTTCGGCGCGACGAACTCGAACATGGTCGCCGCGCTGGCGGGTTTCTGGAGCTGTTGCAACTCGTCCAGCGCCTGCGCTTGGGCGGGGTGCGCGTCGAGGTAGGCCTCGGCGACGTCGCCCATGTCCATGCTGGACAGCGCGTGGTTACCGACGGCGCGGGCCAGCAGCTCATCACCGGACTGGTTGGCCACGTCAAGCAGGGTCTGCGCTTCGCTGCTCGTGGTGGTCTGCGCGGCGCGTTGCTGAGCGTCCCGGAAGGACATCGCCATGGTTGCCTTATCGGCTTGCGATGCCCCGGTGAGCAGGTCGTCGATGCCGAACGCGGCACGCTTGACTGCGGCTACCTGCGCAGCGACCTGGGCCGGGTTGTTCGTGTTCATGCCGTCGAGTTGCGCCTTGCCTTTGAGGTAGGCTGCGGAGACGAGGGAAAGCAGCGCGTCGGTGCTGAGTTCGCTGTGCCCGCGGATCCTTTCGATCTGCCGGTTGAGGCCGTCACGCACCGTGTCGGCGGGTCGGTCCCACACAGCGGTGGGGTTGTCCAAGGTCGGTAGTGGTTCCGTCATGGTCTGTCCTTTCAGGCGGCGCGGGTGCGCCGGTAGGTTTCGGCGTCGGCCTGGTCGATGAGCCAACGATCTGCGACACGGTGAGCGGGCAGGCGCCCGGCGGTAATGGCGTGGCGTATGGCCCTGCCGGTGATCCCGACGCGCTCGGCCAACTCGCTCACCGTTACCGGTAAGTCTTGCGGCACTTCCGGTGTCGGGGGCCGTGTGCTTCCGGGTGCGGAAGTGTGGGCGGAAGCGGCGTGCATCGCGGCGAAGTGCAACGCCACCAGCACCTCATCGACAGCCGGGTCCATCCCGCGTCGGTTGACCCGCTGGCCGTCGAGGTCGGTGTGCAGTTCAAGCCACCGTGCGAACCATGCCGGCACCACCACCGTGGGGGCGTCGAGACCGTGCACGTAGTACGCCGCGGGGCGTCGAGGGTTGCCCATCACTGCCTGCCCGTGTGTGTGGGGCACAGGGCGCCGACCGTCAGGTGAGCACATCCCCGTGCCCGGCACCGCGCCGGAACGCCGTCAAGCAAGCGCATGAGGTCGGCTTGGGCTGCCTCGATCACGGCCAGTCGGGCATCGAAGTCGTCCAGGCGAACTGTGCAGTCGTGGAGCTGGTCGGCGGTCATCGGGTCGGGCTCTTGGTGGGCGTGGGGATGAAGTAACTGCCCGGTGAGCCCGGCGGGACGTTGCGACCGACGCAATGAGCCACCCGGCTGCCGATGGTGTCGAGCGAGTACGGCCAGCCGTGTTGATGCTTGCGGTAGCAGATCGGGCACCGGATGGTGACCAGCCGCGTGGTGCGGGTCGCCTTCACACGGAGCACCAGGGCGACGGGTAGTCGGGTGCTCATGCACACCACCTGACCTGCGGTGATGCCGAGACAGGGACGCAAGGGACGCAAGATACGTATGTCCTGATAGTGCGCACGCGTAAGGGTGAACAGGTAATAGCGTCCCTTGCGTCCCTGCCCGTGCTCATCGGTCGGCGTCCTTGTCCTCGGCGTAGAGGCCGATTCCTCTGCGGACGCGACGACCGTTGCTCTTGGATACCGGGAAGCCGTGGGAGTCCAGAGCTTCACCGAACGCCCGCAGGCTGAGCGGTTCAGCGCCGTCGTCCATTGCCCACGTCGACCAGTCGCGGAACAGTGCGGCTGTCTCGGCGAACATGTTCGGGTTACGGATGCACCGGTCATCGAGGAATCGCGCTACCGCGTCGCTGGCCTTCTGGTAGTTGTCCGTGGCGGCCAGCACACTGCCCGGTTCGGCCAGCTCCCCGCGTTCGGCGTAGTCGAGGTACCCGGTCACGGCCCACGCCAGGACGGCATCCGCGTCGAGCTGTAGTTGCTCGTCCAGGTGCTTGTCCCGGTGATCTTCGGGGATCACCACGTCGAAGGGGACTACCCGCAACCGGCGCCAGATCGCCGGGTCATCACCGGACACCTTGGGTAGGTGGTTGGTGACCATGACCGCGGTGTGGCTGGGGGTGAACTCGATGAAGTCCTGCCGCATCCGACGCGCCCGGATCGTGTCGCCACGGGTGAGCCGCTTCATGGTGGCCTCAGCCAGGCGGCGATCCTTCTCCGTCTCGCTCACCACGCACCAGCGGATGCCGAGCAGGTCCATTTCCCCGGTGGGGTGTGCGCCTTGCCGGTGCAGGAACAGGTCCGGTTCCACAGTGGAGGCATAATCGCCGAGTGCGTGGCTGACGGCCTTGTAAAAAGTGCCCTTGCCGTTGGCGCCGGAGCCGGTGAGGATCGGTAGTACGTGTTCCACCACCAGGCCGAGCAACCCGACGCCGGCAAGGCGCTGCACGAACTCGCGCACCTCGGTGTCGGGCAGCACTTGGGTCAGGAAGGTGCCCCACGTCGCCGTAGGCGCATCGGGAACGTAGGCCGCTCTCGTTACCTTGGTGATCCGGTCAGCGGGGCTGTGCGGGTGCAGTTCCCGGATCCGCAAGTCCAGCGTGCCGTTGGCAACATTGAGCAGATACGGGTCCGCGTCGAGGTCGGTCACGGTGACCGCAAACTCCACGAGCGCCGCGGCCAGGTCGAGCACCCCGGCCACCCCGGCCGCGGACTCGCACTTGCGCACGTCCGCTCGTAGTTCCTTGTCGTCCAGCGAGCCCGCCAGGGCGGTGCGGAGAACGTCGAGCACGGCCCGCTTGGGCGCGCCCGGATCATCGGCTGACCACCGGGTGCCGTCCCAGGACAACCAGCCGATGCCATGCACATGCAACAGCTCGCCGGCGTGGGACTTCGCCAGCCGGTAAGCCATCCGTGCTTGGCCGCCGTGCAGCTCGTCGACCGTCTTCTCCGTCGCACCGCTGTAGATGTCCATGCTCATGCAATCACCGACCGGCGCCGCACCAGCTCGGCGTGCGAGGGCCGGCGGCTCGCCGCGGTCCAGTCCTCGGCTTCGCAGACGGCGTGGGAAGCCTCGCGCTGAACGGTGAGCCGTTCGACCTCGGCCTGGCGGGGTGCGTCGATCACCGTCCAGCGGCGAATGCTCGTGATCGTCGCCCACTCACGCGCGGCGACGAACACCGCACCGACCTTGCGCGGATCGCCGTCGTCCAGGTGCTCCCACTCTGCTGTTCCGAGCAGGGGCACCGGGCCGCGTGCTTCGCACTGCGCGATCCGCGGGGCCAGGTAGTCGGCGATCATGCCGTCGCGGGCGATCAGCGCACCGATCGCGTGTTCTGTCGTAGACTGCGAAGTGACTCGGCGGCTTGGTGGTTGACGGTTCCTGTAGACGGCACCTCGGGCGCGGGGTGCCGTTCTCGTTGGGGGCTCACTGTCCACCACCACGCATGACGTTGTTGACGGCCCGCTCTCCCACCGGGTCGGCATAGCCAGTGACCTTCCGCAGCTCGTCGGCCACGAGACGGCGCTGATACTCGGACAACACGACTTGGTTCGCGATGAAGTCGGCGAACGGAAAACCGTTGCCCTGCACGGTGTGCAGGTAGGCGCGGACAACACGGGAGGTCTTGGAACTGGACCACCCGACTCCGAAGCGTTCCAGCACTGCTCTGGTCTCAGTGGTCAGACGCTCGACAGATTTCGGGCGCGACTCACCCACTGTATCGGCGCTCCTGTGAATCCGCCGGTGGGTTCCGATGACCTCGGTGGCGCTCATATGGCACCACCACGCAGCAGGACGGAGATGCGGTCACGCTGAGCCGCACTCAGCGGTGGTGCTTGCGCGACGACCTTGGCCACGTGCTCGGCTAGGCGTTCGGCTTTCAGCTTCTGGCGGGCGTCTACCAGCTCGGGGTCGGTGGCGGGGCGGGATCGGGTGAGTGATGCAACGCGGGCGCGTTCGTGCTTCCCACGTAGACATGGGATTAGCTCCGAAGGGTCGCTAAACTCCACGTCCGTTGAGGGACGTTCTACGCGATACCTCTTCGAAGGTTGGGCTAAGCCAAACCTCTGGTAGTTCGCCTACCGGGCCTTGCTGCTCTACAGAATAGCACTCAGCACGGACACGTCGCGGTACGTCGACCCCCCCGGCAAGTCGATTGTCAGGAAGGTATGCAGTGTTTCTGCCTTGATTCGCATATCTCGCTGGCACGAAGGGCACCGCAACCGCACCCGCTCAACTCCCGAAGATTGCGTAGGGCCGTCCGGCTGTTCAGGAACCACGTAGTGCGTGGTGCCCCCGACGGCTTGCGTGCTCGACACCACGAACATGCCCTCGCTGACCGCGTACTTCATCAGTGTTCGGCGCGAGTGAGTGAGGTTGCCAGTGCAGACGATCTTGCCTGTCCGGTCCATCACTGCACCTTCCATTCGATGCGCACGAACTCGGGATCGAAGTACAGCCCGCCCACTCGCTGCCCGCGGTGCGCTGGCAGCACGGTGACCGTGAGCAGGGCATCGAGCACGGCCCTGCGCTTGCCGAGCGGCAGACCGTCCGCGCGGTCGGCGGCGGTGCCCAACCATAGGCGGGCGAGGTCGTCGGCGTGCGCCAGTTCGGCGAGCGGCCCGCGGGTACTCGCCTGCGCCAGCTCGTCGGCGATCTCATCCGAGCGGGTGCGGATCGCCGCGGTTGCCGTGGCGAGCTGGCGCGCCGTGACTGCACCCTCGGCGAACAGTTTCGCCAGCTCGTCTGCGCGTTGCTGTAGCGCCATCTGCTCGACGTGCAGCGGCGTGGTGTCGGCCTCATCGACCGGAGGTAGCAGCGACTCAAGCACCCCCGGCTCAGACAGCCGAGCGACGATTACCGACTCCACGTAAAAGTCCAGCTCTGCGGCCGCACGGGTGACGTGCCCACCGGTTACGCGGGAATCGCGCGCGCTGCACCGATAGGCAGGCTTGCGCTTGTTCCCCGCCGTACCGACCCGTAACTTTGCCTGCCCGCACACTCCGCACACGTACAGCCCGGACCCGAGCCACCGGACTGTGCCGCCTCGATGGTTGGTGCGTCTGGTGGTATCGCTCAGGATCCCGCACACGGCGCGCCAGGTGTCCTCGGGGACGATGGCAGGCCACACCGCGCGACCGACGACCTCGCCCAAATGAGAGGACAGTCCAGCAGTCCTCGGCCGCATGATCGTGTCCTTCAGCGCGACCGAGGTCCACGGTCCGCGGCCCGTTGCCGTGGGGATGCCGCGCTCGTTGAGGTCGCGCACACAACTGCGCAGTGACGCCCCGGCCAGGACGCTCTCAGCGGCGCGAGCAATCTCCTGCGCTTCGTAGTCCCGGACCGTCACGCCGTCGGGCTCGAACCCGTACGGGCGGATACCACCATGCCAGCCACCAGCGAGGGCTTGTTGCTGGCGGGCGCGCCGGATGCGCTCACCCTTGTGCTCGGACTCGTACCGCGCCCACGCCCCCAGTGTGCGGGCCACGGCACGCCCCGATGGTGTGGAGAGATCCCACTTACCGGCCTGCACGGTGTGCGTGATGACCGTCATTCGCTCGGCGAGGTCGATGTACTCCTCCAGCTCGCGGGGGGAGCGGTGTAGACGGTCGGGGTGCCAGGCAACGACGCCCTGCACGGCACCTGAGCCGATGTCGGCGAGCAGTTCGGCGTAGGCGGGGCGCTTCTTGCCCGAGTAGGCGCTGATGTCGTTGTCTTCGTAGACCTTGGCCACGGTCCAGCCCAGCGAGTCGGCGAGCTTCCGGCAGTCCTGCTCTTGCCGCTGCACCCCGAGACCCTCGCCGCTGCGGTCCTGCGAGATTCGGAGGTACAAGCTGGCTATTGTCGTCATGCAGCTAGTGTGTCATAGTTCGGGTGCGGGCAAGACGACCCTGCTCGCCGCGCTGCTGGCCAAGGTCGACTCCCGCGAGCGGATCGTCTGCGTCGAGGACGCGGCGGAGCTGGCGCCCCAACATCCGCACGTGGTGCGGCTGGTGGCCCGTGCCGCCAACGTGGAAGGCGTCGGCGAGGTGACTGTGCGCCAGCTGGTGCGCCAGGCACTACGGATGCGACCCGACCGGGTGGTGGTCGGGGAGGTCAGGGGAGCCGAGGTCCCACGTTCGCGGGGTCCGGTCCTCCCGCCCCGGTCAGGAACCCTCCGCCGTCACCGCCAGTGATGATCGGCTCGTCGCCGAACAGCTCGCCCCCGCCAGGCAACTCGCCCTCGATGCGCAGCGCCGGGGCCGGGCTGTCGTCGAGCAGGGTCACGCGCACCTGCAGCAGTTCCAGCACCTCGCGCTGGTCCTCCAAGGGCAGCAGAGGCAAGCGTTGGGCTGCCCGCTGGGCAAAGCGTGCGATGGCGACCGCGCGCGCCTCCTGGGCTTGCTCGTCGGCGCGGATGGCCTGCACCCGCTCGCGCTTGGCGACCAACGCGGCCAGCTCGGACTCGATGCCCTCCACCGCCTGGCGGATCAGCTCGGGGTCGAGCCCGGCTTTCAGCGCGTCGCGGGCCGACTCGACGCGGGCACGTTCCAGCTCGGTGATCTTGCGGTCCAGCGTCGCCAGCTGGTCGGTCTCTCCCGCTGCCGTCTCACCACGAAGCCCCAAATACTCGTCGGCCAGGGCCAGCAACCGGTCGGGGTCGGCCAGCATCTCGGTCACCGCGTCCCACACCTGCCCGTCGACCCCGTTGGCGTCCAGGCGCGGGCACTCGCAACGCTGTTGCCCGGTGGCGCTCCACTTGCTGCGGTTGCACCGGTACTGGCGCAACGCCCGGTCTCGCCGGTACACCCCGCCGAGCCGTCCACCGCAGAACGAAGCGGCGCCGGAGTTAGGGTAAGGCTGGTCGGGTCGCTTCTCCCCGTAGCCGCGTTCCAACAGCGCCTGCTGCAGCGCGTCGAACCTGTCTCGCGGGATCAAGGGCGCAAGTGTGATCGACACCGTGTCGCCGTACCAGGGGGTCCCGTCGCGGCGCAGCTTCGTGCGGTGGTCGCCGCGCCCCGCTGGATTCCCCCAGGTCAACTCGCCGACCAGGGCTGGGGATGCAAGCACCCGACGCAGGTTCTGGTGTCCCCACGGGCCGCCCTGGCCACCCTGGCCGCCCTGCCCGTGTGGCCCGCCCCGAGTCTTGTAGCCCAACGCGTTCAGGCGCGTGCACGCTTGGCCGGTGCTGGCGCCCTCGTCCAAGATTGCGTCAACCGCTACGCGCAACATCTCGGCCTCGGCCTGGTCGATCTGTACAACCGGCAGCGGCTTGCCCCCGCCGTTGCTTTCAGGCCACACCAGGCGGTAGCCGTAGGGCGGTTTGCCACCGGGCCAGCCCCCAGCCAACCCACGTGCCCGTTGTCCTTTCGCCATCTTCACCACCAGCGAGCGCCGGTCGTGGGCCGAAACCACGGCCTTGATGCCGCGGGTCAGCAGCTGCGACAGGTTCTCGGGGTCGATCAGGTTGCCGTCGGCGTGCACCGCGACCTCGGCGCGGTCGAGTGTCTTGAAGACCTGCGCGAACACGAACTCGTCGCGGGCCAGCCGGTCCAAGTCGACCGCGACCACCACGTCCAGGTGCCCGGCTTCGGCGTCGGCCAGCAGGCGCATCAGTTGAGGGCGCTGGTCCAGCTTCTCGCCGGACACGCCGCCGTCGACGTACTCGTCGTGAACCTCCCAGCCGTGTTGGGCGCACACTTCGCGGCTTCGACGCAGTTGATCGGGCAGGCTGGTGCGGTCCTCGGTGGCCTGGCCTTTGGTCGAGACCCGGGCGTACAGCGCCGCTGCCATTACCCGCTTGCCGCTCACGCGGGCAGTTCCTGGCTCTGGGGGCGCCGGTTGCTCGACAGCTTGGCGGACCAGCTGTGCCGGTCGGTGTCCAGCATCCGGGCCGCGTCGACGGCGGGCAGGTGTTGCCGCTGTCCGTCGGGTTGCAGCACCGCGACCGCAGCTCCGACGTAGTGTGCCCGCGCCAGTTGTCCTTTGAGTCGCTGGTCGTGGCCCGGTCGGAATCGCGAGCGCGCTGCGGTGGTTTCGCCACAACCACAGGTGCAGCGGGTCGGCTGCAGATCCAGCGTGGCTGCGGGTGGTGGTGGGGGTTGCTTCGTTCTTGCTACCATTGCCGTCACTCCAAAGACGCCTATTCGGAATGGGGCAACTGCCCCACAATAAAATCAAACCAGCCCATTTACCTACGAGGCAAGATGCCGGGTAATGCGTGCAGCTACAGGCGCTGCGCACAGCATTCTTGCTACCGTTCTAGCGGGGTGCGGATGGAGTACTCAACTTAACCCAACGGTGGTTGCATTGACGCCCAAACCACCCGCACCCCTCGCCCCCTTACTGCGCCAGCACCTCCCGTCCCCCGTTGTTTGCGGGAGCGGATCGCCTCGGCGAGCTAGTGATCACCATCGGCGGGGTGCCCGAAGACCCCCGTCGCGCCTTGGCCCGCTGGCGGATACGCCGTAACTGCAATACCTCCTGCGTCAGCAACCCGCGGTCGCGGACCACTCTCTCGGCGGTCCGGCTCCGGGCGATCGGGTAAACGCCACCTTCGTCACCGCCTGTGTCCAGCTCGGTCATATTTGACCATCTTTTTCCAGTTGCTCGATGTACTGCAAGATCGGCATCGGCGTAGAAATTGTCCCTCTCCCGATTTTGCGTTCTCTACGTCGCGCCCCTTGTCGGCCTTTTTCGCGCAACGCCATGAGTCGGGCTACCTCTTGCTTCACCAGTTCCGCTTGAAATAGCTCGGGGTCGATCTCGATTGGGGTGTTTGGGTCTCCTAGATCGTCTATCTGGTAAGGCTTGTGCTTTCGTGGCATCGGGATTTCGCCCTTCTTGTTAATTGGTGAGTTGCGGTGCGGCCCTCGCGCTCGGCGTGCCTGTTGGTGGGGGGTCGTCGTTGTGGGGTGGCCTTCTGGACCTACGGCCGGTTTCTTTGAGCGGGTACCTCAGCGGGGGACTGCGGCCCTTCGCTGTACCCGTGCCGCTGGGCCGCTCCGCGGACCCGTCCGCGTGGACGAACTCGGCCTCCATTTCACGGTCTTCCGGGAAGGTGAACGGCTGCTCGCGGAACGCCTGGTTGGTCGAACCGGTTCGCCACCGTCGCATCTGCTCGCGCTTGCGCTCGGCCACGGCCGGGTCGACCTGGTAGCGCACCCGTTGGTAGCAGGTGGCGCACAGTCCTTGCGCGAAGTGGGTGCGGGCGCAGCCGGGTTCGTTGCAGGTGCGCACGGTCTGGCGTCGCCCGTCGATTTCGACTACGCGGGTGGTGACCACTTTGGGTCTCATCTGGGGTACCTGGTTCGCCATTTTGTGTCGCCTTTCTCGCTCTGTTCTCGAAGGGATCGCAACATTGGTAAACCGTGTCGTGTCAATCGGCGTTTTGGTTTGCCGACTCGGGCGCACGGTTTCCGTGGCTCTCGGAGACTTGCTACGCGCCTGCCGGGTACGCGGAGCCCGCCGGGTTGTCACGGTTTGCCCTCGTGGCGACGGGAGGGTGCGGCGGCGCCTGCGCGGCCTCACGGTTGCGCCTCTGGCTCGTCCCGGTGCTGCAGGACGTGGGTCGAGCAGTAGTCGCTGCCGTCGGTCGCCGCGTGCAGGCACCGCCCCGACTTGTTGCCGCGGGTCCGCGAGAGCAGCACCTGCGCGCAGCGGTGGGCGCTGGCCGCGTCCCGCGACTGGCGGCGGGCCCCGCGTAGCCAGGGCTCAGCCGAGTCGGGGCTGTGGGTGCGGCACAGCGCCTGGCCCACCGGCGGGAGGTTGGCGCAGCGGGCGCCGCTGGGCCGCAGGTAGCTGCACAGCGCCCGCGTGGTTCTGGTGCCGTCCGCAGCACGAACCTCGATGGTGTGGCTGTCGCGGGCGTTCGCGCTGTTGGTCACTTTGTTGCGCCTTCCTGGTGGGGTTTCGGAGGTCGGTGGCTTGGTGTAGCTACCCGCAGTGCCCAGAACCGGTGCGGAACCGGTGCGCCGTGTCGTCTCGCCCTCGCCCCCTCGCCCACCACCCCCACACAAGGGCGAGGGGGCGAGGGGCGAGAGACGGTGGCCAGCGGTGTCCGTCGGGGTTTCGTGAACCTCGTTCGACAGCTTGCCGCTGTACCCAGCCGAGTCCCGCAGCCTTTCGCCCATTGGGTGCGGGGCGAGAAGGGGCGAGAGGGGGCGAGAACCTCGCCCCGTACTGGGGCGAGAGAGAGGCGCCGTCTGGTGCGCCTCTCCCGGTGAGAGCCCTCTCGCCCCCTCGCCCCTTCGCCCTCGCCCCTAGCCTCGATCTTTCGCGCGGCACTCGTGGTGGCCTGACGGCGTGACCGCTGCCGGTTTTGCGTGTCCTTTCTGGTGTTGGGCGTGGTCGTCTTCCCGAGG
>JAABUL010006697.1_pt1 | contig 13078 bp, 1 predicted proteins | sample 5559151 | NCBI WGS metagenome assembly JAABUL01 (sample SAMN10711876, study PRJNA513368) | rock metagenome | isolation source: Antarctica rocks | place: Antarctica: Victoria Land, Pudding Butte sud | reverse complement strand
GCTTAAGTTAATTATCTATAACTTTAAAATCTTTTATCGTTTAAATAAGAAAAATTTGACAAATAAATTGTCGAAACGTCTTAATTATAAAGAGATTTCGTTATTAAATACAAAATTGTTGTTAACGTTGCAAAACAAATTAACGTTGTTATTTAACAAAGATTCGTTAACGCAAAGCAAACAAAAGATATTAAATAATTTAACTTTTATATTTTAAAATAAGCTAGCGTTGTTGTTTAACAAAAAGTTGTTAACGCAAAACAAACGAAAAATATCAAATAATTTAACTTTTGTATTATAATTAGCAAAAATACTTACTAATAGCGCGAAGATTTTGCGACTATAAAGTAGAAAGAAAGTTTTTAAAAAACTAGTATCTTTGTTTTAACTAATTAATGTTTAAATTGTTATTTCAAAAAAAGTAATTAAAAATATGTTAAAGAAATTGTATAAAAAATTTTAAAAATTAATAAAATTCTTAATAAAGAATCTCTAGATTAAAGATATTTAAGTCGAAAAAATTTAAGTTAAAATCGAAACGTTGTTTTGTTGCAAACAAAAAATATAAGCTTTAGATTAAAAGAATTTTGTTAAACATAACAAATTGTTTTATGTTTTAAAAAATACAATTACTAAAGAGAAATTAATTCGCAAGAATTATAACAATTTATTGACGAAACATTTTAAAATTAAGAAAATTTTAAATTTATTTTAGCGAAAGTATTTTTAATTTGCTTGCGTTAAGCAAGTAAAAACGTATATTAAAATATGTAATGTTTGTTAACGTATTAAAGTTTCTTATTATAAATTATATAATAAGCTTCAATTTTTATTTGTAGCAAAGAAATTATAAAAGAAAATTATTATAAACTTTGTAACAAGTTTGTCGTCGAACAAGCGTTATAAAGTTGTGTATAACTCGATTTTCGTAATAGTTAATTGTTGTACAAAAATAATTAAATATATACTTGTAATTATTAGAATTAATGTTGCAAAACTAGCGAAAGTATTTTTCAATAAAATTGTTTTACGTTTTGAAACGTTAATTAGCATAATAAGTAACAAAAGATTTATCTTTATTAGTGTTTTTTAATTTGTTATATATTTTTATGCACAAATTAAAAGACAATTAAGTATTGTCTTTTATTCTTAAATAAATAATTTAATCGAACAACAAAATTAAACTCTTAAATACTATTTTCGCACTTACGTTAATACTAAATAAGCAAAATAAGCAAATTTATTATTAATAATAGAATTTGTTTACAATAATAGCTATTACGTCTTAATTAAAGTTTTGTTGTTTTATTTAATATACAATTATTATTTGGAAATTTACTATAAAGTTAAGAACAACTTTATTAAAAAGAAAATATTATTAATATAGAAACGCGTAAAATAGCTTTATAATTTAAAAAAAAAATTTAACAAAATATCTTAAAAACGTTGTCGCACAATAGACGAAATATTACAATAAAAAATATAAGTTAAAGAGCTTTGCTATAGAAGAATTAATTATGCTCTTAATTAAAAATCTAAAGCAAAAGAAATTTAGCAAAAAAATGTTGCATAAATATGTTAAATTGTTTAGAATTAAAAATAAGATTAAAATGCAAATTTATTGTTTTACTCTACTTAATATTTATTAAATTTATAATACTTTTTATATTTTATTTCTAAAATTATATTTGTATTGCGTTAATAATAAATAAACAAAACAAATGTTGCAAACTTCGAAACTTGTTAATAACAAAATTTAATAAAAGATTAAATTTTTTTTAGATAAAACTAAGTTAAAGAAGCAAATATAGTATAAAATTAAATAAATAAATTAAGACAAAAAGTACAATTAATAACTAAGAAAAAAATTTCTAAATAATATTAATAAGTTGCGAAAGAACTTTAAGAAACAAATGTATAGCAAACAAAAATAAAAAAAATACCGCAATACGTATTGCGATAACGACAATTATGTTAATAATAATTTGTTTAATAGAATATTGCGCAATTGTTATTGTATTGTTGTCGTATAATTAAATTATATAAAAAGATTTCTTTATTTTGTTACACAAAATATTAAAAATAATAAAATTATTTCTTTTAATATAAATACTTAAAATATAATTCAAAAATAAAGCTACTTTATTATCGTTAATTAATCGACAATATACTATAACAACTTAACAAGCTTTTAATATTTTATTAAATTTGTTCTAAAACAATTAAAGAAAGTTTTTGAATTTATTCGAAAATAAGTTGTTAAACTTTTTAAAGTTAATTATAAATAAGTTTTCAAAATTGTTCGAAGTATTTATATTATTTTGAGAAAAATAAATTGCAAAAAATTTGCTTCGTACAATTTTCTTTGTCTTTATTATAGATTTGCTTTTGTTATTTATACGTATTTTTGCATTTTTTATTTTTAAAAAAAATATAAACAAGCAAAGCGCAAAAGAAATTAAAATAAAATTTACTATATTTTTACTTAACAATCTTGTTAATAACTCAAAATTAATAATAAATTTTGTCGCAAAATTATAAAACTTCGCGAAAGAATTTTTCAAATTTGTTTTATTTAGATTGGCGACAAATTTAGAGACAATTTGTTTTAATTTAATTTTTTTTGTCTTTATTAACGACTTGTTTTTGTTTTTGTTTTTATTTTGTTTTAAATCTTAAAAGCATATTAATAAAATATTAAAAAGTAGACGAAAATGCTTATCTTTAATACTTTTTCAAAAAATAAATTGATTAATTGTTGCGTTTTAGCAAAAGTTTTATTTCGAATTATTTTTGTTTTTGCGAGCTTTTGTTCGAACTTAACTTGACGCTCTTAAGCGAGAATTAAATTTTGCTTAAGTTGTTAAATACGAAATTAAGCTTAATTTGTTATTAATAAAATAAATTCTTTATTGCGTTGCTAGTTTTTTATCGGGCGAACTACACTCTTTCGCATATGCTTTATATATTTAATAATTGTGTTTCTTATTTCGAGTCTTTCGCAATAATCGATAACAAGATTCTTTATATTATTTCGAAAGCGTTTAACAAATTGTAAATATTAGCAATTGTTGTTTTGTAAACGCAAACAAAATTTATCGCAATATAACAATTTGATTTGCGATAAAAAATCTTATATTAAACATAAATTTTTTTTTTTTCGCGAATGCATATATGCTTGTTTACGCAAGTTATATACAAGAAATTATTACAAACTATAATATATTAGTATCGCAAACAACAAAATATTAAAATTATTTACTCTTTTATTTTTTCGATTTCTTAAAAGATGTAATTGAAGAGACAAAAAAAAATATATATATTAATTAAGATTTGCACTATATATATAAGTTTTACGTATTATTGTTTTTGCGATAGTTTATTTATAACAATAAAGCAATTGCAATTAAAAAAAATATAAAAAGAAAAAAAGAAAAGAAAAGAGAAACAATATTATCTATATTTATAATTTATTTAGCGTTTGCGCAACGTTAATTTTACTTTAAATTTTGTTTTAAATTTTAACAATAACAAATAGCAAAGCGATAATGCATTATAAATTATTATTATTGTTATTACGTTATTCTATAAGTTGTGTTAAATAAACACATAAATTTACTTCTATTAAATAGAAGACTCTTTTTCTCTAAATTTTTAAAAAGATTTGAGAAGATTTTTAACGAGCTTTTGCAATATTGACGCTTAATAGGCGTCTTTGTCTTAATAAAATTAATATAGCTTTTTACATTACTGGAAACTAGTATTTTAAGAGAGAAAATAATTATAATGTCGTAGTATTAGCGACGCGTTAACGTTTTAAGATATAACAAGATACGTAATCTTAAATGTCTATAAAAGTCTTAAATAATACGATACTTCTTTTTAGTTAGATAGCAAGAAATAAATTTGCACGTTATAGCGAATATTAGATAGAGAGAAAGCTTGTTTCTTGTTGTTCTTTAACAATTAGTTCTACTATTATCTATCTTATATAATTGGGACATAGTAATACAAGTCTATTATATCTTACGTCTTTTATATCTTAGTACGTTAACAAGAAGTAGACGCACTCGCACCTTATAACAACAAAAAAATTAAAAGTATTTTATTAAATAAGAAGAATACTTTATCTTAAAAAATACGTAAAAATCAAAGAAAAATCTTAATTGTTATTAAAATCTTTTAAAGAAATTTTATTAAAACAAAATATAAAAATAGTATCTTAATTTTACTTAATCGAAAATTAAAATTGTTCGAACAATATATTAAACAATAACTTAAAAGTCTTTGTAACAAACTTAACAAAATATACTTTATTTATCTTTAAATTGTTAATATTCTTTTATTTTATTATAATTATTTTTTTCTTTTTATTTTTTAAAAAATTTAGTTGTTTTTTTAGTTAACTTAGCTTTGTATACGCATTGCGCACTTCTTTTTTTAAGCGTATTTGTTTCTTATAAATTTGTTTAATCAATATAAAAAAAATTGTCAAATTATAATTACAATTAGATCGCACACACTTTATACACTTCTTAAAATTATTATTTACACAATAAGTTTTACTAAACATTATACAATTACGACAAGAATGCATCGCTAAAAATATTAAATCTAAAGCATTAAAAAAATCTTTTTTTCAAAAGAAGAAATTTTTAATATTAATTTTTCTTAAAGACATAATAAGAAAACATTAGATTTCGAAACGAAAACTCTAAAGAAGAGAGATAGTGTTACAAGCTTATTAAAGTTATACTAGTAATTTAGATTCTATATCTTTGAGCGAATTTGCTATTATATTCGATATACTTGACGAACGAGCAATTCAAGTATAATGTTCGACATGTTCGACAAACGAACAAGACGAACAATTAATATTTTCTTAGTATATAGAAAATCGAACACGACTTCCTTATAAATTGTGTTTAACTTATTATAGATTTTTACTTATTGTTACTTTGATTTATCGAATTATTTACAAAATTTATTAAATATAGAAATTATTTATAGTTGCAAACTCTTATTACTAAGTAATTGCTTGCATTGTCTAAAGACGTCTACAAATTTCTTCGAAAGCACAATTTACTCTAATATCTTCGAAAGAAGTACTAGCGTAACACTTTTAGATTTCTTAATTTCTTAGAAATCTTAGACTTTGTTAGTTTTTTGTCTAGCGTTTTCGTAACGTTAGCGCAGACAATTGTATAAACTATGCTATGCTTAACAAGATCTAAAACAAATTGCTTAAAGTCAACTATCTTTAATTTTTTATCTAAGATCTTAAATTGCTAGCTTTGTATTTTCGAATCAATTAATATATTTTGTTTGAACAACATTGATATATTTAATATAAGATTAAAACTTATATATTTTATTAAGTAGAATAGAATAGTATATTTTTGATGTTAATTTTATAAGTTAATTAAGTAATAGATTAATTTATAGACGTTATAATAGAAACAATTATTGCTATTAAGAAAATCTAGTATTAATAAAATAACAAATATAAATTGCAATTCTTATTATATTATATAAATATAATTAATAAGATTTATTTTAGCTCTTAGATTAACTAGATTTATAACTTAATATTTATTATTAAAAAGTCAAATTTAATCTTTTATTAAAATCGAATTTACTATTTTTTTTTGTTTTTTTTTGTTTTGTTTGTAAGACGTCGACAAAGCTTAATTTTTTTTTGTATTTATTATAATAATAATAGAAACAATAAACTTGTTTTATTTGTGCTTATTAAAACATTTTGTTTTATAATATTCTCTTTTATAATATTTAAAGTATTTAATATAATTTAAATAATTTGTATTATTAATCTTGTAAACTTGCTTGCGCGACGTCGACAAATTTTTAAAAATATATAACTTCTTACTTTTAATAAACTTGTTAATATTGTTTAAGCAACAATTTTAATAAAATTTGTTTAAAAAGATACTAAAAATTTTTGTTATTTGTTAATCTTTAAAGTTGTTTATGTCTACTTTGCAAATACAATTTAATATTTGTTTTTGTATAATAATTATAGTTAAAAATTTATTGTAAATATTTAGCATATTATTGATATTTAGAATCTTTACTTTCAAATTTAATTTTAACTTAGTTAAAAATATATAGATTCTATATTTTTTTAAAAGCAATACTAAATAAGTTTTTAACTTATTTAAATATTTCTTAAAGATAATTATCTTTTAATCTAATTTTTGTCTAGTAATCTCTTATTTTTTGTAGACAAAAAAACAATAATTAGCAAAATTAGTTATTAAATTTAATAAAAACTTTTTAAATTTTTCAAAGATTTTGCTTTTTAATTTAGTGCTATTGTTTATTTTTAAATATTATTAAATAGCAATATTGTTTTTTAAAAATAATATATAATAGAGAATTTTATTTTTATTTGTAATAAAGTATATTAAGAATCGCATTATATTAATATCGATCTTTCGAAACCAAATAATATATTTATTTATACTTTAACTCTTGTACAATTTTAGCTTTTTAAATTTTAAAAACTTAAATATTATTAATAACAATATAATAATAAATTATAAAACTTAAGAATTTGTTTATTTAATTATTATAACTTAAATCTATTAAACATTTTGCAAGTTTTAAATCTTTGCTATTAAGATTTTTATTTATTAATGTAAAGTAAGAGTTTTAATTGTAGCTAAATTATCTTCTTTATTATTATTACGTTAGTAAAAATTATTTTTGTTGACATTTTGTAAACAATTGTTGTCTTGAAAAATATTAAAATCTTCAAACTTTAATTTAGTAATTAAATAATTATTGTAATTTAAGCTATTATAATTCGATATAATACTATTACGTTTTAAGTTTTTCTTTTTGAAAAATAAAACAATTAAAACTATAAAGTGTTAATACGTTTGCTTTTTATTAATGTATTAAAATATAAAAGACGTAAAATATAATAGACTTGTATTACTATATCTCAATTATATAAAATAGATAATAGTAGAATTAATTGTTGAAGAACAACAAAAAACAAGCTTTCTTTCTATTTAATACTCGCAATAACGTGCAAGTCTATTTTTCGCTATCTAATTAGAAAAAGATGTTGTGTTATTTGAAACTTCTATAGACACTTGAGATTACGTGCCCTGTTATACCTTGAGACGCTAGCGCGTTGGGGACGCTATAGCATTACACAAACAAAAGTTTATAACGCATAAAAATATTCTTTTCTTTATTGAGATTTAGTATCGTAATTTCTAAGATATAAACAATAATATTACGTACACAAGAATAATATTATTTAGAAAGCTTTATTATGTTTGCTTTTGTTATAAAAACTAGAACTAAAAATACTTTTTTAACTATTAATAAAGCAATTGTAGAAGTTGTTTATACAAGAAAGCTGTAACGAGTTAGTCTGCCTCCCTATATATATTATTTCTCGCGAGTGTTTGCAACGCGCGAATATCTCGCAGGTGCTTTTGACGCAATTAATTTAGATTCTATTCTATTACAAAAGCGTCGATCGCAAAAGAGTATATAATTTTGCTTTTCTTTATTCTTGTTTTATTTAATTATTATTTAATTAAGTTTTAAAAGCTTTATTTTAATTATTATATCGCATAATAGACTAGACACAATATAAGCTTCTTCGATAGTAATTTTTATTCGATCTTTGTTGTTTTTAAGACGCAAAAATATCTTAGCACAAAGTATAAAAATAACAATTTTGTCTATTTTTTTATATCTAAGTTGTTTGTTTTTTGCTATAAAATAAGTCGAAATATAAGAATAAAATGCTTAGTATATACGTTTGCTAATAAGAATCGATCTAGAATTAAAATCGAGATATAAGATATATAGTTTGTTGATATTAGAATAATATATAATAAATACGTTCGAATATGTTTAGAAAACTAAACTAGACTTCGATTCTTGCTTAATAAATTTCGAAATTATAAGTATTTTTGTAGTAGTAATAGATGTAAAGATTTTCGCGTTTTTTACGACAATATTTAGAAATAAATCTTGCTTAAAAACGCTTTAAAAAAAGCGTTACAATAAAGTATAAAAAAATGTTAAATAAAATTGAAAAGTATTTTTTCAAAATAACAAGCAATTATAAATGCAATCAAAATAATATTGCTTCTTAATATTGATAAAATTCTTAATAGAGTCGAAATTATTAATTAGCAACTTTAATTTTTTCTTTTCTTTGTAGTATGCAAAGCGAAAAAAGTTTTTATATTTTTATTATTTAACTAAATAGTCTCGAAACGCGAATTATTGTTTGCAATAACGTTTGCTAGCATAATCTTTGTAACAAAGATACATAAATTGTTCTAGTAATTGTCTTCGTAGTAATAGCAAGATCGTTTTATCTCTTAAGATATCTTATTATTGCTTATAAAAGTAAGAATTCTCTTCTTAATTAATATAACAACTACAACAAGAATAATCGATCTATTAACAACTTGTTAATAATTATTTATTAGTTGTTCGATTTATGTAGTTGTTGATATTATCGCGATGTTAATGTACGCATTTAGTCAATTCTAAAATTGAGTCTAGAAGAAATTTGTTAATTTCTTGTTTAAATCTTAAACTTTATGCGTTGTTTGTTCGTTATTTCTTACGCGTCAATTAAAGATTTTAATAGTATTGTTGTTTTCTTTTAACGATGTTGTTAAAACTAGTTGTGCTTTTAAATTATTTTAAAAATAACAAACAATAATATTCTTATTTTGCATTTTAACATTGTAAAGAAGATTAATTTTTTTAATAAAATATTAATTAAGTGTTTGTTTTTTGTCTTCGAAACAAAAAGTTATCTTTTTTGTTTTTCTTAAAAACTTAAATTTGTTTAAATAATATTTTCGAAGCAATTTATTTTTTTTAATTGTCAAACTCTTGTTTATCTTACTACAAAGTGCATAAAAAAAATCGATATATTATTTCAATATAGTTCTCTTTAAGCATATAGAAAGTACTCGAAGAACTAGTTGCTCTTTTTTGAGCTTCGCTATTTAAAAAAACGACAAATAAAGAAATCGACGCTTTGTTTTTCAAAGTTTTATATTATAATATTATATAAACGAAACAATTGTTCTCGAATTAGACGTTTATCGCAATTTTGATTATTGTTACGTTGATGTTTATCTTGTCGATATTTTAATTCGCATAAAGAGCACATCTTATTGCAATTATAAACGCAATTATAGTTTTATTAATAATTTCTATTTTGTCGATATTTTAACTCTTAATCTTTACGATTATTAAACGTTTCTTAATATTTTATTGCGTTTGCTTGTAATCTATTGAAGATAAACTTCAATTTTTAATTAATTCTAAATATAAAATTAAGACAATTATTGCGTAAGAAAGAACAATAACTTAAAATCTTATTTGTTTGTTAACAAACTTGCAATAAAAATAATTTATAGCTCTCTTTACAATAATAGTTTGCTTTAACAAGTAAATTGTGTTGAAAATTAACAACAAGTAAACTTCGATAATAATTTAATTTAACAAATAAATTGCAATAATAATTAATAACAAATAGATCGCAATAATAGTTTGTCTTTGCGAGCAAATAATTTTCTTTATTAGCGTAATAATAATCTCTCTTGCAATAATAAAATAATCGTAAAGTCTTAACAAAGCAACAAGAATTATTTATTGTTCGAACGTACTAAGTTTTGCATTGTACAAAACTTATTAAAATCAAAATACGTTATATTAACAAAAAAGATATTTAAGATTGCAATAACAAAGACAAAGAGCGCTAATTAAAACAATTATAGTTATATCTTTTTGTTAAAATTGTAACATAAATAAAGAGACAATTAAAATTGTAATTTGCGATTTAAGAAACGTATCTACTTTTTTAATATCGTTTTTAAAATTTCTTTTTTGTTAAAGAAAAATTTAAATAAACTTTTCGAAATCTATTATTATTAATAAATTGATTGCGATTTTAATTGTCGCAATTACGTAATTCTTTATTGCGATTAAATTTAACAATTAAATAATAAAAAAGTAAACAAAATTAATTTTAAATAGAAAATTCGATTTTTTCTTAATATATTTTTAATCGATTTAGATCTCTACTAAAGCTACAAAAGAGTTTAAATCGAAATTAAAATACTTCTCTACAATATTGCAATACTTAAGAAATGTTATGTATTGTTTAATATAATTGCAAAGATTAATTTAATTGTTCTTGCTTTTTAATACAATTGCGTTAAGTTATAGTTTTAATTAATTTATCTTAAATATCTTTAAAATTATCATAAATACGTTTAATAAAATTTTAAAATTTCGTCTTATTAAGAAAGAAATTAAAGACATTTTTTGTCTTTTCTTTAAATTGAATTTTTTTAGTAGCAAAAAACATCTTATAGATCTTAATTGCAATCTTAATATTTTATTTTGTAATAAATAGTTAAAAGTTCGACATTTTAAGTTCTCGCTTTCGAGCTTGTATTATATAGAGTAAAACAACGTAATTTTTAGTATATTGCGTCTTGTTATAATTTAAAGAAGAATTCCTTAAAGAGAAGAATTTAATTATAGCATTAATTTTTTCGTCTTAATAAGTCTTTTTAATAAAAGACGTTTTAATAGCAAAGTCTCTCTTAAAACGCTTGTTAATAATCTTATTAAAAAAACTATTAATAATAATTGTTAATTCGTAATATTAAGAATTACTCGTTACGAAAATCTTAATTAATTTGATAAATTATATAGAAGTTGTAATGCAATTTTTTATTTTAAAATCTTTTAAATAGAAGCTCTTCTTTAACTTTGTTATAACTTGCTTTATTAAAGATTTCGAAAAAATAATTTTAATAAAGTATGTAAAAAAATTGAGAAAAACTATAGACTTTTATAATAAATAGCTTTAATACTAAATATTAAAACAATACTTAATTGTTAATTTAAGAAATTGTTAAGTAGTCGCTTTGAAGTTATCGAAATCGATTGCTCAATTGTTTAGAAAAAATAAAAACTTCGCAAACAAGTTTTTTGTTCTTTTTTTCAATAAACGACTATAAGAGGATTTTAATTAAGAACAAGAGATAGTAATAACTTAAATTGTAAAGAAAAGCTCGTTAGTATTCTCTTTAGCAAATTGATAATTAAAGTAAAGAAAAACTAAGAGAGCAAAGACAAAATTAATAATCTTTTAATCGAGTTTCGAAAATAATAATAATAGACTTGTTGAAGTTAGCTTGACGTCTTGGAAGAGTTCGAATAGATCGTTCTCAATTAAGGTGAGATCGGAATAGACTATCTATAGTAGTTATCGCAATAATAAGTATTGTTTTTATCTTCGAAAACAATAGAAGAACGATACAAGTTATCTACAATTTGTGCGAATCGTAATTGAAGCTACTAGATTGTTATAGACGAAGCACTATAATGCGAAAAATGAATTGTAGGAAGCATAGTTCTATTCTATAAAGAGAAGCTTGCCTAAATACAGTCACCTCGATCTTATCAACGAGGAAGGTGCTATGTGGACCCTGATCCACCTGCCTTCGTCATCGACCTCCATCGCGGTGCCGCAGCTACCGTAACAGGAATAATCTATTTTGTAGACTTTAGACAACTTGTTACGGGATTCTCCCAGAGATGTGCAGCCTAGGGTCTGCGTAGGGTTAGAGTCTTGGCAGGCGCATATAGATATCCTGCTCCGGAGCACATAGTTTGCTTCCTAACTTAACTATTACCATCACCACCACTGCTTATTGCTTTTACCCTTGCACAACTCTTTAAGACAATTTATAGATATTTTAATAATTTTATCGATGCTCAAAGCCTCAGAATTAGCTATTTAAATATGTATTTGCTTGTTTTACAAATTTGTAATAATTTCTTTCTCGAAAAGATATTTTTTGATCTACAAGAGTTACCTCTCTTGCTATTAAAAACTTTACTATTTTTTCTCCAATTGATTAAATTCCTTTGCATAATTTATAGAGCACAGTAAAGACTTTAATTTGACGCGTTATTTATCAAATTTGGTTGTAGTGGTGTAAAGTTATACTAGATACTAGAAAATTATCGCTTTTTAGATAATTGAGGTGATCTAGAAATTGAGGTGTGGCCCACCTACTGGCGCTCGCGGCAGGAGGTGGGGCATCCACTTTTATCCCTGGAGCTCGCCAATTTACAGTCCTTTAAATGGTAGGTCTGTAGACTTTGAGCTCGCTTGGTAACCGATATTATTGATGATCCCATGTCGATAAAAATCAGCACAGGCGGTCGACTGGGATGGCTCTGTGGACATGGCACCAGGGACAGATTCACGAAGCTTCAGCGGAACCTTGTCTCGCCGTGTTTCATCGCGAGCTTGCTGTGTCCATATTAATGGGACGGAATCAGTGCACCCCGTCCTGCTCCGTAACGGAAAATCGACTAAACGCAATGAACGGCTTTGCGGCATCGGAGACATCTCAACTAGTGAGCAGTGGTCATAGGATTTTGAAGAGGCCTTGCCGTTCGCCACATTGTCGCCTTCAGAGAAAATGCTCCCAGACAATTTCGCTTACACGAATTCCCCAAGGGCGACGCTCCATGAGGCAACCAGAATGACATGGTGATCAGCGAACAAGGCTTTGAACGCTGATTCCTCGCCAGGAACCGACTGCGCTTTGATTTCGCAACGTATTCCTCTTCGATTGGGCATCGCAGCTTTAGAAGGGTTTCTAAGCTACACAACTCCTTGGAGGCAGCCCATCAGTGCCTGCCTACATACTTTCCGATTTCATAGTGCCAATGAGACAGGACTAATAGAACGTCAAAGGTACGTCTGGTCTATTCAGAAGACAAGATTCATCGATGGTGAGAACGTTGTTCGATCCAAGACTACATGGGTCCAACCTGGATACCTACTTTTCGTGACAGGGACTCATTCTCCCATATCCCTCTGACCATCCCAAAACGCCACTACTGTCCTTCTCTCATAGCATCATACTCCTCCTTCGACTTGCCGCCCGCTCTGCCCTTCCCATGCCGCCTTCTGTTAGAACGTCGACACTCTTCATGCCCTTGATGCCAGCCTCGCTCTCGTCTTTCCGAC
>JAABUL010006696.1_pt1 | contig 13081 bp, 4 predicted proteins | sample 5559151 | NCBI WGS metagenome assembly JAABUL01 (sample SAMN10711876, study PRJNA513368) | rock metagenome | isolation source: Antarctica rocks | place: Antarctica: Victoria Land, Pudding Butte sud | reverse complement strand
TTCACTTCCCAGTCGACATCAAAGACCCGCTCATCAACTATCATGATTCCTTTTGTGAAGACGTATCTGCTACCTAGTAAAGTAAGATTCTATAGAAGTGCCTCTGAGTGGCAGAGCAAGCCGAAATCTTTTCACTAGCGGAAGATCCAAATCTGCAAATCTGATTGCAAGGGTCGTTGCAGTCTTTATTTTCGGTGGAGTCCATATCTATGGCATGGCGACAGCGATGACACGAGCGGCGAGAGTAGCTTCACAATTCTTAGTTTGGTGTAGTAGGAGGCCTGAAGTATTGATGGCGGAGAGGAGATAGTTCAACTTCCCCTAGGAACCGTTACTGGCGCGTGTCAGTATGGCATTGAAATTACTGGCCCGGGTTGTCGACCGCGATTGTCGAAGCTAGTCGATGTCAAATTGAGCAATGACGAGCGGTGGAAATGAGGTTCATGGAAGGCTAGAGATTGAGATTGATTCAATATTTCTGAAATCAGAGGTCATTATCTGTATTATCGAAATTATCTGTACACGTTCTAGTACGCACTTGTGGCACAATACTTTTTCGCTTGAACCACTTCACAAAGCAAGGCATACCGACTTCCTCTTGCGATGATGCTGTTGTTTAGCAAGGGTACCCTGGTAACCGTTAGTGGAGCGAGAATTTGATAGACATTAAAAGGATTCTGGAAGAGGGACGCGGGCATGGTAATATTGCTTCGTGAACTGTTGTACAGGCTAGAATTTTCGCGTTTCCCGTTGTTTAAGAAGCTAGAAATCCCCAGTGATCCTAGACCTGGTTTGTAGTCTTGCAGCTTGGAAAAAAGAAAAAAACGTCCTACCTCCTTAGCTATAAAATTTATATATCGTTGGCGTAGTTTTATAGCTTACCTGATCTTCTAATCAACATCGTGATTCAATATCTAGAGCACCTCGAGTGCTTCATCGAACGACTGCTCCGAGCTATCTTGGTCGCTATACGTATCGAAAGTTACCTTTTCAGAGTCAAAATCTGTGTAAGGTAACAAGCCAGATTCCATTAGACTCGGCGTGCCAACCCGGGTGCCAGGATTCCTGTCTATGATTTGGAGAAGCTCGTCAAACGCGGTGATCAATTCATCACTGACGTCCCACCGTTCGCGCAAGCGTGTTGCAAAGTCGGCAGCGGCGTAGCTGTGGTCGTAACTCAGCGCGAGATGGTTGGTACTTTTCAAAATCTTGATGGTCTGGATGTCTGCATACAATGCTGCGATTTGTAGCAGATGGGTCCCTTTGAGACGGGGGCATTCGCTGTACTCGGACCAACGATCAAGTAAAAGCTGAAGAACTGTGTGGCTGTTGTGAGTAATGGCGGTGGTTAACGGAGTCTGGCCTAGCGTTGTTGTAGCATTAATGTCGGCACCATATTCAAGTAACAATACAGCAAAGCTTGCTTTGTCCGTTCGAGCGGTATGAATCAGCGGGGTGATGTTTTCTACGCCGCTTGATTCCACGTCCGCTCCAAAATCCAGAAGCAGTTTCACAAGCAGAGGGTTACTTGCGTTGCGAGCCGCACAATTTAGACCACTGCCTACTTTGATGTCACTTGGTAGAGGCGGATCTGGATCGGCGCCCGCTTCAAGCAGTAATCGCACACAGACAGCGTGATCGCGTTCTGCAGCGTATGAAACGGCGGTGGTGAATTGTATGTCCATCGAATTGGGGTCAGCGCCAGCACCCAATAGGAGAGCAACATTGTGGTCGTTGCCGCGCGCTGCTGCCCATATCAGAGGTGTCCTTCCCATTGCATCCCTAGAGTCAATCTGTTCCTGGTGGTGGATGAGCTCTTCCTCTAGGCTCAGCAATGATAATCCCAACACTATTCTGTGCATTGGGGTGTATCTCTGTTCTTCGATAAAGTCACTTCCTTCCGTGAGACACGATAGCAGTTCAATGACTTGACTCGATAGGCCTCCTTGAAGTATGAAATCGAAAGCCTTGTTCTTGGGGCTGTTGTCATATCTCGATATTGGCCTACCAAATTGTGAGTCATGTCCACAAAGTGGACTGTAATAAACGCTTACCGATAGTCGGGGTCAGCACCCGCGTTAACCAGAAACTTGCAAGTCTGATATTGCTTTCCGTACAAAGCCCACTGGAGATGTTTAGTATCTCCGTCCAAACTATAACGAGCCAAGGGCTTACACGTAAGACTGAATAACCGCGAGTACTGCTGACATCTCTAGGCGAAGCCAAGCCCTGCTTGAAGAGGTCTTTCAAGCCGTTGATGTTACCAGTCAATGCAAAGTTGACACATTGAGCGGAATCTGGTACCCTCCGCAGCATGCTCAATGATATCTGTGGGCCTAGATGCGACTGGTATCCCACCTGTAGTCGTACAATTTGGGACCAGAAAAAGCCAAGAGGAAACCAGTATTCAAGGTTGATATAAGGGATCTGGGACTTCTCGCATTCGCTTGCATCACACTTGTCATTGAGAAGCGGTACACCTGCATAGCCAAGGAATAGTTGCCCTAGTACGCGATCCACAATCGCAGGTGAGGTTGATCTCTTCGAGGTATGGCAAGTACAGCGACAGTCGAAATGACAGCTTGAAGCGTACTGATTAAGTCTAATCCGAACGCCTTCTGAACGAGCGGGTTGTAGCGCTTTGAGCCTGAGAGCTGAATTAGAAGATCGACGTCTTCCATTTGGAGGATGTGCTCCGTAGACCGAGCCAAATTGCATCAACTGTTCAGCATGAATTTGCTCTCCTTGCTTGTTGATGATATCTTCGACTTTGGCAATGCGTTGATCCACTTGGTTGTATACTTGATGCAGAGAGGTCCGAACGCCATCGTGATGCTGGGCAAGACTGTCCATGACCTCGTCTCGCAATCCCTGATTTCCCTCGGCGGCCTGAATACTGAGTTGAGGAAGGACGGTAGACAGACTCTCGAGCTCCAATTTAATATGGAGCATGTCCCGCCTAGTTACATGTCAGTTGATGATTGATGGGAACCCGCCTGCACCCCCTGAGTACGTGTCTTTAATGCCCCACCAAAGGGTCTCAAGCATGGGAAGGGGGAAAGACGTACGAGTTGGAAGCACCCAGCGTGACGTTGAGGCTACATTTGACCGTCCTAATATCCTCTTGTATAGCTCTTAATTTTGGCTGTTCCTTTCGCCACACATGTGCCTGAAGGATAGCAAATTTTGCACGGTCGCAGGTGGTGATCAGAGTTCGAACGATTTGATTGAGTTGATCAAGCTTGTCCTCCGCTCGCACTAACAAATGTGTGATCGTCTGCTGCTGTTGGTAGTCTACGGAGCGGGCGCGTTCTTTGAAGACAGTGGCAACGTGGAGAAGGACGACGTTGATGTCGGTAACCTCGTTGCTCAGGGCATGAAGACGGCCAGGCAAAGCCTTGCACAAGGCACGAAGCTCCGTGAATGCCTGACAGGTCGATGTAGCAAGAGCGGCGACAGTGATGGCACTGGCTGCAATGGAGAGAGGGTCCATTGTGCTTTATAGGTATAGGTTTCCTCCTCTTGCGACCAGCGTGACTGACTTTCGACGCGGCCACGGGGAAGCGCGGGCGCACGGGAGCCTAAGTAAAGTAAGGTAAGTAAGGGATTGGCGCACGCGGTCGTCAGAAGAAGCGCACGTGGATAAGTATCTATGGTCTACCTCACTTGATGGACAACAATAGAGCATGTGGACGACGAACAAAAGGACTCATCGAAGAACATAAATATCTGGAAACTCGGTTCGCAGCATGAAGATGGAAAGCCATAGAGCTAGGTTCACCGTACAAGAGTGCTGATGCCTCTCATTGGCTAAGGCGGCACGGCGCCCATGCATTTCTCCTACTTTAAGGGCGCATGGGTGTTTTTCGTAAGGTCCCATTAGCCTCTATGATAAATAAGGATACAAGTAGGATCCTAGGTAAGAGATAGTCCGTACTAGGGGTGATTCTAATAAGTTAATCGTTTTTTATAAATAACCAGTAATCAAGAAGTCTACTAAGTTTTAAAATCTTATATTTTAGAAATCCTTCTTAGATATCTACAAAAATTTTTAGCCTGAGAAATTTAGACTGACCGCGTCGAGTCGGTACTTCGAACTCGAGTCGGGTACCCGACGTTATATTGTTATTACTTATAATTTTTTTAGCTTTTACTTTTATTATATTGTTATCAAGGAGAAAAGTATAAAGGTAATTTTACAAGGTTTTCTTGTAAAGCATACTTGTCTAATAAGATATCACCTTCTAGACCCATGCTATCCATAGTTTCAAGTGGCGATTCGATACCTAAAAGAGGTATGGAGTATTTCGGTCGATTCCAAAAGTAGGTACCGAGTATTTTAGGTTTTCGAGTTAATACCTAAAGTAGGAATCGAGTAAGTATTAACTTGAATCGCTAAGACATTTATATTAGTAATATTTCTAGAAATAGTACTAGTTTTAATACTATTAATTCTATTTTTAGTATTATTTTTAATTCTATTTTTAATATTACTAATATTTTTAGTACTATTTCCTATTAATAGAAAAAGGTAATATTAAGAAATTAATTAAATATAGATAAGACTAAAAATAGTACTAATATTATTAAAAATAGTACTAAAAATAGTATTATTAGTACTATTATTAGTACTATATTTAGTACTTTTTCTAGATAATATAAAAAGGTAATACATCTTTATAGATAGGATAATAGGGATTAATAATAAAAATTTAGGACTAAAATTTTTACTAAAAATAGACTAAAATTTTACTATTTTTAGGACCTTTTTTTAGCCCTTACTAATTATCGGTACCTTAGCGATTCGAGTTAGTACCTAAAGTAGGTACCGAGTATTTTAGGTTTTCAAGTCGGTACCTAAAGTAGGTACTAAGTATTCGGATTAGTTCCGGGTACCTAACCCGAGTATTCGGTTAATTCCAAAAGTTGGAATCGAAACCCGACTTAATAGTTAGTCTAGAGAAATTCTTATAAGCTATAACTACTCTAACGGCTATAGCTAAAACTTAGGACGATTAAGGATAATCTTGTTACGGTTTACTCCGTCCGTGGATAAGGTAGACCTATGATTAGTTCTCATAAAGAGGAGTATCAAGGAAGTAGGATAAGTAGGCTTATATTAAATAGGTCTAGTATAAGGTATTATATTTAGTACCTAGGAGATTACTAGAATTATAATATAAGTTAAGTACGGAGCTTCTATCTACTAGAAATCATCGCTATCTATATAGATATAGGAGATCTATGCTAAGAGGTATACTTAGTATACTTAGTCCCTAAGTACACTAATCATTCCTACTACTTAGTATCCTAGCGGACTAAGTAATATAGCTTAGTATCCTAGCGCGCTAAACACGGCGTTTCCTGCCGTATATACTAGCTAAGTATATTATATTATACCTTTAATATACGTAATATTAGATTCCCCCTCTAAGATTTCTTATCCTGAGAAACCTATCTTCTTTCCTATTCGATACTTATATAACGTAATTCCAAAACATCCTCTATTACTTATTAGAAGGCTCTTATAGATAAGATCAGTTTATTAATAGCTATTATACGCGTCTATAAACACTATACGGATAGGAATCATCTAGAGAAATATCGCCTTAGGGCGTAATCGATGAAGTACGTAAAGTATATTCGTACTAGATACTAATATAATCTAGCTCCGTTTTCTATAGAATAATAGCTTAGGCTCAAGCGTTAATGAAAACAGAAATTAATAGAGGCTCGTGAAGCGCTCGCAAAGTAGTCGCGGCTCCAAGCGGAGGTAAACTAACTAGAGAGGAAGGAATAGGAGCTAGTTAAAGGCGAGCTCTAAAACATTATAGATTTAAAGGCGAATGAAGTAACTTCGGCTAGTAATCCTAATATAGAGGACTTTCTTCTAGACGTTAAGTCTAAATAGCTCGTGCTAGAGGATGACTTTAATTAGGGCGCCCTTAGCTTTATTCCTAATAGAATTATCATAGAAGGGCCTAATAATTCCGAAGGTATCTAATAGGTTCCTAAGTATTTTCTAAATCCTTATATTCCTTCCACTTAACTAGGTATTCCTAACCCCGCTAGTCTAGGATTCTTTTAACTTTATATTCTTTGGTTTTAGCCTTAAACTTCTAACTTTCTTAAAGCGGTGTTTTAGAGTCGGCTAGTTCTAGTAAGGAGACATGAAATACTAGGAGTACTTTAGCGTTAGGTAGTAACTATAATTTATAGTTAATAGCCCCCTTTAGTTACTTAATTAAAAATGGTTTAACTTTTATATAGTCTAGTTTCTTATTTAGTCTCTTACTCTTCAGGTTTTTAGTATTAAGATAAACCTTATCCCCCTTCTTTAGTTAAGGATACATTTTTCTTTTCTTATTAACTCTTACTTAAGTTTTAGTATTAACCTTATTAATAGTCTATTATATATTATTATATAGTCTTTTTATCTTAGATATTAACACCGTTACTTTCTCTGTCCTAGAATCCTCCCTTAATTCTAGAGATAAGTTAGCGTGTCTTCTATAATTTATAAAGAATGGAGATAGTTTAATTATATCTAATCTCTTATTATTAAGTACTAATTATGCTATAGGAAGTAGTAAGACCTAGTTATTTTACTTATAACTAACGTAGTACCTTAAGTATACTTCTATTATTTAATTTATATATTCTGTTTAATCATCTATTTCTAGATAGTAGGCGGTTGATATTCATAGCTTAATTCTAATTACGGCGACTAGAGTCCTCTAATAATAAGACGTAAAGAGTCTATCCTTATCTAAAGTAATAGATTTAGGTATATTATAATCCCTTATTAGCTTATCTAATAGGATGAATCCTAGCTAATATACTTTATACGTTTCCTTATATAGGATCAGGATCGTAGACTTTATTAATTTATCGATAATTACTATTATTAAGTTAAAGGTATCCTTTATAACTAGATCTTTTAATTTTAATAATTTAATAATAAAGTCTATCGTTACATCCTTCTATAATATATCTAGAACTAGTATAAATTATATTTACCTATACTTAGCGTAGCGCGTAGACTTATTCTCCTAGTATCAAATACATTCCTTAATGTATTTCTTAACGTGCGTCCGTAGTTATAGTATTATATATTCTCGTTATAAAAGCTCTACCGTCTTAGAGATTCCTAGATATCCTAATAAAGGATTATTATAGTAATCCTAGCTTCTTTAGCGTATCCTTTAGGTAAGTACGTCTTCCCCTTATACTAGAGTAGCTCTTATCTTAGTTACTAATTCCTTAATTATAATACTAGGTTATTATTAATATAGCCTTCCCTTAAGATTAGCGTAATATCCTAGACTATAATTCGCGTTATAGCTATTAAACTCTATATTAGTATTAGTAATCTATCCTTTTCTTATTTAAGAATTAGCTTCTTTATAATATCCTTAGATTCTATATAATCCGTATACTTACTTAAGGCGTCCGCTTAACTATTATCTTTCCCTAGGATATATAGTATCTTGAATTTATATTATCCTAGTAATTCTAACTAATAGACTTATCTTCGGTTTTACTCCTTAATTATAGTAAAGTTTAAAAGGTTCTTATAATTTATAAAGATAGTAAGTTCTAAATAACTCTTAATATATATCCTCTAATTCTAAAGTATATATATTACTACTAATAGTTCCTTATTATAAATATCATAGTTCTATTCTACTACTAATATCTTCTATAAGTAATAGGTAATTAGGTACTATTTACTATCCTTTTCTTAATATAAACAGGCGCTAATTATAAGATCCAAGGTATCTATTTCAATATAAGTAGATTTATTTACTTGAAAGGTATAGAGTACTAGTAGATTTTAATAGGCTTCCTTTAATATTATAAATACTTTCTATTAACTTATCTCTTATTAAAATTCTTTTTCCTTCTTAATAATATTTATAAGTAGTAGGGCTATTTTTAAATACCCTTTAATAAACCTTCTATTAAAGTTTATAAATCCTAAGAAGCTTTAAACTAATTTCATATTATATAGTATAAGCTATTCCGCTATAACCTTAATCTTTTTAGGGCTTATATGAATACCTATAATACTTACCATAAATCCTAGGAATTCTACTAATTCTTTATGAAATTCGTACTTCTCTAGTTTAAGGAGTAATCTAGCTTGTAATAGGTAGGTTAAGATATTCTATATATACTAGATATATTCCTCCTTAATCTTAGAGTAGATTAAGATATTATTAAGATAAGCGATTATAGTATAATCTAAATAAGCTTAAATAATATTATTAACTAGTACTTAATAGGTTACTAGTACGTTGATAAGTCTGAATAGTATAACTAAGTATTCATAATATCTATATTAAGTCCTGAATATAGTCTTCTATTCCTCTCCTTCTTTTATTCGGATTAAGTTATAAGCTCCTCGTAAGTTAAGCTTAATAAATATCTTTACTTAAGAGAGTCTATCCTATAGCTCGCTAATATTTAATAAAGGATATCGATTCTTAATAGTAATATTATTTAACTTCTAATAATTAATGTATAGCCTAAGCTTTCTATCCTTTTTTAATATAAAGAGGATTAGATAACCTACTAGTATTTTAGATTCCTAAATAAATCCCTTTTTAAGGTTCTTATTAATATACCCGCGTAGTATAGTAAGTTCCTTTTCTAATAATATATAGATTAGTTCAAATATTAGTTCTTTTCCTAGTTCAAGTTTAATTTTATAATCCTAAGATTAATATATAGGTAGAGCTTTTACTATTATTTCTTTTATAAAGAGATATATCTATTTCTTATACTCTTATAGAATATTAGGAGGTTTATTATTTCCTCTAATAACTCTAGCTTAGTTATCCGGCTAACCCTTACTAGTATATATTAAGTTAGACCCTTATTTAAGGTTATCCTTCCTTGAAATTAAAGTGTAATAAGCTTTAACTAGTCTTCGATTTTATTTCTTATCTATTACTATCCTCTATTAGCGTATAGGTTATATACTAGTAATATCTCTAGTATTCGTAAATGTAAGTACTCCTTTTTTCTAGTTAATTACTAGATTATACTTCTTTAATTAAGGTATTCCTAAAATAATATAATAGGTAGCTATCTTAACTATATCAAAGGTTAGTTCCTTATAGTAGCGTTGAATTATTATAGGTAGCGAGTACGTTTCCTTGTCTATCCTTCCTATTAATAGCGTTAACCTATTAGCTATCTATAAGTTATACTATTCTTTCTTTCTTTAAGTTAGTAGGCTTATCGACTATACTAAGTCTTAAGAAGCGAAGTTACTAGTTACTCTAGAATCTATTATTATAATAATTCGTTAACTATTAATTAGTACTAGTATATTCATATGTATGTCGTACTACGTAGTATACAGGAATTACTTTAAGGTTAGTATATTAATCTACTTATATCTCCCTGTAATATAAGAGATTACTCTTTTCCCTATTTAGGAAGAAAATCGTATATTGTTTTGATTTCTTAATACTTCTTGTATTTGTCGTGCATGTAAGTATACTATTCTAGTAGGTAGTATTCTACTACGTCTAAGCTATACTTAAGTTAGTTCTTAACACTATTATACTATCCTGCGGTAGATCCTAGAAACTACAAGTTATATCGTTTACTAGCTAGATACTAGTTATAACTATCGTTTATATAGTCCTTCTAGATTATCTATTTATAAGACGCACCTACTACCTACCTTCCTAGTTCTAACTGAACCTGGGAGTAGTACTTATAATAGTCGTCGGCGCAGGCTATCTAATATATAACACCGTGTTCTAGGTATACTAAATCAAATCAATAGTCCTTAATATAAAGCTTTTCCTTATAATACGTTTTCTCTAAGTGTTTTCCTTTATTTAATCCTTGTAATACGGTAGTATAAGATAGAGAGTTATCTAGAGTATCCTTACTAAGTTTATAACGTAGTACTTCCTCTTTTAAGCTCTCTTAACTTTCTTATCTATATTTTAAGCTATACTTTAGAACCTCGCTATTATTTAAAGATTCTTATTCTATCTTCTTATCTTGAATATCTTTAAGTTATTATTATAGCTAGTCTACCTCTATTTAGATATTAATAACTAGGTCCTTTAGAACTTTTTCAAGTTCTAAGTCCTCTCATCCTACTAGGATAAGGTACCTCGTGATTCTTATATTAATATCCTAGGATAATATTCTATAATCTTTTAGATTCTTGATGAACTAGTATACTTTTCGTACGAATTCGAAATAGCGTTCTCCCTTTATAACTTCCTTTAGTAGTCGTTCTACCTTGATCTACTTATAGGTTAAGTCGTAGTTCTCTAGATCCTTAGAAGATTCGTTATATAGAACTCTTCTTAGTACGTTTAACTACGGTTATAGTACTATATTCTTTAACTAGTAATCTCTAGTGAAGTAGCCCGGTTTACTATAGCTATAGTAGATTACTACTTTCTTACCCCTTTTTTACTACTTCTTACCCCTGAATTTTCCCTTGTCTTATTTCTAAGTGAAGTCTAGTTCTATTAGTATATATTTATATAGGTCACGTTACTAATACTATTATCTTCCTAGTCTATTACTAGCGAAGATTCCTAATTATCCTATTCTAGAGGTTCTATTATCATGTCTTTTTTTTATTACTAACTCTTAGAGCTTATTGTCGACCTCTATAGCCTTTATTATTAGAGTATCAAGATCATCGATTTATACTCTAGTTCGTATAAGTTCTTCTTTAATATTGAACTTTAATCCGCGGCGGTACATCGTTATTAGTACGTTGTCGTCCTAGTCTATCTTAGTTATATACTACTAAAACTGAGTGGAATACTTAGTAGTAGACTTCTTCTAAGACGAGTACTATATAACTTGTATAACTACTTTATTTTCATTTAAAGGACTAAAGATTCATTATATCTTAATATGAAATCGTATAAAGCTTTCTATCTAGTTCTAGATATACTAGTTGTCTAGGTTATCTTTATCCTTAAAGTACTTCTTAAGCGAGGGATAAACCTACTTCTAAGCTCGTCCTCTTATATATATAATAGTAAAGGCTAGCTATTATACCGTTAGTAAGGCCTATCTATTAAAGGTAAAGTAAAGCTAAAGCTATATAAGCTAGTCTTCAAGCTTTTCTCTTTCGCCGTAGAACAAGTTAGGTCTAGTAACCTTAGGTCTATCCTTACTATTCATAGTTAGGCGTCGTGAACTCTAGACGCTTAGGGGGGGGTCTCTACTTTCTAAGGTACTTATTCTAAGGGTACTTAAAGTATTACGGTTTATTCTATCCGTAGATAAGGTAGACCTATGATTGATTCTCATAAAGAGGAGTATTAAGGAAGTAGGATAAGTAGGCTTATATTAAATAGGTCTAGTACAAGGTATTATATTTAGTACCTAGGAGATTACTAGAATTATAACATGAGTTAAGCATGGAGCTTCTATCTACTAGAAATCATCGCTATCTATATAGATATAGGAGATCTATACTAAGAGGTATACTTAGTATACTTAGTCCCTAAGTATACTAATCATTCCTACTACTTAGTACCCTAGCGGACTAACTAATATAGCTTAGTATACTAGCGCGCTAAGTACGGCGTTCTTTATCGTACGTACTAGCTAAGTATATTGCATTATACCTTTAATATACGTAATAAATCTAAATAAAAAATCTAAAAATAAATGAATTTATAAAATATAACCTTTATTTTTGAAAGATTTTTAAAGTTTAGCGTCTAGTACTAAAAGTAGGTAACTTAGGATCTTTTTATAGAAGTTATTTTTATTCTTAATTAAAATATAATTTTATAAATATAATTTTTAATTAAATTTATTATATATAAATATTTAGCTTACTTCCTTCCTTCCTTTTATTCCTCTCTTATAGATACTTCTAATAGCTATTATATAATAACTTTTCAAAATATTAGCTAACTATTTCTTATTTACTAGAGTAACTAGAGTACTAAGCTAGATAAGCTTAGATAAGTTTATAATCTAATATAATTTAAAATATTTCTAATATTAAGTACCTTAATCCTATTAAGTTACTCTAGGCGCTCTAGTAGAATCTTATCTATAAATAATATTTATAGATAAAGTCTCTTAATAGAAGAATTATATTATAAGATTTCTATACTATTAGCTCTTAAAGTAATAAGTATATTAGTTATTATAAGAGTTATTTAAGTAGATCCAAATATCTTAATATCCCTTTTAATATATATAAGCCTTATAATTAATTTAGATCTACCCCCTAGTATTAATCCTCTAAGGGTTAGTTACTAAATTAAGTTATAAATAAATTAGGATATAAGATTAAAAATCTTAATATTATAGATTTAAATTACGTTATAAGTATTATAAAAATCTACTTCCTTTAAGGTTATATACCTTAGAAAGATTATATAATTAGTTAGCTATATAGTAAGTCTACTCCTAAGCTATTTTCATTAGTATAATATTAGTTATATAGTATCTATTCTACCTTTAAACCTTAGTTATATAGTACCTAATCCGCGTCTAAGCGTTAGCTATTATACGTTATATAACGCCTAGCTATCGCGCCTAGTATACGTTATTTAATAACGCCTAGGTACTAGTTAGCTATACGTAGCGTTATCCTTAGACTAATCCTTAGATATATCTCTTTCTTAGCTTATAGTAGCTATTAGGTACCTTGCTTAAAGGCCTAGTACCTCTGTTAGGTACCTTGCTTAAGGGTCTAGTAACTAGGCTTATAGCCTAAAACGTTTACACTTACTTAGGTATAGTCCTTGAAGCTTAGGGCTACAGCCTCCTAGAACGCGTTATTTTACCCCTTAAACCGTAGGAACTATAGCCCTTAAAAGAGGGATAATTATTAACTATTAAAGTAATAAGTATATTAGTTATTATAAGGATTATTTAGGTATATCTAAATATTCTAACATCCCTTTTAGTATATATAAGCCTTATTAATAAGCTTTTTACTTAGAATTAAGATATTATTATATATTTATACTTTCTTTTTATATTAATATTAGATTTAGATAATTTAACTAAATTCTATATAAGAGTATAAATAATATTATTAGTAGTTATTTATAAA
>JAABUL010006691.1_pt1 | contig 13089 bp, 12 predicted proteins | sample 5559151 | NCBI WGS metagenome assembly JAABUL01 (sample SAMN10711876, study PRJNA513368) | rock metagenome | isolation source: Antarctica rocks | place: Antarctica: Victoria Land, Pudding Butte sud | reverse complement strand
AGTGACGAGAAAGGAGGTCGGTCGCCGGTAACATTTTCAAATGAGGGAATGGCGTGTCCGGACACCCCGCTCGGTAACATTATCATTTGACTTGACACGAAAGACGACCCCCGGGGACACCCCACTCGTCGCCGGTGCCCTCGTCGATGGGGCGGCGATCGCCGGACGGTCGGCCGCCGTGGCCGCCCTCCGGATGGGTGGGGCATCGCCCGTTCGCGGCAATGCGGGCACGGCGAGCGCGCCGACGCCCACCGTGGGGTGGGCGTCGGTTAAGGAAAGAGTGTGGAAGGAATTGCGCGGTGCCTCCGCAGTATAGTCGTTCCGCGGGCGCAGCGCAATAGCCGCATTCCCTCATTGAAAATGTTACCGGAGGTTCTACGGTTCCCTCAAATGAGAATGTTACTCAGCGGGGGGAGCGGAATGACGAGCGAAGGGGCAATGACGATTAGCGAACGACGCAAATATCTGACGAAGATGCAGACGCGCTATCAGGCAGCGGATCGCCGACTGCGCGGTCAGTTGCTCACCGAGATGGAGGCGATCACTGGCATGCACCGTAAGAGCCTGACCCGCCTAATGGCCCAGCAATCCCTGACGCGCAGGCGACGCCGCACACAGCGCGGCACCGTCTACGGCCCCGCCGTCCGGCAAATCGTGCGGATCGTCTGGGGAAGTTTGGATTGCATTTGCGCCGAACGGCTGACGCCCCAACTGCTCGCGACCGCTCACCATCTCGCCTCGTTCGGGGAGATCGCTCTGACGCCGCTGCTGGTCGAGCAGCTTGGCGCGATCAGCGAATCCACCGTAACACGGATGCTGCGGGGCATGCCGCGTGCACTCCCGCGCCTGCCGCGCCAAGGACCGACGCAGGCGAACCGGGTGTTGCGCGATGTACCGATGGGCCGCATCCCCTGGCAAACGACCGAACCCGGCTGGTGCGAGGTCGATTTAGTGCATCATTGCGGCGAAAGCGCGGCCGGTGAGTTTCTCCATACGTTGCAACTGATTGATATCGCCACGGGCTGGAGTGAGCGGGCGGCGGTCCTCGGACGGGGACAGGCAGCAATGGAAGCGGGCTTTCGCCGCCTCCTCGCCCGCCTGCCCTTCCCGCTCGTCCATCTGCATCCCGACAATGGCAGCGAGTTCTTCAACGATCATCTCGTCCGCTTCTTCGGGGAGGAAGTAACTGGCCTGACGCTCAGCCGCTCGCGCCCGTATCAGAAGAACGACAATCGCTTCGTCGAGCAGAAGAATGACTCGTTGGTACGCGCCTATCTGGGCAACCAGCGGCTCGACACCGCCGCACAATGTGACGCCCTCAACGCGCTGTACGTGGAGATGGGCGTTTACTATAACCTCTTCCAGCCTGTGCTGCATTTGATCGAGAAAGCGGTAATCGCGGGCAAACTGAAGCGCACCTGGGACGACGCGCGGACGCCGTATCAGCGGCTCGTCGCCACGGACGCACTCACGCCGACGCTGGCGCAGGGACTGGCGGCGCTGTACACGGCGACGAACCCCCGCCACTTGCGACAACAGATGTACGACGCCCTGGCACACCTCTGGGAGCGTCCGACAATCACCGCCCTGGCAGCGGGCTGACGAAGAAAGGGGGCCGGTCGTCGGTAACATTTTCACATGACGGAACCGTCTGTCTATACACCCCGCTCGGTAACATTTTCATTTGACTTGACACGTCGCCTCGGGATTATTGTTGCGACACCCGGCGGTCGTCCGCCACGCCGACGCCTCGTTTTTGGTCCCCTAGAGTTCCTCGACGAACTTGTCAGAGAGCTTGAGGAAGAAGCGCCAGCCGGCGATCATCGTCGCGACGCTCACCAGCAAGGTGCGCAGCACGAAGCTCGGCGCGTCCCAGTATCCGATGTAGAACATGTGGCGAAAGAGGGTGGTGATCGATGCCATCGGGTTGAGCCAATAGACCAGCCGCTGCCCCGATGGCGAGACGAAGACCGCGTCGAGGTTGTAGATGATCGGGGTGAGGAAGAACCAGAGGCCGATCACCACGTCGAGGAAGTTGCGCGTGTCGCGGAAGAAGACATTGGTCGCCGCCGCCATGAAGGCGATGCCGAGCGAGAAGCAGAAGAGGCAGAGGAGAGCCAATGGATACATGACCATCTGGGCGTGGAACGGCGTGCGCGTGACGGCCATCATGATCAGGATGCTCGGGGTCGCCAGGACGAAGTTGATCATGTTGGTGAGCGTCGTGGAGAGCGGGAGCGCCTCGGCCGGGAAGCGGACCCGCGTGACCAGGTGGGCGGATCCGGTGATGGTGCTCATCGACTCGATCACCGAGGAGCCGAAGGCGTTCCAGGTGACGAGACCGACCGTGATGAAGAGCGCGAACCGCTCGATCGGCGTCTTCAGGAGGACGCTGAAGACGAAGTTGAAGACCAAGGCGTTGAGGAGGGGGTTGAGGATGGACCAGAAGAAACCGAAGACCGAGCGGCGGTAGCGGACCTTGAGATTGCGGGCGGTCAACTCCCAGATGAGGTTGCGCCGCAGATACAACTCGCGCAGATGGGTCCACAGGCTACGGTCGCTATCGCTGGAGTAGACGGGTTGCCGCGTCGCCACTACTTTTGGTATCACCATATCCATGTTCCTTATCTCATCGGTTGGCCGCGCCCCATCGGGGATGATCTACCATGCAGCACGAGCGTCATTGACACTGCCACGGCGAACGGCGCGTGGGATTTCGACTTCAACCGCGCTTGGTTCCGATGGGACGTCTGACAGCACGTCCACCGGCGTTTTCCTTCGCGTCGGGTATGCACCGCTGTGGTGCGGTCTCTCGTGCATGATGTACCCATGCAGCATGAGCGTCAATCAGCCCTTCTGACATCCGGACATAACTCGGCTACTCTGCGAACGGGAACGCATCTCGGCATGAAATGCCTGCGGCTGATCCCCGTGCTGGCAAGCAAAATCAACGCACCCTTCCATCCGTCGATCTGCGGAATGGCTCGAAATCTACCACTCGTTTTCCTTGCTATCACTATCTTCATCGCGTTATGTCCGGATGTCAGGCCCTATCTGCCATCGACCGGCCCGCGTTGATCCAGGCAAATCGCGGTGCCATCCGCTGGGGGATCGGTAGAAAGTCGAAATCGGCCTCCCGTTGTATCTTCGCTATGTGGCACACAGCCACCCGTTGGCGCGGTAGACCGCAGCCCCCGTGGTCCCATGAGGCTGTGGAGAAGCGTCGGTCGCCGCGTCCGTATCCCATCGAGTCCGTACACTTGGGGGACCGTTCGAGCCCGTATTCTGCACGCTGGGGCCGTGGCAGGGAGGGCGTGATGATACAAATTTGTCAAGTCCCGAAGGAATTGCTATGCTTCGCATCCCGCGAAGCTCGACATCACTCGACGGGCGTCTATCGGGGGTGGCCGATCATTACGGGGCCGTGGACGGTTCGATAAGAAACGATCGGGGGAGCATGGTGAAGGACATTTCGCGCCGTGAGGCGATGAAGGCGGCACTGAAGGCGGGGGCCTACGCGACCCCGGTGGTCCTCTCCGCGGCGGTGCCGGCGGTGGCAGCTGCGGCGACCCCCGCGGCCGCGGTGCAGCGGACGACGACCGCGGCCCCGGTGATCATCGCGACGACCGCGGCCCCGGTGATCATCGCGACGACCGCAGCCCCGGTGATCATCGCGACGACCGCAGCCCCGGTGATCATCGCGACGACCGCAGCCCCCGCACCGACCGGCGACCAACTGGACGCGGAGGTGGCGGGCTTCCTCGCGCGCATCAACGTCTACCGGGTGCAGAACAACGCGACGGCGCTGGTGATCAGCCCCGGCCTGATGCGCATGGCGACCTGGATGAGTGGCGATATGGCGGCGAAGGGGTACTTCTCGCACACGGATTCGCTCGGCCGCGACCTCACCGGGCGGCTGGCCGCCTTCGGCGTGACGGGCAACACCATCTGGGGGGAGAACCTCGCGGCCGGGGACGCGAGCGCGGCGGGGACGTTCGCGCAGTTGAGGAACTCGCCCGAACACGACGCGAATATGCTGCGGCGCGAGTACCGGACGATCGGCATCGGGCGTGTCCAGGGCGGGTCGCCGTATAGCTGGTACTGGACGATCGACTTCGGCAACGCGAACGGGTAAACGGGTAATGGAACGGGCGCGCGGCCGACGCCTCGCCGCGCGCCGTGCGGTGCCGGCGGGTACCATCCGTGGCAGGGTTCCGGAGTATCGACCACAGGTAGCCGGTCGCGGGTGGCACGATCACGAACACGGCGACCGGCGTCACCCGCCCATCGCCAACGTGCTTGTCGCCTTGAGCGGTACGTGCCCGATCTTGGGCCTCCAAATCGGCGTGATCCATTGGGATCTGCTCGTCCCAATGGTGAGCCTGCCGCCGATTGACCTTACCGTCATCGCGCAATTAGGCCCAGTGTTACGGAAGATACGGTCTCGCTTGTCAAGTCTCGAAGCGACCGTCTCCGACATTTCCTTCATGCTGCCAGTGGCTGAACATGCCGCTGCGCATACGCCGGGTCAAAATCTTCCTCGTTGCGCACAACCGCCCACGCGATGTGCAGCAGCTTGCGCGCCGCAGCACAACGCGCCACCTTCGTTGGCTTGCCCGCTGCGCGCAAGCGCTCATAGAACGCCTTGACAACGGGATTGTGCTGCGCGGCACTGAGTGTCGCGAGATAGAGCGCCGTCCGCAGTCGCCCGTTTCCGGTATGATATCGCAACGACCGCATCTCCACACACGGTGCGCAGCGACGCTACGTAATTGGCCGTGTCTCAGGCCGAGCACGCCTTCGACTCGGTATCGGCCATCGGCCCGGGGCATCTGTCGGATGAGTGGCAGGCCACGACAATGGTCCGCCGGAGGGACGAAGCGGTCGATATCCGGCGCCGCACTACGCGACGGTGCCAGTTACGCGGCGACGCACGCGTTGCACGAGGCTGCGATTGACGCGATCGAGGCGCGATTCGAGACCCGATGCGTAGCGTCGCGCTTCATCCGCCTGCGCGATGCCGTTGCGCCAGAGTGCCTCGAGTTTAAGCTGCAAAGCCGCCACTTCGCGCTCCAGCCCCTGCTGGGCGCGGAGCCGCTCCAGCCCCTGCTGGGCGCGGAGCCGCTCCAGCTCCTGCTGGGCGCGCGTCGCGGCATTCAGGAGGCGCGAGTACTCGAGCTGCAAATCCGAGAGTCGCGCGAGCGTGTCGACATGCGCCGCGATCAACGCGCGATGCCGCTCTCCGGTCGGCGCGGACTCGTCCGGCACATCCCCACCCGGCGTTGGTTCGGCACTGGCTGATGCGACGCGATCAGCCCCGGGGACGGGGGCCCTCCGCTCAGTCGGTCGTCTCTCCATGTCGCCTCCTCTCACTTCTCCACCATCACCCCACGAGGGCCCTCGCCGATCCATGTTTATCGGGCCACGACCGACTCGATTGCCGTCGAGAACCGTCGCGCGGCGCACTCCCATGTGTACCCCATCGCCCGACGCGTCGCCGCGCTGCGCATCTCGGCGAACGCGTCGGGGTGCGCGATGAGCGTCTTCACTGCTCGCCGTACCGCCGCGACGATCGCCGCTTCCTCCTGTTGCGCGTCGATCAGGATACCTGTCTCACCATCGATGACGAGGCTCGACACCGCGCCGACATCCGTCGCAATCGCGATGTTCCCGAACGCCATCCCCTCCATGAGCACGAGGGGCACGCCCTCGGAGCGGGACAGGAGGAGGATCGCGTCCGCGTCGGTATAATACGCCGCGAGCGCCTCGGGTCGAAAGACCGCCGGCGATATCGCCACATTCGGCGCCACCATGGGGGTGCCCGGGAAGACCGGCTTGCCGACAATCCGCACATCGCATGGCAGGTGATGTTCCTCGAGATCCGCCGCAACACGCGCCACGCGATCCATCCCCTTCTCGTGGTCGAAACGCCCGACTGCGAGCAGATGGAGCGGCCGGGTCGGGGAATATGAACGGGCTTTCCGCTCGGCGATGGCAAGCGCGGCGGCGATCGTCGGGGGATGAACGGTCGGGGCGTTCGGCACGAGGTGAATCTTCTCCGCCGGCACGCCCAGATGCTCACACAGACGGCCGAGCGGCTCCGAGATGACGATGAAACCATCGATCAATTGCTCGTACTCGCGGGCTGCCATGAAGGGATAGCCGAAGGGGACACCCTCCGCACCGATCGCGTGCGAGTGCAGGTAACTGAATGTCGGTATCCGACGGTGCGCGCGCAGTTCGGCGAGCACCTCATAGCCGGGGGCGCTGTTCGCATTCACGATGACATCCGCCCCGGCGAGGAGGCGGGCCAACATCGCCCTGCGCGCCTGCGTATCGCCGCCCGACGGTATCCACGCGACCGTATCGAAGGGCGAGAGGGAAGCGGGCGCAACCTCCATCGATGGGCTATTGGTGATGACGAGGCGGAATCGATAGCGCGTCGAATTCGCCCGTAATGCGGTGGTGAGGCGAAGGATGCATTGGTCGACGCCGCCGAGTTTCAACCACGGCACGACGAAAAAGACATCGAGGGGACGTTCGCCGGACACCCGCGGCGGGTAGTACGGGAAGTGACCGTCGCGCGCATCGAGTTGCATGGTGAGGGCAAACTCGGTGTGCGAACTCATCCGGAAATCAGGGTCGCGGTCGGCAATCGGTCGCGGGGAGACAGATCGGGGCATCCCGAACGCTTCCCAGCAATGGCGCACGTCCTCCGGCAGCCCGAGGCGATGTGCCGCAATCGCTTGGAGCAGCGGGGTGGGCGCCCCCGTGTAATGTGCGATGCCGACCGACACGTGCACGTCGTGCGCCGCCTCCCCGGTCATCGGGGTGGGCACGGGGATGCCCCTCGTCGCCGCCACGACGGCCCGCGCCGTCATGGCGACAAGAAAAGGTTCCCCCTCTCCCCGTGGGGCGTCGAGATCCAGCGCAAAGGGGGAGTCGGCGATGGAGATCGTCGCGGTGACCGCTCCGGAATGCAGGCGCTCCTGCACCGTCCACAGGAGCCCCGGCAGGACCCCCCGTGCGCGCAGCAGCGCGATCGCCTGGCTGTGCGCGAAAACGACGACGGGCGGCAGATACGTCTTCTGCGGGCGCGATTCCCCCGCATACGTGCGCACGTCGCGCACGAAATCGCCGAGTGTGCCCGTCTGCGAAGGCGTGTCGAGGGGGTTCGTGAAGTAGTGCGCCGCGTCGAGATCGGGCAGCACGAGCGCGAACCGCGGCAGCTCGCTATGCTCGCGTGCGGCGATGGCGTTCGGCGCGTATGCCGATGCATGCTTGCGATGGAAATATCGGACGATGTCGAGATGCTTGCGCTGTGCATCGGCGACAAGCGAGTGGCCGTGCGTGCGATACAGGAAGTCCGTCCCGGCGACATGGATGCCGCGAAAGCCTCGGAGACTCGCATGGAGGTAGAATTCCCAATCCTCGTAACCGGACTGGATCGAGCGGAGCTTCTCATCGAACCAAATCCCCGACTCGTAGACCGCGCGACGGACGAGACTGCCGGTATCGCAATAGTTCTCGTGCATGATGCGATAGGCGCAGAAGGGAACGTCCCGTCGCTCGACGTACTCGGCGGTCCCAAAACGCGTGATGTCCTGGAACGCCCATCCCACCGTGGCATCCTCCCCTTCGAGCGCCCGCCAGAGTCTCTCCAGGGACATCGACGAGAGCCGATTGTCCGCGTCCAGCGGGAAGACCGCTTCGATCGTCGGCCACCGCTCGAGCGCGTGGCGGATTCCCGTGTTGCGCGCGCGCTCCACACCGCCATTGGGCAGCTTCAAATATGCGACGCGATCGGGGAATGCCTCCGCGAAGAAGCGCCCGGTCCAGTCCGTCCGCTCGAGCGGGCATCCATCGTTGACGATAACCGTCCGTACTTGGTCCGCAATCGTCTGGCGTGTCGCCGAAAGGACCGCGTCGGGCAGATATTGCGGCTGACGATATGCGGGGATGACGACCGCGATACGCGGGCTGTCGGGCACACCGGGTGCGCTATCTCCGACATGTCCATCCCGCTGCGTCGGTGTCGGTTCCATAGAAATCTCCGCAGGGGACTCCCGCTTTTAAGCGGGAGGGGAATGCGGTTCCCCGTTGCATTCCGCTGCAAAACATCACGATATATGGTAGAATCCTTGTATGGATAGAACGATGCGCGTTGTACTCCAAACCACCCCTGAACAAGCCCTCCTGCTTGCGGAGACGACGCGCCAGTTCACCGCCGTCTTCAACGCCGTTGCCGCCTATGGATACGCGGCTGGCGAGAAGAACGGCGTCACGCTCACTCCCTAACATCCAGCCGTCCTCGTAGTGCCTCAACTTCCAATTCAAGTTCTCGAATCTTCGCTGATTGCATTGCAATGTATCGAGCGTGGTCTTTTGCTGGCATGGCTTGCAGATTTTCGACACGGTTGTCGTCCTTGACTCCATTGAGGTGATGAATATGCCACCCATCAGGGAGAGGGCCATGCGCTGCCTCCCAGATAATCCGATGCTCGAAAAGATACCCATTTGAACGACTTTCGGGGTGCGTCGGCATATGAATATCAACGTAACCGTGAGCGGTGATTCGCCTTCCGCCTTTCCAGAAATTGCTCTTGTCTCCGCGACGCGGACTCCGCTGGACGGCTCCATTCTCATACGCAGCCTTCCACCCTTCCGACTGAGAGCGAAACTCAAATCCTTTCTTTTGGAAGGCGTAACGAATCTTGTTCGAAGAGCATTGATACTCTGCCGAAAGTTGAGCGACTGTACATCGGTCAACCGAGTATCTACGCCACATTGTATCGAGTTCTGCGTCTGTGAATGGGCGACTCATGTATCTATTCTTCATGCCCACTATTATACCACAGATGAACGGCGTAACGTTACATCTCTCCGTTCGCTCTGTTGTCGGCAGTGTGGCTATCATGCGCATGCCGATTATCTTGCCTCCGTGAATATCGCCGCGAAGTTCCGTGCTGATTCCGGCTGGTCTGGTTTCAGCGGGCATCCCGTCAAGATGCCTATCGTGGGAGCGTGTCACTTCGGTGCTCCTGCTGCTCACAAGCCTCCGGCTTTAGCCGGGGGTTCTTGACCATGTCCCACTCCCCATCTTGCCCATTCCGTCGCGCGTTGCATTGTATCGCTCTTTCTCCGCGGGAATAGAGCGGTGATCGGCCCCTCGTGCCCCGGGGCTCACCCCGCGCCGGGGCTTGGGGGGGGCGTTTCGGATAGGCGCGCCGCGAGAACCTCTCGCAAGCTCGCGTCCACGGGGCGCGGCGCGAGCGGGCCAAGAAGCGCGTTGAGGAGGGCGGTGCTGCCGTAGTGAACGGAACTGTCGGTCTCCTTGACGCGCGATGGCTCGTGCTCGATAGCGATCTCCATGTCGGCGAGCGCGATGAGGTCGACAACGACCGTCCGCATCGCGGTCGCGACGCCCGTGCAGACATTGACGACCCGTCCGCGGGCCCGGGGATAGTCGAGCAGCGCGATAAATAGCCCGACGACGTCCCGCACGTCGATGAAGTCCCGCGCGCTCGCGAGATTGCCGACGCGCAAAGTGGGCGGCGCGTCGCCCCGGACAATCGCCGCAATCTGGGCGGCGAAACTGCCGACCGCAAGGTCGGTCGGCATGCCAGGGCCGATGATGTTGAAGGGGCGCACCACGACAACGGGGCGGCCGCGCGCGGCCGCCGCGAGGCCGAGATGCGTCTGGGCGAGCTTGCTGATGCCGTAATCGCTCATCGGGCATGCGAGCATTGTCTCGCTGACGGGGAGGGACGCAGGCCCGATCGGGCCATACTCGGCGGCGGACCCGACAAGCAGGACCGGCACGTCCGCCTGTCCGCTCCGCTCCAATGCGGCGAGGAGCCCGGCGGCGAACGCGGCGTTCACGCGGTAATAATCGGTCGGGTCGGCGCTGGCCCTGACACCCGCGAGATGGAAGACCGCGGTTGGCCGGGCGGCGTCCACCGCGGCGGTCAGGGCGACAAGATCGATCGGATCAACCGTGAGGTGCGCGGCACTCGTCGGGCGCGGCCCGATAGTGCGGACTTCCACGCCGCGCGTGTTGAGCGACGCGCAGAGATGGCGACCGACGAAGCCTCCCGCCCCCGTGACGAGCGCGCGCATCATCGCCGTCCACCGTCCGATGGGGGGGCGGGAGGAAGGCTGGGAAGAAAGCGGGAGGAGTCGGCATCGAAGGCTTCGTTGGCGATGCGGTAGTCTTCCACGCGCCCCATGTCGAGCCAGTAGCAATCCTCGCGGTAACAATAGACGGGGTGTCCATCGGTGTGCAGGCGCATCAGAAGCGTGGGTAGGTCGAGATATTGGCCCGGGATAATATATGGCCGGATGGCATTCGCGCGCAGCACATTGATGCCCATGCTGACGGTGAAATCGTAGGTCGGCTTCTCGATATAATTGCTGAACCGCCCATCCGCGTCTTGCTCGATCAGGCCGAAGTCGATTTTCACGCTGCGCGGGTGGAGACCGATCGTCGCGGCGGCATGGTGCGCGCGATGGAACGCATAGAGACGCGTATAGTCGAGCGTGGTCAGGAGGTCTCCATTCATGATGATGAAGTCGTCTTCGAGCATGTCGAGCGCGAGGGAGAGCGGCCCGGCGGTCCCGAGCGGCTCGGTCTCGAACGAATAATCGATGTGCAGGCCGTACCGGGAACCGTCCCCAAAGAAGGCCTGGAACAATTGGCTCATGTGGCCAACGGCGAGGATGACATGATCGACGCCGGCATGCCGCAGTTGCCGCATGATGATCTCCAAGATCGGATAGTCGCCGATCGGCATGAGCGGCTTGGGCAGGACCGTCGTGTAGGGGCGCAGTCGCGTCCCTTTCCCACCGGCCAGGATTACCGCCTGCATCGTGCACCCCTCGCGTATGTCCGCGCGTCCCGCCCCTTCATAGAGAACTCCGAGCGGAAACCCACGAGTTCACGCGTGGGAGGAAGCGAGGCCGTTGCATCTTTTGCTCCTTTACGTGATACCGTCACCCGCCGCGCTACATGACATAGCGATCCGTCTTGTAAAGATGCAGATGCTCCGTCACGAAAGCAATCGCCGCCCGCAAGCCCTCGCGCAGCGGCACCTGTGGTTGCCAGCCCATCAGCGCCGTGGCCTTCCGTGCGTCGCAGAGCAATGTTCCCACCTCGCTCCTGGTCGGTCGAACGCGCTCCACAGCGGTGACGATCGGTTTGTCGCAGCCCATCTCTTCGAGGATGATGGCGGCGAGTTCGCCAATCGTCACGCCCGTCCCCGTCCCCACGTTGACCACCTCGCCAACAGCGGCGGGCGCGCCGGCGACGGCGAGGAACCCCCGCACCGTATCATCGACGAACACCAGATCGCGCACGGGGTCGAGCGCGCCGAGGCTGATCGTCGTCTGGCTGAGCGCCTGGCCGATGATCGTCGGGATGACGGCACGCGCCGATTGACGCGGACCGTACGTATTAAAGGGGCGAATCGTCGCAACCGGCAAGTCGAAGGACCGGTGGTAACTCTCGGCGATCTTGTCCGCGCCGATCTTCGAGGCGGAATACGGAGACTGGCCCTGCAGCGGATGCTCCTCGTCGATTGGCGTATAGCGCGCGGTGCCGTAGGTTTCGGAGGTCGAGGTATGGACGATGCGCTCGACCTCGCAGAGCCGCGCCGCCTCTAGGACGTTCAACGTCCCCTCGACGTTCGTGCGCACGTAACTGAGCGGGGCGATGTAGGAGTAGGGGATGGCGACCAAGGCGGCGAGATGCAGGATGACCTGCTGGCCGCGCATCTGGCGCAGGACGTAGTCGCGGTCCTCGATATTGCCCGCGACGATGTTGAGCGCGGCCCTCCGCGCGGGAGATAAATACTCGAGATTGCCCCAGTCGCCCCGCCCGCTGTAGCGGACCATCGCCGTGACATCGGCCCCGGCGTCGAGTAGTGCTTCGCTCAGGTGGCTGCCGATAAATCCCCCCGCGCCCGTGACGAGCACGCGTTTCCCCGCCCAGTTCATAGAGAACTCCGAGCGGAAACCCACGAGTTCATGCCTGGGAGGAAGCGAGTCCGTTGCATCTTTTGCTCCTTTACGTGATACGTGATACAGTCTAAGAGCCTGTGTGTAAAGCATTTTAGCCATGTTCCAGCCGCTTGAGCATGATCTGAATCATCACGATCAGCACGAGCGTTTCGCTGCTTTCCGGTAACTGCTCGTAGTCCTTGCTCAGGACCCGATACCGTCCCAGCCAGCCGAATGTCCGTTCCACTACCCAGCGGCGCGGCAGCACCACGAACCCTTTCTCGCCCGCCGTCCGCTTGACGATGGTCACCGTCCACCCCCAGCGCTCCATCACCCAATCGACCAACTGTCCCGCGTACCCGCCGTCCGCCCAGATCAACCGTAACCGAGGGAACCACCCCGCCAGTTTCGCCAGCACCAGCTTCGCCCCGTCCCGATCCTGGATGCTCGCGGCATGCACGACGACCGCGAGGATCAAGCCGAAGGTGTCGACAACGATGTGCCGCTTGCGTCCCTTGACCTGCTTCCCGGCATCGTATCCCCGGACCCCCCTTTTTCCGTCGTCTTGACGCTCTGGCTGTCGATGATCGCCGCCGAGGGCGTCGGTTCCCGGCCCGCCTTGACCCGCACCTGTTCACGCAGCGCATCGTGGATCGTCTCCCAGGTGCCGTTGCGTCGCCAGATACGGTAATACCCGGCGGCGGTGCTCCACGGCGGCAGGTCATGGGGGAGGTTGCGCCACTGGCAGCCCGTCTTCGTGCGGTAGAAGATCGCATTGAGGATGCCGCGAATCTCCACCGTGCGCGGATGTCCGCCGGGCTTGGCGGGGGGGATGAGGGGGGCGATCCGTTGCCACTGGGCATCGGTGAGGTCGGAGGAATACGGTGCGCGAGACATCGGGGCGCTCCTGACACGAGAATGCTGCTACACTGTCCCTATTCTACCCTCCTCTCTGCCTTTACACACAGGCTCTAATCTCGACTTTCCCCAATTGGCATGAGGTGAAGCGGCGGGGTATGCTCGATACCACTCGACCAAGAGGAGGTACCGAATGCATACCCTACCGCCCGCGATGATACTGCTGCTGCGCCC
>JAABUL010006690.1_pt1 | contig 13089 bp, 8 predicted proteins | sample 5559151 | NCBI WGS metagenome assembly JAABUL01 (sample SAMN10711876, study PRJNA513368) | rock metagenome | isolation source: Antarctica rocks | place: Antarctica: Victoria Land, Pudding Butte sud | reverse complement strand
CAGCTCCGCGTCCGGCGGGCGAACGCCGCGGTGCTGGGGGAGATGACCCAGGTCGTCGACGCGGAGGAGCGGCGCCGCGACCAGGAATCCGCCGAGATACTCGCACAGGACCGGTCCAGGATGAGCTGACCCTTTTCGATGAACTGGGGGATATCCCCACCGACCCGGTCAGCATCGACCCCGGCGGCGCCCCACTACCCGCAGCCCCGCCACCGAGCGGCCCGGAAACAGGGACCGCCACCACCGGGTCGCCCGCAGCGGCATCAGCACCCGAGGTGGCCGCGCAGCCAGACATACCGACCGCGCCGCCGCAGGTCGCGGTCGATTACCAGCCGGGCATCACGATCCACCCCCCGGCGGGGATCAAGGCCCGCGCCCGGGCGAACCTGGACGCGATCGGCCTGCTGCAACGCCTCGACGCCGAGACCCGACCACCCACCGCGGCGGAGCAGGACGCCCTCGCGCGGTGGTCGGGTTGGGGGGCGGTCCCGCAGATATTCGAGCCGCACCGCGAGGACTGGGTGGCGGACAACGCCGAGCTACGGGGCCTGCTCACCGAGGCCGAGTACCGCGCCGCTTCGGCGAACACCCTGAACGCCCACTACACCGACCCGGCGATCGTCGCCGCCCTGTGGGACAGCGTGGAGCAGGCCGGTTTCACCGGGGGGCGGGTGCTGGAGCCGGGCTGCGGGGTGGGGACCTTCATCGGGCTGGCCCCGGCCTCGGCCACCATGGTCGGGGTGGAGCTGGACCCGATCACCGCGCAGATCAGCGCCCACCTGTACCCGTCGGCGCAGATCCGTCAGGAAGGGTTCGAGAAAACACGGGTGCCGGAGAACAGTTTCACCGCCACCGTCGGCAACGTCCCCTTCGGCGGGTTCGCCCTGCACGACCCGGCGCACAACCCGGCCAACCACAACATTCACAATCATTTCTTGCTGAAGTCGGTGGCGCTGACCGCCCCCGGCGGGTACGTCGCCGCGATCAGCTCGCACTTCACCCTGGATGCCGCGAACCCGAAAGCCCGCCGGGACCTCGCGGAGACCGCGGACCTGGTGGGCGCGATCCGGTTGCCGACGAAGGCGTTCGACCGGGTGTCGGGGACCACGGTGGTCACCGACCTGATCATCCTGCGCAAACGCGAGCAGGGCCGAGAGCCTGCCGCGGGGCAGGACTGGATCGACACCACCACGGTGGACGCGCTGGACACCGACGGGCAGTACGCGCAGACCACGGTGAACACCTACTTCGCCGCGCACCCGGAGAACGTGCTGGGCGCCTTGCATCTGGGCCATGGCATGTACAACGCCGCCACTCTGGAAGTTCGTGGCGACACCGGCACCGAGTTGGCGGCGCAGGTGGCCGGGCGGCTGGCTGCTATCACCACTCAGGCGAAGGCGCAGGGTTTGGGGTTGAGCGCCACCGCGGATTCGGCGACGACCATCGACGCGACCTTGTTCAACCCGGGCCTGATCATCCCGGTGGCCCTGCAGGCGGGGCGGCCGTTGGACACCTTGGCCTACGACGAGGCGAGCAACGCGTTGCGCCGCTGGGACGGCCAGACGTGGGTGGCGCACCCGGCGCGACCGGTGAAGGTCGCCGAAACCCGGACACTGCTGGAGCTGCGCGACATTGCCTCCACGTTGATCCGCGCCCAGCGCGACGGGCTGCCCGCGGGTGAGCGGGACCAGCTGCGCGGGGAGCTGAACCGGGTGTATGACCACTACGTGGGGGTGCACGGTCCGGTCAACCGGTTCACCTGGACGAATCCCAAGCCGGTCACTGCGGACAGACACGACGAGCGGATGGTCAAGTTCGAGGAGCAGTGGCGGAGGAAAGAGGGGCTCGACGGGCTGCCCTACCCGGGGCCGGTGCCCGAGGAAACCCGGGCAGCGTGGGATGAGCGGGCGTGGGAGGCCGCGAGCCCGTCGAAGCGGTTCGCGCACCTGGACGGGGGCATCCGCAACGATCCCGGTTTCGCCACCGTCGCCGCGTTGGAGTTCTTCGACGAGGACACCCAGACCGCGGCCAAGGCCCCGATCTTCGCCGCCGACGTGCTCAGCCGGCGCCCGGAGCGCATCAGCGCCGCCACCGTGGAGGAAGCCCTGGCGATCAGTCTGGATGAGTCGCGGGTGGTGGACGTGGCCCGGATCGCCTCCCTGCTCGGTGCCGGCGAGGACGACACCCGCGCCGCCCTGGTCGGCAAGGTGTACCCGGACACCACCGATCCGACCCGGCTGATTCCCGCCGCCACCTACCTGTCGGGCAACGTGCGCCGCGCACTCGCCGACGCCGAGACCGCCGCAGCACAGGACCCGGCCTTTGCGGGGAACGTGGAGGCGCTGCGGGCGGTGTTGCCCCGCACCATCGAGGCCAGCGAGATCGGGCTGCGCCCCGGGGTGCCGTGGATACCGACGAGCGACTATGAAGCGTTCGTCAGCGAGGTGCTGGCTCCCCGGGACGTGTCGGTGGACTACACCCTGGGCACCTGGACGATCGAGGTCCCCAAGTGGCAGTGCGGGTCACCGTTGATGACCGATGTGTATGGCACCGCCAGTGTGGATGCGGTGTCGTTGTTGGAGTCGGTGTGCAACGCCAAGCCCATCCAGGTCCGCCGGTCCAAAGCGGAGATCGAGCGGACCGGGGGCGATGCGGTGGACATGCCGGCCACGTTCGCCGCCCAGGCCCAGGCCCGCAAGCTCACCGAGAAGTTCACCGAATGGGTGTGGAGCGACCCTGACCGCACGGCTCGGCTGGTCACCTCCTACAACGAGAAGTTCAACTCCCTGCGCCCCGCCCGTTACGACGGGGCGCACCTGAACCTGCCCGGGTTGGGGGATCACTTCACCCCGCACGCCTACCAGCGCGACGCGGTGGCCCGGATCATCGCCGAGCCCACGGTGTTGCTGGATCACGTGGTCGGGGCGGGGAAGTCGGGGTCGATGTTCATGGGGGCGATGGAACTCAAACGCCTCGGGCTGGCCTCGCAGCCGTGGATCGTGGTGCCCAACCACATCATCGAGCAGGTCGCCCGGGAAGCCAAGCAGTGGTACCCGGCGGCGAACGTGCTCGTCGGGGCGGGGGCCACGAACGCCGAGGGGCGGCGCCGGTTCGCGGCGCAGACCGCGACCGGGGACTGGGACATGGTGATCGTCCCGAAGTCGGTGTTCACCGCGATCAGGGTGTCCCCGCAGCGCCAACGCGCGCACCTGGAAACCGCCCGGGATGTGCTGGTGGAGGCGAAGAAGCAGGCCGGTGACACCGGCACCAAACAGATCGAGTTGGCCATCAAGGCGCAGGACAAGCGGCTCGCCGCGCTGACGGAGCAGGCCGGGAAGGACACCGGGCTGGTGTTCGAGGACACGGGTGCTGACTACCTGCTGATCGACGAGGCGCACTACTGGAAGAACCGCGGGAGGGCATCCGCGGTGGCCGAGTTGGCGTGCACACCCGGTTCCCAGCAGGCCGAGGACCTGGTGATGAAACTCGACGTGCTGCGCGAGAAGCGCCGCGACGAGGCGGCCGCGGCGGGCCGGGAACCCACCCCGGCCGACGAGCGGGTGGCGACGTTCTCCACCGGTACCCCGGTGGCGAACTCGTTGGGGGAGATGTGGGTGATGCAGTCCTACCTGCGCCCCGATCTCCTGGCTGATGCCGGGGTGGCGGACGTGGACGCGTGGGGGGCGGTGTTCACCGGCACCACGGCCAGTGTGGAGATGAACGCCTCCGGGTCGCGGCTGGCGCCGGTGACCCGGGTGGGGCGGTTCGTGAACGTGCCCGAGTTGGTCACGATGAGCTCGGTGTACACCGATGTGGTCACCCGCGAGGACATCACCGTCGCACTGCCGCAGCTGGTGGGCGGGGCGCGGCAGGTGATCAGCAAACCCGCCTCCCAGGAGGTGCGGGACTTCATCAGCGACCTCGCCTACCGCAGCGAACACTTCGACCCGCGCCGGCCCGACATCGACAACTCCCTGAAAGTCGCCAATGACGGGCGCAACGTGTCCCTGGACGAGCGGATGGCGAACCTGGAGGAGCCCCTGGACGGGGGGCGGATCGGTATGGTCGCCGGTGAGATCATGCGCATCCACACCGGCACCGCGGACACCACCTACCGCGACCAGGCCGGCACCATGTCGGCGGTGTCGGGTGGGTTGCAGATCGTGTTCTGCGACCGCTCCACCCCGCATCAGAAGGACGGGAAGTTCTCCCTGTACGAGGGTTTGCGCGACGAGCTGGTGGAGCGCGGGATGGCGGAGCAGGCGATCCGGTTCATCCACGACTACCCGAAACCGGGGGAGAAGGCGCAGCTGTTCGATGACTGCCGGGCTGGTCGGGTGTCGGTGGTGGTGGGGTCCACGGAGAAGATGGGTACCGGCACCAACATTCAGGACCGGGCGGTGGCGTTGCATCACGTGGACGTGCCGTGGCGCCCGGCGGACCTGGAGCAGCGGGAGGGCCGCATCCTGCGCCAGGGCAATCAGAACCCGCGGGTGGAGATCCTGAACTACGTCACTGAGGAAACGTGGGACATCGTGATGTGGCAGACGGTGGAACGCAAAGCCCGGTTCATCGGCCAGATCAAGACCGGGGACCTGGACGCCCGTACCGCCGAAGACCTGGGTAGCGACGAGCTGGGGAACTCCGCCGCCGCGACGAAAGCGGTGGCGACCGGGGATCCCCGGTACCTGGCGCAGGTGCAACTCGATGACGACGTCAAACGCTTGGATGCGTTGAAGCGGGCGCATGGGGACGCGAAGGGACGTAACGCCGCCGAGCGGCGCGCCTGTGGGCGGGAGATCACCGCGACCACCGAACAACTGGGTCGCCTCGATGAGGCGTTGCCGCGGATCGCGGCGAGCGCGGACGCGCCCTTCGCGATGACCGTCGGGGGGCGCACGTACCGCGAGCGGGGCCCGGCGTCCTCGGCGGTGGTGGAGCGCGTCCGCCAGACCTACAGCGAAGGGAAGCGGTACGGGGCGCAGAAGGCGTTCCCGGTGGCCTCGCTGCGGGGGGTGGAGGTGAGCGCGGCTCGACTGTTGACCTCCGATGAGGTGGTGCTCAGTGCGAACGTTCCGTGCCGCACCCGCGCCGTGGCGGCGAAGGACTTCACCGGCCGCGACGCGAACGGTCTCGGGTTGGTGCGGCGGATCGAGAACATGGTCGCTGAGATCCCCGCCTACCGCGCGGAGGTGGAACACCGCCAGGGCTTTGCCCACACCCGCACCGAGGAGCTGCTGGCCGTCGCCGATGTTCCGTTCGAGCACGAAATGCAGCTGAGGGACAAGGAGCACGAGCTGCACACCTTGACCGCGCAGCTGCACCTTGATGCCAACAGCCCGCAAGCACACGCGAGAGCTGAGGCGGCACGGCAACGGTTGGCGGCCCAGGGTCGCACACCGGGGTGGAGCCTGGCGCTGAACCCAACCCCCGCGCTGCTCAAAGAAAGGGGGGAGGGAAGCGCCGGCCTCGCCCGGACGCGGGAGTTGGTCACCGCAGACGTGGCGGCGCCGAATGTTGTCGCCGATGCGCAGGCGTCGCCCGACCCGGCGCGGGACGCGGTGCGCTTGGCGGGGTTGTCGCATCCGCGCAGTGTCGCCGAGCAGCTCGCGGATCGTCATGATGGTGATTCCGGGCGTAACCCGGCGACGGAAGCCGCGCGGGACCGCGGTCGTGAGGAAGAGCGGGGTAGGTAGCACGGGGCTGCGGTGAGCCAGCGAGGTGCGCCACGATGGTGCCGGGGCGGTGGCGAGTCCTGCCGCGACCGCGACGCGCGCCCGGTCTGCCGCATCCGTGTGGAACAGGAGAAAGCGCGCCTCGATACTGTCCGTACGCTGTGTGGGCGGGCGAGAGGGAGTGTCTCGAAGTGCTGGCGGCTCTCGGGGAACGGATGGGCAGGTGGGGCTGGAGCTGCATCCGGACAAGACCCGGATCGTGTACTGCAAGGACAGCAACCGGCGTGGCTCGGCCGAGCACACCGCGTTCACGTTCCTCGGGCACACATTCCGGCCGCGTGGGGTGCGCACGAAGCACGGGAGATGTTCACCGGCTTCAATCCGGCGATCAGCAGAAACGCCTTGAACAAGATCAGTGCGCAGGTGCGGTCCTGGCGACTGCACCGCCACACTGAGCTCTCCGAATCGGACGTCGCACGGCGGATCAATCCGATCGTGCGGGGTTGGATGAACTACTACGGCGCGTTCCACCGATCGGCGCTGTGATCCCCTCCGGCTACTAGACACCTGGGGCTGGTGTGACTAATGGGACTGGTGGTGTCGGCGTGGCGTGGGGGCTGGACGTGGGGCCCTTGCCTGAGGATCGGTTTCGACCAAGATTTCGAACCGGCAAAGGACCCCACGTGTTTCGCTATCTGCCATCTGCGACGTGCCCGAGGAAACTGTGGTCGCGGTGACCGCGTGGTTGCTGGCCCATCGGCGGGATATTGGTACGCGGGTCGGGCGGCGCGCCGGCACGGTGCGCGACCAGGCGAAGCTGGTGTTGCGCTGGTTTCGCGACGACGCCCCGCTGCGCCAGCTCGCCGCCGAGGCGGGGATGGGGATCTCCACGGCCTACCGGTATCTGCACGAGGGTATCGAGGTGATCGCCGAGCAGGCCCCGGACCTGCACCAGGTGCTGGACCGCTGACGCCGAGAAGGCTGGTCACACGTGAGTCTGGACGGGGCGCTGATCGCCATCGACCGGGTCGCCGCCAGGAACGAGAGCGGTCATCACCTGTGGTACTCGGGCAAGCACAAGACCCAAGGCGGCAACGTGCAGATCATCGCCGACCCGGGCGGGTTCCCGTCTGGTCCAGCCCCGTCGAGCCCGGCAGCGTCCACGACATCGCCGCCGCCTCCCGTGGGTTGCCGACCCCGGCCGACAAGGGCTACCGAGGAGCGGGTATCGGGGTGCACTCCCCGGTCAAGGGTCACAACCTGCATGTGTCCAACGCCAGCTACAACATGCTCCTGACCGCCCTGCGGGCCATCGGAGAACGCGCCAACGCCGAACTCAAACAACGCTGGAAATGCCTACGCCGAATCTGCCTGTCACCAAGAGCGGATCGTCCACCCGGCGGCCCCTTGATCCACTCACCTTGCGGGTGGGATCGCACCGACGGGTGTGGTGGCGGTGCGCCGGACCGAGCACCCCGGGCACCCGGTTTCTCTCCGGGTGCGGCCCGCGAACGCTCCGCTTACCCCGGATGAGGTGTCGCCGGCTTCAGGCAAATGGGTGCCCGGTGTGCTCGGGCCGGCGCCGGCAGATCAGACAACCAGGCGGGCTGCGGCCCCACCGGCGCACTCCCCTCGTCGGTTCCCGACGATGGTCTGCCACTCGTGCCCTCGCTCGCACTGCCACCACACTCGCTCGTGCCGGTGCACCGGCACGAGTACCAAGTTGTCCGGTCAGCCCGCAGCCGCAGGGCTCGCCACGTTCGGGCAACGCCGCGAGGCTGGTCGCTGCAGTGACCCGGCGGCCAGAGCAGAACGGGCAGCACCAACACATTGAGTCTCAGGGAGGGCGTGACCCGTTGCGGGCGGGGTGCCACTGGGCCCCAGCCGCATCGGCGACATCGCCGCCGCCGGAATCGTCCTATCCACCCTCCAACGAGGAAACTACTGAGAAGACCTCAATGCCAGTCCAGTAGCGCCTACTTATTTGCGCGACACACCACTAGGTCCCGTTCTCGGTCGCCCGGCGCAGGCTCGCCCGCATCGTCTCCAGTGTGAGTGCGAAGTGCGCCTGGGCACACCGGCCGGCGGCGTCGGCGTCGCCGCGGACGACGTGGTCGATCAGCTCAGCGTGCTCGTGGGTGGCCTGCTCGATGAACTCGGGTTCGTAGGGCTCCGAGCCGAAACCGAGGGTCGCGGCGGCGGTGAGGTGGGCGGACAACGTGCTCAGGTGGGGGTTGCGGGCCGCGGCGCCGATCAGGCCGTGCAGCTTGCGGTCCCGGCTGCGGGCCTCGATCATCGACGGTGCGCGGCGGAACTGTGACATGGCGTCGTGCATCGCTGCCACGTCGTGGGCGGTACGCCGCTCGGCGGCGGCGCGGGCGATCATCCCCTCGACCATGCAGCGGTAGTCGAACAGGTCGACCAGGCGGGGGAGCTCCACCTCCAGCGTTCGGCGCGCGGCTTCGGGGGCGACGTCCTCCCACGACACGGCGGCGACGAAGCTGCCGCCGCCCCGGCCCCGGCGTACGTCGATCAGGCCGAGGTCGGCGACTCGGCTCAGGGCCTGGCGCAGGGTCACCCGGCTGACGCCCAGCCGCTCGGCCAGCTCGCGTTCGGGGGGCAGGCGCTCGCCCGGTGAGTACGCACCGACGGCGATAGCGGTGACCAGACGATCGGCCAGGGACGAGACCAGCGACGGCGTCAACGAGCGCGGGGCGATTACCCTGTCGACGTTGATGTGAGGAGTCTAGGCCGGGCGTCGCGAAAGGTATTGTCAGCAGACCTTAGGTGTGCCAGAGTACGCCGCAACCCCACCGGAGAGGCGGCAGATGGCCACCACGCGCGACCCGCGATTCCCCGGCGCGACGACGACCGGCACGGTCGAGACGCGCGGCGGCCAGACCTGGTACCGCGTCACCGGTGAGCTCGGGACCACCACCAGGACGCCCCTCGTCGTCCTGCATGGTGGCCCCGGCGCGGGCCACAACTACACGCTCATGATGGCCAACCTGGCAGCCGACGGCCGCGCGGTCGTGCACTACGACCAGATCGGCTGCGGCGGCAGCACCCACCTGCCCGACGCTCCGGCGGACTTCTGGACCGTCGATCTCTTCGTCGACGAGCTGCGCAGCGTGGTCGACGCCCTCGGGATCGGCGACCGATTCCACCTGCTCGGCCAGTCCTGGGGCGGGATGCTCGGCCCCGAGGTGGTCCTCGCCGACGCCACCGGCATCGCCAGCCTGACCATCTGCGACTCCCCGGCCAGCATGCAGCTGTGGCTGGAGGCCGCGGCCAAGCTGCGCGCCGAGCTGCCTACCGACGTCCAGGCCACGCTGAGCGCGCACGAGGAGGCTGAGACCACCGACTCCGCCGAGTACGCCGCCGCGATGCAGGTCTTCTACGACCGCTACGTCTGCCGGGTGGTGCCCAACCCGCCCGAGGTCAAGGACACCTTCGACCAGCTCGAGGCCGAGCCCACCGTCTACCACACGATGAACGGCCCGAGTGAGTTCCACGTGATCGGATCGATGAAGGACTGGACGATCGTGGACCGCGTCGATGGCATCACCGTCCCGACACTGGTCGTCTCCGGGGCGTACGACGAGGCGCAGCCCGCGACCTGGGCGCCGTACGTCGAGGGCATCGTCGGCGCCCGCTCCCACGTCTTCGGCGCGTCGAGCCACATGCCCCACGTCGAGGAACCGGAAGCATTCGCCGACGTCGTCGGGTCCTTCCTCCGCCAGCACGACTGACCCAGCTTTGCGGATCCAGCACCACTGATCGGGAACGCCCCAGGAGGAGTCCCATGACCGGCACCCGCCCCACGTCCGGCGTCGAGGAGTTCGGCTATAAGCAGGAGCTCCGTCGCGGCATGTCCCGGGCCGACCTGCTGATCTACGGCCTGATCTTCATGGTCCCGATCGCCCCCTGGGCGATCTTCGGGGTCGTGTTCAACGAGGCCAAGGGCATGGTGCCGTTGGTCTACCTGATCGGGCTGGTCGCGATGATCTTCACCGCGCTCTCCTACGCCCAGATGTCGCGGGCGTTCCCGATCGCGGGCTCGGTCTACTCCTACGTCGGGCGCGCCATCCACCCCCAGCTCGGCTTCATCGCCGGCTGGACGATCCTGCTCGACTACCTGCTGGTGCCGACGTTGCTCTACGTGTTCGCCGCGGAGTCGATGTCCGGGATCTTCCCCGGCATCCCGCGCTGGGTCTGGATCGTGGTCTTCCTCGCCGTCAACACAGCGGTCAACTACATCGGCATCTCGTTCACCGCGATCGTCAACCGACTCTTCCTGGCCGCCGAGGTGCTGTTCATCGTGATCTTCGTGGTGATGGCGGTGGTGGCGCTCATCAACGGCACCAACGGCGCGGAGCTGACCACGAAGCCGATCTTCAACCCCGCCGAGTTCAGTCCCGGTCTGGTCGCCACCGCGCTGAGCATCGCGGTGCTCAGCTTCCTCGGCTTCGACGGCATCGCCACCCTGTCCGAGGAGAGCAAGGGCGGGCGCGGCTCGGCCGGCTTCGCGATGATCGGCGGGCTGGTGATCGTGGCGATCTTCTTCATCGGCCAGACCTGGCTCGCCGCAATGCTGGTACCCAACCGCACGTCGTTCACCGACGCGCAGGCCAACAACGCCTTCTTCAGCATCGTCCAGAGCGTCAGCACCCACGGCTGGCAGATCGCCTTCCTCGCCATGAATGCCCTGGCCGTCGGCATCGCGAACGCCGTCGCCGCGCAGAGCGCCACCTCGCGGCTGCTGTTCTCGATGAGCCGCGACGGTCGGCTGCCGCGCTTCCTGTCCTTTGTCAACAACCGGACGAAGGTGCCCGAACGCGCGATCCTGGTCGTCGCCGCGCTCACCCTGGTGCTCGGCCTGGTCTTTGTCGGGCAGATCAACACCATCTCCTCGCTGGTGAACTTCGGCGCGCTGACCGCGTTCCTGCTGCTCCACGTCTCGGTGGTCGTTTGGTTCGGGATCAAGCAGCGTTCGGGCCGATACCTGCTGCACTGGGTGGGGCCGGTGATCGGCTTCGCGGTGATCGGCTACGTGCTGTGGAACGCCGATGCCGCGGCCAAGATCGGTGGTCTGGTCTGGCTCGCGATCGGGGTGGTGGTGATGCTGTACTACCGCGCTAGGGGCGGGGAGATCCTGCCCGAGCACGCGTTCAGCGAGACCGCTCCCGAGGAGGTCTGATGGCCGAGCACCTGATCACCCGCGACCACGCCCAGGCCGGCTACAGCGCCGAGCACGAGCCGGTGCTGATGGTGACGCCGGGTGCCGGCGACCGGATCGTCTTCGAGACCGACGACGCGGCGTACGCGCAGATGGAGGAGCGCCGCGACCTGGCCAAGATCACCGCCACGCTCAACCCGGTGACCGGCCCGGTGCACATCGAGGGGGCCGAGCCCGGCGACGCGCTCGCGGTCACCATCCACGACATCGCGATGGCCGAGCACGGCTGGTCGGTCTACATCCCCGGCGCCGGCGCGCTGACCGGACGGATGGGCGAGGAATTCTTCGTACGCCGGATCCCGGTCGCCGACGGGACGGTCCAGCTCATCGACGCCCTGACCTGTCAGGCGTCCCCGATGATCGGGTGCATCGGGGTCGCACCCGCCGACGGCGCGATGTCGACGGTGATGCCGTCGTACCCCACCGGCGGCAACATGGACCTCACCGACGCCCGGCCGGGCTCGACGGTCTACCTCCCTGTGCAGGTGCCGGGCGCGCTGCTCGCGATCGGCGACCTGCACGCGGTGATGAGCCGCGGGGAGAGCTCCTTCGTGGCGATCGAGATCGCCGGTCACGCCACCGTCAGTGTCGACCTGGTCAAGGGTCGGGCGCTGCGCGCCCCCCAGGTCGACACCGGCGCGGAGTGGGTCTGCGTCGGTCTCGGCGACCCCGTGCAGGACTCCATCCAGATGGCCTACGAGACGATGTTCGACCTGCTCGTGCAGGACCACGGTTACGACTCCGGCGACGCCTACGTCGTGATGAGCGCGCTCGCCCACACCGAGCTCGGCGGCCCGACCGGCTCGCGCGACCCCGACCCGCTGCACCCGTTCCGCCCCGTGGGAGCAGTCACCCTGGCCCGGATTGCGAAGGACGTGCTCAACGCGGTCAGATGACCCGGAGCGATCCGGGTTCACATCGAGCAGCGAGTCAGCAGGCGGCGCGACGTCGGTCAACTGTAGATCCCTCCGCGACGGGGACCTCGTCTGTTCATCCGACGCAGCTCGGCACCGCCATCCACATGGACCTGCCCACCAACCAGCAGGTCCAGCACCCCGGACGAGAACGGGCACCCTCTGGGTTGACGGCACCTTGTACTCCACCGCGCTGCCCCAGCGGCTGCGGCACATCGCCGCACCCAGAGCTCGGCCGAGAAAGCCCTCGATCCGGGACCTGTTCGACAAACGCCGGCAGTACGAGAGGCGGCCGCTGACCGCCCCCACCCCAAAGGTGTCCAACGGCCGCGTGGGCCCGCCCGGCGCGGCAAGTTCCGCTGCCCCAACGTCCCGAAGAGCATGCGCGGCCCGCACGCCACCCCCCTGAGTGGCTGCACCCCAGGCGAGCCCTGCGGCTGCGGGCTGACCGTGCCGGTGCACCGGCACGAGTACCAAGTTGTCCGCCAGCACCTGCCCTGGCAGTCCACGGTCTGGTTCGACTCCTACGGACGCCGGGTTGGCATCGAATCCCTCAACGCCTCGATCCGAGGCCATCGCGCCAACATCAACCGCGGCTACATCCGCGTGGTCGGTCTCGCCCCGGTCACCACCCTGCTCGCGTTCGGTCTCGCCCCGGTCACCACCCTGCTCGTGTTCGGCCTCGCCGGGATGAACACCCGCATCCTCAACGCCTGGTACACCAGCCGCGGCCTACCCGAACCCTGGGCAACATTCCTCGCCGAGCCATCCGATGAGCGGGTCCCCCAGCGCGAACACCGCCGCTACCGCCCCAAACGCGCGCGGGGGGCCCCCTACCGGGCGTGTCGAACCAAGGATCAGATCAACCGTTATTCAGACAGTCCCTTCTGCGGTGACCGCATCGGGTCACCGGATGGTTCGATCGAAATGGTGCCGTGTTACTCGTCGGGGTGCGCTGCGGCGATGCTCATGCGGCACTGGTCGCGTCGTCCCTGGCGTCGGCGAGCGTGTCTGATCCGGTGGTGTTGTGCGGGGGTGTGGTGGTCTTGATGGTGCGGCTGCGGGTAGGGTGCGGGTGCGCGGAGGCCGGCTTTGGTGAGTTCGGCGGCGGTCCAGCCGCCGGTTTTCGCGGCGTTGTAGGCGTCGCGGGCGTGTTGCGCGGCGGTGGCGGCGGCGGTGCGGGCGGTGGTGACTGCTTGTTCGGCGCGGCGGTGGGTGTCGAGGGCAGCACCGAGGGTTTCCACGAGGGCGATGCGGTCGG
>JAABUL010006689.1_pt1 | contig 13090 bp, 13 predicted proteins | sample 5559151 | NCBI WGS metagenome assembly JAABUL01 (sample SAMN10711876, study PRJNA513368) | rock metagenome | isolation source: Antarctica rocks | place: Antarctica: Victoria Land, Pudding Butte sud | reverse complement strand
CAAGCAGCGGCGGCTCTCAAAGGATTATGAAGAACGCCCTGCGTCGAGCGTGGCCCTTATTCAGATCGCCCTATCCGCGCTGATGCTCAGGCGGTTAGCACCAGAATGACCTTTCTACACAGTCTCTGAGATAAATCCGCGCGAACAACTCCGCCGATCACCGGATAGCCGCCGGTGGCCCCGCAGTCGGCCATCAGCAGCAGGGGCCGTCCGCCCGCCACCTGCACGCACCCGGCAGTCACGCCTTCCGACGGCAGCGTGTCCGCCACTTGGGAATGCAGGGAAAGCGGCGGCCCCTCCAGGCGATACCCCATGCGGTCGGACTGCCGGGCGACGGTGTAGGTCGCCGAGAAAAACAGCGCCTGCGCCGCGTCCGTAAACAACTGGTCCTGCGGGCCGGGGATGACGCGCAGGCGCACATGGCCCGGATACTGCGGGATGTCGCTCGCCCGTAATCCGCGCCCGCGCCCGGCAATTGAACTGTTGTCCGCGTTCGCATCCAGCACATCGCCTGCCCGCAGGGCGCGGCCCCCGAAGCCGCCAAAGCCCGCCCGCAGCTCTGTGGACCGGCTGCCCAGCACGCGCGGGACGGAAAAGCCGCCCGCAACGGCCAAATACGCCCGCGCCCCGCTTTCCCGCCGCACAAAGCGCACAGTCTGGCCTTGCTTTACCAAAACCGTATGCCACATGGGAAGCGGGAGAGTATCCATCTGCGGCGACAAATCCGCGCCGCACACGGCAATGACGATCTCGCGTTCCGCGCGCAGGGTCGGGCCGGTCAGGGTGATTTCCAAAACGGCATCGCCGGGCGCATTGCCCACGAGCAGATTGGCGACACGCGCGGCCCAGTTGTCCAGCGCGCCGCCGACGGGCACGCCCTGCGCCGCGTATCCGGGTCGTCCGCCATCCTGAATTGTCGTCAGCAGGCCGGGCGCGTGAACGTAAAATAGAGGCTGTGGCATGGGGGTTTTAATGGGAGCAGCGAGGCAGCCTTGGCGGGAGGAGAGGGACTCCCTCAGCCGGGGGCGCAGACGACTATTCCGGCGGATTCCAATGCTTCGCGCAGCAGGCGCGCGCGCTCCGGGGCGCCGGGATGGTCGCTGTGCAGGCACAGCGTGTCGGCGGCCAGGGCGAGCGGCGTGCCGTCACAGGCGGGCAGCGCGCCGGTGGTCAGCAGCAGCGTCATGCGGCGCGCAGCGAGGCGCGGGTCGTCCACCAGGGCTTCGGAGTTGTCGCGCGGCACCAGCCGGCCCGACGGCAGGTAATTGCGGTCGGCGAACACTTCGCGACCCACGGGCAGGCGGCGTTCCAGCCCCGCCTGCACCAGCCGTCCGCCGGACAGGCCCACCAGACGGGTTTGGGGGTGAAAGTCATACACGGCGTAGGCGATGGCCTGGGCAAGAGCGTTGTCGTCTTCAGCCATCGTGTACAGGGCGCCGTGCGGCTTGACATGGGCGACGGTCTTGCCCCAGCGGCGCAGAAAGGCATCCAATGCGCCGATTTGGTACAGGACAAGGCTGTATGCATCGTCGGGCGTCAGGCGCAGTGCGCGTCGCCCGAAGTTTGCGCGGTCGGGCAGGCCGGGGTGCGCGCCGATGGTCACGCCGCGCAGCACGGCGGCTTCCACCATGAGCGCCATCAAATTGGGGTTGCCCGCGTGGAACCCGCAGGCCAGATTAACGGATGTGACGCTGCCCAGCAGGGCTTTGTCGGATTGCAGGAAGTCGGGTTCCGCCCGCTCCCCCAGGTCGGCATTGATGTCGATTTGCATAGGTGTTATTAAAGAAGGGGTGATTGGCCCTGGCTCCCGGCCCCCGTGTTGAGGAACGGCCCTCACCCCCCAGACCCCTCTATGAGCGTGAGGGCCGCCCCTCGGCAGCAGAAGAGCTTTGTTCCAAACGCACACGCTTCACAGCGGCACAAAGCGCACGCGGTCACCGGCCTGAAGAAGCGCGGGCGGGTCGCAGGCGCTGTCAAACAGCAGGGTTTCCGTGCGCCCGATCAAATGCCAGCCGCCCGGCGCGGCGCAGGGATAAACGCCGGTCTGCGTCCCGCCAATCCCGATGCTGCCGGGCGGCACCAGGGCGCGCGGCGTGGAAAGGCGCGGCGTGTGCAGCGTCTCCGGCAGGCCGCGCAGGTAAGGAAAGCCCGGCAAAAAGCCCACCATCACCACATCGTACACAGGCGCGGCGTGCAGCGCGATCACTTGGGCCAGGGACAGGCCATGCCGGGCGGCGACATTCACCAAATCGGGGCCGTCCGCGCCGCCATAGCGCACCGGCAGCTCCACCATGCGGCCCGGCGGAACGGGCACGTGGGCTGTGTCGCCCGCGCCCTGGCTCAGCGCAGAGCACAGAGCAGTATAACCGATTTGCGCGGGCGCATAGAAAACAGTGACAGATGTGTACGCGGGCACCCATTCCGTCACGCCGGGCAGCGATGCCGACGCAAGCCAGGCGCAAAAGCGGCGCAGGCGAGCGGGCGTCTCCGGGTCGCCATTTTCGCCCAGGGTCACGCGCACGGCATGGTCGCCCAGCGGGCGCGCGTCAAGCCGGTCGGGTATGTTCGCCGGAAACATAGGGAGCGTGGTCATGGTACAAGTTTGCCCAAAGGACAGTCTCACGGGGTTTTGCTGCATCAATCGCCGTTGCGCATCCCGCATTGAAATGCGGGCCTAGCATTACGAAACCCACCTGCGTGGGTTAGGAATAGTCCCCTCTTAACCCACGCAGGTGGGTTTTGTATCACTAGCACGGGGTTTCAACCCCTGTTGCCGCTGTTGCCGCGCTCTGCCGCGCACGCAGAGATCAACCCAGACGATTTATGCAACAAAGCCATCTCACGCGCTTATTGCACACGCGCGGCCCGGTCTCCTTCCTTGACAAAGGCCGGGCCTTGCGGTTACACTGCCGCATGAGCGAGTTTGCGCAAGAGATGCAGGGCGGCTTGATCGTTTCCTGCCAGGCACTGGCGGGGGAAGCGCTGTTTGGGGCGAATATCATGGCACGGATGGCGCAGGCGGCGATTCAGGGCGGGGCCGTGGGCATTCGCGCGGGCACGCCGCCGGACATCGCCGCCATTCGCGCCGTGTCCACCGTGCCCCTGATCGGGTTGTGGAAGGTAGACGTGGCGGGGTTTGATGTGTATATCACGCCCAGCGTCCTGCATGCGCAGGCAGTCGCCGGGGCGGGCGCGGATATTATCGCCGTAGATGCCACCGCTCGCCCGCGCCCGGAAGGGGCGACGGCAGGCGAGTTTATTGAGTTGGTGCGGCGGGCGACCGGCAAAGACGTGCTGGCCGATGTGTCTACCCTAGAGGAGGGCATCGCCGCGCAGGAGGCCGGGGCCGCGTTTGTGTCTACGACGATGTCCGGCTACACGCCGTACAGCCCGCAGCAGGAGGGGCCGGATTTGGAATTGGTGCGCGCGCTGGCCGATGGGCTGCGCGTGCCGGTGATTGCCGAAGGGCGGATCGCCACCCCCGAGCAGGCGCGGGCCGCCCTGGGTGCGGGGGCCTGGGCAGTGGTCGTGGGCGGGGCCATCACGCGCCCCCAGCAGATCACCGCCCGGTTTGCGTCGCGCCTCAAGCAGGCCCAATAAACAAGCGACCATGATCGACTTTCTGGGCATAGACATCGGCGGCACCAAGATCGCAGGGGCGATTGTGAGCGCGCAGGGCGCGGTCAAGCGGCGCGAAGACATTCCCACGCCCGCGCGGGACGGCGGGTCTAGCAGGAATTGATGGAAAGGACGGTGCCGACATTCCCACGCCCGCGCGGGACGGCGGCCCGGCTGTCCTGGCGGCGGCCCTTGCGCTGGCCCAAGCTCTCTGCGCGAATGAGACCATTGAGGCGGCAGGCATCGGCGCGGGCGGGCAGATTGACCCGGTCACTGGGGTTGTCTTGTCGGCCACCGATCTGCTGCCCGGCTGGGCGGGCATTGATGTAAAATCGGCGTTTGCGCAAGGCCTGGGCGTGCCCGCGTGCGTGGACAACGATGTCAATGCTTTGGCGAAGGGCGAAGCGCGGTTCGGCGCGGCGCGGGGGCTGTCTACTGTTGTCTTTCTCGCCATTGGCACGGGGCTGGGCGGGGCGCTCTTAATCAACGGCAGGCTGCACCACGGCGCGCATGGCGGCGGGGGCGAGTTTGGGCATCTCCTGCTGAGCATGGACAGCGATGCGCGGACCGATGGCGGCGGCCATGTCGGCACGTGGGAAGCGTATGTCAGCGGGCCGGGCCTCGCCCAAACGTACCGCGATATTACCAGAGAGCCTCTGCCTTCCCTCACGGGCCAAGAGATTGCATGGGCGGCGCACGACAATCCCGGCGGCCCGGCGGCACGGGCGATTGCCCGCACCGGCGAGTACCTGGGCTATGGACTGGTCAGCCTCGCCAATGCCCTGGACCCGGATTTGATTGTGGTCGGCGGCGGCCTGGCCGCGCTGGGGGATGCGCTGCTGGCCCCCGCCCGCGCCATTCTGCGCGCACGCGCCCTGCCCCACGCCGCCCAATGCCCTGTCACTGTCGCCGCGCTCGGCGCCGATGCCAATGTCATTGGCGCAGCCGCGCTCGCGATGGACACACGGCTCATTTAATCTTCCCCAAGAGCAACCTTTATGTCACTGACCCTAGCCCTGGTTCCACTCGACGAGCGGCCCGTCAACACGCGCTACCCACAGATGCTGGGCGCGATTGGCGGGGCGCGGGTGCTTCTGCCCCCTGCGGACACGCGCGGACACCGGCGCACGCCCGCCGATCTGCCCGCTTTGGATGCGTGGCTTGCCGACGCCGCAAGCGATGCCGAGGCTGCCATTATCTCCTGCGACTACTTCGCATTCGGCAATTTAATCAATGCCCGCATCTCGCACGGCAGCGCCGCCGACGCGCTTCGCCGCCTAGCCGGGCTTGCTGCAATCAACTCCCATTGCCCTGTGCATGCGTTTTCACTGGTCACTCGCGTGTCCAATGCGGATGATGCCGTAGAAGAACCCGCATACTGGGCGCAGTGGGGCACGAAATGCTACGCGTATGCCCGCCTGACCCACCAGCAGCAAAACAGCGCGCTGGACGCGGGCGGGCAGCAAGAGCTTCAGGCCCTGCAAGCTCTCCTGCCGCCCGCTGTGCTGGCGGACTGGCTGGGACGACGCCTGCGCAACCACACGGTCAATCTGGGCCTGCTGGACATGGCCGCGCGGGGCGAGCTGGCCTCGCTGCTCCTGACTTCGGATGACACCAGCCCGTGGGGCTTTCCAACGCGGGAGCGGGACTGGCTCGCGGCGTGGGCAGGCATGGTCGGGCAGACGCTTCCGGGCCGCGTGCGCATGTACCCCGGCGCGGACGAAGTCGCGTCCGCCCTAGTCGCCGCCCGGCTGAATGCACAGGATAACTGCGCCCCCGCAGTTTGGCCGTGCTACGCGATTGACGACGACGCGGGGTTAATCGCCCCTTATGAAGACCGGCCCGTGCGGGAAACGGTGCAGGCGCAGATTGCGGCCTGTGGGTGCGCGCTTGCCGACAGCCCCCAAACTGCGGACATTGTTCTTGGCATCGTCACGCCATCCCCGCGCCGCACGGATTATCGCCCGGAGTTTCTGGAAGAGGATCGGTCCGTGCGGACAGACGCCTACGCGCGCTTCATTCAAACACTGGCCGCGTGGCAGGCGCAGGGAAAACCTGTCGCTCTGGCCGATGTCGCGTATCCCAACGGGGCCGATCCCTTGCTGATGGAACACTTGCTGGCACCGGGCTGCCCGCTTGACATTGGCCGTTTGGCGGCGTTCGGCGCGTGGAACACGGCGGGCAACACGCTGGGGGTCGTGGTGGCGCAGGCCTCGTGCGCACAGCGCATCGGAGCCGCCCCGGAGCGGGCGCAGGCGCAGAGCCTTTTTCTCGCGCATCGCTTTCTGGAAGACTGGGGCTACCAGACAGTCGCCCGGCGGCTGGCGCGCGACGACGCCGAGCGCCGCTGGGGTCGACGCGAGCCTGCCCCGGACAGCGGCGCGGAGCAGGCCGTAACGTGCGCCATAATTGCCCAGCATCTGGAAAACGCATTAGGTCGCCTGCAAGCGCGCGGCGTGGGCGTGGGCCTGCGCATTGCGCCCGGCAGCGTTGCGCTGCCGTGGCAGCGGACATTTGAGGTAGACTTTGTGCTGGAATAAACCACGCTTTGTACCAAAACAGCCTGCACCAGTTGGTGCAGGCTGTTTTGCTGAGTGCGTGTTATTTGGCAGAGGCGCTTTTACTTCGGGCCGCGACCCACCTGTCTACCTCGGGCAGAAGGCGGGCTTTCAGGGCGGCGGCGAAGCGGATGTGCGCGGCGGTCTTGGCGATTTGGGGGGCGGCATCCGGGGGCAGGTTGGCTTTGGCGTAGGCCAGCAGAGCGTCGGCGTGAGCGGTGTCGCTGAACGCGCCGTAAAGCGTGGGCACGGCAAAGACTTTCATCAAAGCGTCCTGGTTGGCGAGCAGGGCACCCTGGTGCTGCCGAAAGAACGACAGGGCGAGGTCGGGCTGTTCGCCCGCGAAGGCGACGCCCTGGATCAAGCGCAGCCCGGCCTGCGGGACAGTGGCAAGCTGAGGAGACAGAGTGAGGTTCAGCGTCTGCCGCGCGAGCTTGGGGTCCAGCGCGCCGGACAGCGCCCGATAGAAACGCACTTTTTTGCGATAGTCGGGCGTGGTCTGGGCCAGCGTCAAGAGCTGGTTGTAGGCAGCCTGGTCGGCGTAGCGGGCGACCACTTCCAGGGTCGGGCCGATCAGGTTGGCGGGCAGGCTGCTCTGGTCTTTGACATACGCGGCGAAGCGTCTGCGGGCCTCAGCGACAACGCTGGGGTCGCCCAATGTGCCCAGTTCAGTGATCAAGCCGCTGCGCAGCAAGGATGTGTCGCTGGTTTCGCCAGGCTTTGCGTCCCAGCCCAGGCGCGCGAATCGGGGAGCCAGCACGCCGCGCAGGTAGGCTTGGAACGCGGCACGTCCCGGTAGCCCGCGCTGCAGGACGTCTATTTCTTCCAAAGAGCCGAGCGTCTGCTGCTCAACAGCCAGGGTGGTGTCATTGCGCGTGCTGTTTGCAAGGTCAAGAAAGCTGGTGACAGGCACACGCCCCACTTTTACCAGCGCCCACGTGTCGCCAAGAAGGCCGATGCGGTCGGCGGGCGGCAGGCTTTCCACATGGGCCGCCAGCGGCGCGAACAGGGCCGGGGCATACTGCACGCGGTAGAAGCCTTTGTTTCCGGCATTCAGCGCAACCTCGCTGCCAACGGATGTGGGCAGCGTCACAAACCCCTGAAACAGCAGGACGGTCTCGGCCGTGCGTGACTTGGCGCCCTGAAAGGCCTCATAAGCAATCGGCACCTGCCAGGTTTCGGGGACGGGGTTGGATGTGTCCACGGTGAACCGCTCCTGCGACAAGAGAATGCCGCCGCCGGGAATGCTGTGCGCGAGCACCACGGGAAAGCCGGGCTGCTCTGTCCACCCCGCCGCAATCTGCGTCATGGGCTTGCCCGAGACCTGTCCCAAGGCATCCCATAAGTCCGCTGTGGTGCTTGAGGAATACTTGCGGGCACGCATGTACTTCTGGATACCGGCCTGGAATACGTCCGGCCCCAGATAGTTCTCAAACATGCGGATGACGGCTTCGCCCTTCTGATAGGTGATCTCGTCAAACGCCGCCGCTGCCTGCGCGGGGTCGGCCACGGCCTGCTGGATGGGGTGCGTCGTGGTGTAGCTGTCCGACTCCAGGATGCCGTCTTTTTCGGCGGCTGCCCGGTCCAGCACATGCCAGGCGGGGTTGAAATGGTCGGACGCCTTGTCGGCCATCCAGGATGCGAAGCCTTCATTGAGCCACAAGTTGTCCCACCAGGCCATCGTCACCAAATCGCCCGACCACTGGTGTGCAGTCTCATGGCTGACCACATTAAAGATGGCCTGCTTTGTGTCCTCGGACGACGTTTTGGGGTCATAAAGGATGATGTTTTCGTTGTAGGTGATGCCGCCCCAGTTTTCCATCGCCCCCTGGAAGCCGCCCGGCACGGCAATCAAATCCAGCTTGGGCAGCGGGTACTTGACCCCAAAGTACTGGTTGTAATAGGGCAGAATCTTTTCCATGACGCTCATGGCATACGCGCCCTGCGCCTTTTTACCCTCGGTCGTGACCACCCGCAGCTTGACCCCCGCCGCCTGCCCCGTGTACGCTTCAAACTCGCCCGCGCACAGCACGACAAGATAGCTCGCCATCGGCGGGGTGGGCGCGAACACGACATTCTTCAAACCGTTTCCAGCTGGTTTTTCAAAACTAACCGGCGTGTTGGACACAGCCATAAATGACTGCGGCACGACAGCGGTAAGCTGATACGTAGCCTTGAACGCAGGCTCGTCCCAGCAGGGGAACATGCGCCGAGCATCGGTCGGCTCCATCTGTGTGCCGAACATCAGCTTGGGCTTCCCAGCGGGCGTCTGATACTTAACCCCAAACAGCCCCTGCGGCTGCAAGCCTATCTTGCCGGAATAAACGATTGCCAGCGTATGTGGACCTGGCGTGATCGTTTTGGGAAGTGTCAATGTCAGCGTCTGCGCTTTGTCATCAGCATTGACCGTGGGAATAACCTGTGCGCGCCCTTCCCCAATATCCAGCGTCGCTTTGGAAACGACCAGCCCAAGTTCGTTGAGCGTGATTGTTTTTGTGGGGGCCTTGACAGTAATTTTTGCTACTTCCAAGCCCTGAAACGTCAGTGTCTTTGGGTCAGGTTGAATAGCCAGCGAGTAGCGTGTCGGCACGACGGTCTTGGGCAATTGGCCCGGCGTCGTGGCGAACGAATACTTTGCCTCGGCATGCGCCGATCCCAAAAGGCACAGAGCCAGCCCTAATACGCCAAAAATCTGTTTCAGTGTCACGATGCGTGTTCTCCCAAAGAGCTCAACAATCTCTCGCAGACAAGCAAAAAGCCGGAAGCAATGCTTCCGGCTGTGTGCCATCTGGTGGGCGGTAAGGGATTCGAACCCCTGACATCTTCGATGTGAACGAAGCGCTCTACCGCTGAGCCAACCGCCCGTCTCCTGCACTGCCGACCCACATTTCTTTCAATCCCTGCCGACATTGGCGAGTGCGACATGGTTATTATACTAACCTATGACGAGTATGTCAAGCGATGCAGCACCCAAGTTTCGTCGGTGTCTTTCGGACAGAGCAAGAGGAAAGAGAAAGAAAAGGCGTTCCTCGCCCGGTGGGATGCCTGCGCTGGTTTTTGTTACTGGGACTGCTGCTCCTGGGCCTGCTGGACGCCCTGCTGGGTTTCGGTGGCGGCGGCGTCCATTTCACGGGTCACAATCTCCGTGGCGGCGTTGGTTTCCAGGGTCTCCTCCAGCTTGGCTTCCAGGACGGCCAGCACCTCATGGGGGTCTACGGTCTTGGTGAGGGCATCGGCTTCGTGGTCGGTGCGGTTGTGGACATTGGGCAGGTCCAGGCGCAGCTCTTCCAGCAGAGAGATAATCTTGGCGGTGCGCTGCTCGGTCAGCAGGCTCATTTGCAGCTCCAACTGCTCGCGCCGCTCGGCGAGTTTCCCCTGCCGGTTTTGGGTAATCAAGACCACCGTGGTCATCAAGAGGCCCAGCAGGCCCAGCAGGCCCTGCATCCAGAAGAACGGAGGATCGTCAATGCGGCGCGCGCCGAGCAGGGGGGCGAGGCTGTTCACGAGCATCCACAAGCTGACACCGACCAGGATGCCGTAAAAGAACTGCGGGCGGCCCAGCCACGCGGTGAGCGATTCGACGCTGCGCTGGTGCGGGTCCACCATGCGCTCGCTGGCGGCGTGCATCGCGACCACAGCATCAATGTTCTGGTGGATGGGATCGGCCACGGGCGGGGCGCTGCTTGCGGGGGCGGGTTTGGTTCTGGAAAAGCGCATGGGTGTCTTTCTCGCGTGTGCTGGCTGTTTATACCCAGGAGACGGCGATTGGCAGAGAGAACAGAAGCCTTCAGCATTCGGCAAGACAGCCCTCGCCCTCCGGCCCCCACAGGGAAGGACGACCCTCACCCGCTCACGCACTGGCGCTGCACTGCACTGGCAGACCCAGAGGGCTGGCAGGCCTGGAAGGTGCCCGGAGGGGCAGGAGAGGGACAGCCGCGCAGCGCCAGGGTGAGGGCTGTCTAGACCACGCGCAGCGCCAGGGTGACCGTTTCTCCTGCCGAGCGGCACGCGACGGCAATGCACAGGCAGGAAAAGACAGCAGAGGCCGCGAACACACCTCAGAGAGTGCGGGACACTTGAGGCGGCGCACACAGTATTATGAACAATCCACTCAAAGCAAACTTTCCCCCAGGGCGTTGGTTTCACAAGCCTCACGCCGAAGAAGCCACCCCGGAGCCGCGCTGGCCCGCAGTAATCGCCGGGCTTGCGGTCGGGGGCCTGTACATGGCTCTGCCGGAAAACTTGTCGCTTGGCCCACGCTGGCTGCTTTTGGCGGTCGTGGCGACGGTGGAAGTGCCGCTGATCGTGACGCGGCGGCGCGGGCACCACAATTTCAATCAGGTGTTGGGACATATCCTGCTAGGGCTGATCACGCTGTTCATGATCATCTCGCTCACGCTGCTGGTGCATGCGTTGCCGCTGCACGAAGAAGCGCCGGTGACTTTGCTGCGCTCCGCCGTGTGCTTGTGGGCGACCAATGTTCTGGTGTTTGCCTCGTGGTACTGGCGTCTGGATGCCGGGGGACCGCACCTACGCAGTTTGCAGCCAGGGCACATGGACGGGGCGTTTTTGTTCCCGCAGATGTCCCTGGACGCCGGGCAGCGGGCGGAGATTGGCGTGAGCAACTGGTCGCCGCAGTTTGCGGATTACCTGTTTCTGGCGTTCAACACGAGCACGGCCCTATCGCCCGCCGACACTGCGGTGCTGTCGCGCTGGGCCAAATTGCTGATGATGGTGCAGGCGAGCATCTCGCTGGCCGTGATTGCGCTGCTGGCTGCGCGCGCCGTCAATATCTTGTAAACGCGTCCCCGTCAGCGTTCCGCCTGAAGCAGTTGTTCCACGACGGCGCCCAGATTGGCCCCGACAATATCCGGGTGAGGGGCACTGGGGTCCAGCGGCTGTTCGGGGCGGGCCACAAATGCCGTGCGGCAGCCGGCTTTGCGCGCCCCCGCCGTGTCCCACGCATGCGCGGCGACCAGCCACGTTTCGCCGATGGGCACGCCCATTATTCGCGCCGCCATGTGGTATGGCTCGGGGGCGGGCTTGAGGCGCTGCACGCTGTCGGCGGAAAGCGTCTGCTCGAACATATTCCCCAGCCCGGCAAAGGCAAGCTGCGCCTGCGCCGTTTCCAGGGGGGAGTTTGTCAGCGCCGCCATGCGCGCCCCGGTGTCGCGCAGCCGCCGGAGCGCATCGGGCACATCTGCATGCGGCGGCAATTGGCGCATGCCGCCGAGAACGGCGTCTTTTTGCGCAGCAGTCAGGGTGATTTTGTGGCGCGCGGCGGTCATCTCCAGCGCGGCCTCTCCCAGCGATGTGAAGTCGGCATAAGGCCCAAGCAGAGTAGTCACCAAAGCCGACTGCAAAAGCTGCTGGAACCACTGCATGCGCACGGTCTTGCCCGCGCCGAACGCCTGCGCAAACAGCGGGTCCAGGGCGCTCATGTCCAGCAAAGTCTCGTTGACGTCAAACAAACAAACCAGCGTCATGGCGTAGTTCTCCATAGGGTGTTCCCACAAGCGTTATGGCTGGCATTGGTTTACCCCGCATGCGCTCTCCCAAACCCATTCGCCGCCAATCCGCTCCTACACGCCCTCTGTGCCGCATGGCAAGCCGGGTACACGGGGGCCGAGACAACACGTTATGACATTCAGCTCTGACCTGCCCTCCCCTGCCCCGCTGCCCGGTCGCGGCGAACTGCTGCGCGTCTGGCTGAGCGTGGGGGCGCAGTCATTTGGGGGCGGCGCGGCGACTCTGACCCTGATCCGGCGGCAGGTGGTGCAGCAGCGAGGCTGGATAACCGAGGCCGAGTTTGTGCGGGACTGGGCGCTGTGCCAGGTGTCGCCGGGCATGGGCCTTTTGGCCCTCACGGCGCTGATCGGGCGGCGTTTGGGCGGGGCATGGGGCATTGTGCTGGCGCTGGTCGGCCTGCTGCTGCCCAGCGCTGCCGCGACTGTCGCGATCACGGCGTCGTATCTGCACTTTCAGCATAACCCGGTCGTGCGCCATGCCGTGCAGGGCATTGTGCCCGCCACCGTAGGGGTGGGATTGCTGACGGCGGGGCAGATGGCCCTGCCGCTCCTGGCCATCGCCCGGCGCGAGGGGCGCAGCATGCTGGGGCTTGCCATTGCCCTGCTCGCGGGCGGCGCGGCACTGGCCGCCGCAGGGCATGTGCCGACCCTGGCGATTTTGTGCGGCGCGGGCGCAATCGGAGCCGCTTTTCATTGGGGCCGGGACATTCAGCGGGCGGCGCGGGGACGAGTGCGCCGATGAACGACTGGGTGTTTTTGGGGCTTTTGCTCAAAGCCTCCCTTTTCTCTACCAGTGGCACTGGCAACGTGCCCAGCCTGCATGCCGACCTGATCCCGCGCGGGTGGGCCACCGAAGGGCAGTTTGCCGAAGCCCTGGCGGTAGGCCAGGTGTCACCCGGCCCGAGCGGACTGTGGGTTGTCAGTTTGGGCTTTCTGACCGCCGGGCTGGGCGGGGCGCTGCTTGCCCTGGTCGCCATTACGCTGCCGCCTTTGCTTATCCTGGCCGTAGACCGCGTGTACCGACGGGTGCAGCATCACCCGGTGGTGGAAGGCTTTGTGCGGGGACTGGGACTAGCGGTCGTGGGCATCTTTACCGTGGTTCTGCTGCACCTGCTGGCGGGGGCAGGATGGAGCATGCGCAGCATCGTGCTGGCGCTGGCGAGCCTTGCCCTGGGGCTGACGCGGCGCGTACCGGTCGTTGTCATTCTGGCGGGCGCGGGTGCGGCGGGCGTGCTGTGGCGGTGAGCACACATAGGGGAAGTAACTTATCCCCATGCGTAAACACAGGGGCTTTGACACTACTCACGAAGCCGTGAGCGCGTCCATAGGGGCTGTTACTCGCCCCCGTGCTTCTAAGCCTTTGCGGGCGATGTTGACCGAAGCCAC
>JAABUL010006687.1_pt1 | contig 13094 bp, 9 predicted proteins | sample 5559151 | NCBI WGS metagenome assembly JAABUL01 (sample SAMN10711876, study PRJNA513368) | rock metagenome | isolation source: Antarctica rocks | place: Antarctica: Victoria Land, Pudding Butte sud | reverse complement strand
ATATCATACCACCATAACAACAGCCTCACCCACACGCATCACTCACAATAATCCATCAAAACAAATGCGGCGATATGACATTCGATACTCTAAACCAGCGCGAAGAAGACAAAGAGTGTGCACGTACTCACACTTGCACCTTACCCAGGTGGTGCCCAGCAGTAGCATCAATGTTGATGGGATTAAACTGCGTCAAGTACCTTGTGCATGTCCTGATACAAGCAGGAATAAGCTTTGTTGAAGAAGACGTTGGGAAGGGGGTCTGGTAGGGGGATGGTGTTGTGGGACTCTACCTACCACAATCCCGGAATCTAAAGGATCACAGAACGTCGCTCGCGTTTATGGTAGCTAAGGTAGCGGTTTTGAGCGAGCGCTTAGGGCGTGCTGGTGTTGTTGGTTGCGGAGTTTGGGTGTATGTATGTATATTGTAGACGTGGAAGAGAGATGCAGAGTGAGAGACATTCGTGATGGCAGATATGCATTAAGATAGAGTTAGATGTATTGAACTTGATGATTGAGGGAAGGCGCGAATCGCGGATCTTTTGTTGAATTGGGATGATGTATCATGCGCATTGTCTCTGTCTATGTCTATGTCTATCTCTTATCTCTGTGTGAATTGCGCTTCGATTCCCTGGCGTGTTGACTTAATCCTCCGCAACCAAAACACCCCTATACCTCATCTGCCCCTTCCCCAAATGCTCAAACGCTTTCTCGATCCCCTCCTTGTTCAAAGGGAATTTCTCAATGATAGGCATGATGTTATGCACAGCCGCAAACTCCAACATCTTCATATGAATCGCTCTCGCGGCAACAAGACTGCCCTGGATGCGTACACCACTCAGCATGATGGGCATGTACGGTATTTCGAGATTGCCGCTCGAGACGGTCAAAGGATAGATGGTCGCTCCGGGTGCGAGTATGGCTTGATACATCGCCCAATCTGGCTGTGCGGACGTGGTGACCAACAGCCGATCGATGGGTTTTGGGACTTTGAGTTCTTTGAGCCCTTTTGTTGCATAAAACTCCTTTGCACCCAGCTGCATCGCTTCCTCCTTTTTGCCATCTGTACCACTGAACACGACCACCTCGCAGCCCATTTTGCTAGCGAATTGAATGGCCAAATGGCCGAGACCGCCAACACCGATTATGCCAACTCGCTCCGTCGGCCGCGTTTCGTACATCTCCAACGCATTGAAAACGGTCGCGCCGCCGCACTGAAGGGGAGCCGCGTATTCACTGGGGATCGCGTCGGGGGTCTTGAAGAGGAATGCTTCGCGCCAGACTGTGTGAGAGGCGAATGATCCGATGTCAAGGTCGCCCGATCCGTACATGACTCGCTCGGGGCAGAATGTTTCGTGGCCTGTGAGGCATTGTTGGCAGCGACCGCAGCAATCGTGTATGTAGCCGAAGCCGACTCTGTCGCCTCTGGATTGAGAGCATATGATTAGATGTGATGCAATTGAAGAGGGGGAAAAAGGAGGGTTGTTCTCACTTCTTCAAGGCCTTGACCTCAGGCCCAACGTCTTGAACCACGCCTGCACCTTCGTGACCCAAGGCTTGATCACTCGATCGGTAGTGCTCGTCTGTGCCGCAGAGACCGCTGTGTGTGATCTTGACGAGGACCTGGTCGCCTTTTAGAGGATCTTGATGCGTAGTCGACTCCTTGATTGCGCCATCCTTAGATCCTTTGTAGACTGTGAAGTCTATCCCCGCTCCGTTGACAGGCATAGTGATGTTTTCGAAAAGATTTTACGAGTATAGCTTGGTTGTTTGCTGGAGAGACCGTAGTATAGTCGTAGATTTCTAGATTTGTAAGTAAATATCCAGATTTATAAGAATTTTTTTAAATTTGTAAGTGAATCCACTAGGATATGAGAAATTCCCGCCGTTTCACCGCCTCACCCCACTGCTTGACGCCCACCCAGCAGCGGCAGAAGGCAATCATTTCTTTATCGTCGATAACGGAGCGTTGTAGCATTTGGGTTTGCGCTCTGCAGTGAGTGGTGCAATGACATTGGCCGCTGGTGGGCGGATGTGGAACATCATAAGCGAAGCTCCGGCCTAGACTGTTGACGAGTTCCCCTTCTCGCATATGGAACGAACTTCCGCAGAGACAGGGCATGCCATCTGTAGCGAGAGGTCAATTGAGGCTCATTCACTGGTACGAGGATTGGTATTCGCTGACCCAAAGCGTTGGCCAATCACAATTATTTGACATACATACAATCATAAAAACACTCAAGCCCCTATATTATTGCTTCTCCTGATACTCTTCGCACTCGCCAGCTCATAAACCTCCGGCACAGCAGGCAACTCCTTCGTGTTACTCCCTACGAAGCTATTCTTCCCCTGCCCTGCTAATTCCGAAGGCACGCTTCCAACCGAGGAGACCCTCCTCTTCTTGTCCTGTAGATCCGGCGTATAGTGCTCCGCCGCCGGCATTGAGGTCATCACGCTCTCGTCTCTATATAAAGTACTGTCGGCTTCGCTTTGCACCGGATATGGCGATTCCAATGGCTGGTAATTCGCAGTCGTCACGCCATTCTCGCTGTAGGGCCCGTTATAGTATGGGTTTTGCGTGATGTTATTGGCCTTGGGTCCCTTCCTTTTGTTCCGTCGATGGCGGTGGTAGAGAACGCTGCCATAAATTAGGGATCCGAGGAAGACGAAGCTGTGGCAGTAAGCATTTGTATACGACACGATCTCCACAGACCGCTAGAACCAGAGCATACAATAGAACCCCGAAAATGATAACGTCAATTGTAGAAATAGCCGACACATTGTTTCCTGCAAGTCCTTCCTGGTGCTGTACGATGATCCCGCGCACTAAAAGGTCGACGAAAAGACCGAACCATATCGGTGTTTTTACCAATTGGAAAATAAGATAGGTGAGCGGCTTAAGCTTGCGGCGAGCGAAGAGAATGATCTCCGTGATGTCCAGTATTATGCAAAGGGCGGACAGTGTCACAAGTAAAACCAGAGCCCTAATGGAGGACGTGAAATGTCAGTCACATCGAGGATACAAAGATGGATGGCATGTCTATGCAGAGGGTTCGTACACTGTGAAGCCATTAAGATCTACCATTACCAAGACGTAGATGGTGATGACGAAGATCATCAATATGAGCTGGACGACCCAGAAGGGGATCAGAACGCGCTTTAGCCATGGTCCATTGCGAGCTTTGGCCCTGTCGCTGGCCATATCGTCGCGGGAGGTTGCACGAAGTGGAAATGTCTAACGATCGTGGATAAGAAGCCCCGATTTCGAATGGACCAAACGGCAGAAGGGAGAGACTGGAGAACGACAGTGGGAGAGAGCAGAGATGGAAGCGATAGTCTTCAGGACGAACAGGAACAGCGCACGGGATAACAGCCGCCATGGCTGAGCACTGCATACTTTAGACGAGTATGGACGGGGTACTCGCCCAGACCTAATCTGACTGAGTCAGTCTGAGCCTCAGCATCTGTTTCGAGAGTGGGAGATTTGGTGTTGGAGGCCCCATTTTGGGTTTGTTTAGCTGCCCTCAGCCGCACAGCCTGGCAAGGATGGCGATCCTGTAGGAAGAAAACAAACAAGCTCATTCGCTCTACAACTGCACCTCGCCTTGCACCAATGCAGGGGGCTGCACACTATACATGAAGAACTCCGAAAGTAGGCCGTTCAGAGCGGTTGTCGTGTTGGTTCTCGCTTCCTTCAGGATCAGGATCATATCGTATCGTCTTCGTCTGTACCATAGAAACGTTGTTCGAAGCACTCCAATACTGGCCTCTCACTCGTACTTGTTCTGCAATTGGCGACTTCTGGGAGCTGGAGTTATGTAGATGGGGAAGGGTTACGAGGGGAAAGTGATATTTTGTACATGCCACAGCAACAACCCGGTTAATAAGCTATCGGATGGAAGCAGCTAATTATGAAAAAGACTCCCAGAGCGTGGAAAGGTAGCAGAGGCCTTGTTTGTGACAACACTCTGACAAGGCCAAGCAATAGGTTACGCATAGCGAGATATGCCAGGTCTGTAGCGAATCCACATGACTTGGTGAATGATATGCAGCGTTTCTAGCCTTCAAATCTAGCACTCGGCTACTTGAGAGATAAGTGACAAGATCAAGGTAGAACATCCGAGGTGCACGATTGGACACTTTCCGTTATATTCAAATATACCCATTTCACCCTTTGAAACTATTACTATCGAATACTCCCCTGTTCTCGCATGATTCGTAAAGGCCATCTTCCACGAATCCCCTTTATGACAGCCGAAAACATGGTTACAGAGATTTTTTGTACGCCAGGATATGCCGCCCTGCTCAACGCCTCAACTCGATTGCTCGACTAGAAAGTGACGTCCTCCGTCGAAGACGGAATCTGCTTCGGTGACCCTCGATATCGCGTCCGTTTGATGTCGCTCTTTTCCGGACTGTAGCTTCCAGATGAGGTGATGGGTCTTGGGCCGGTAGGCTTGCGTTGCGCAATTGCAGCGCCAGAAGCTGAGCGCGGCGAGTCTCTTGCCTGAGAGAAACGTGTCAGTGAAAACGTCGGAAGTAAACAAATCAACCAGGACTTACAGGATCGTAGCCAGAGGAACCATTGCTGTATCTCTGCTCGGGTTGCAGATGCTCGGTACTCAGGGGTGATGCAAACGTCGGCCTGTTGTCTTTGGTGGCGATCTTGGGCGGGCGGGATGGTCCCGAGGGAATCAATGGACCATCATCCTTGACCTTCGGTGGCCGTGGTGGAGCCGCAGCTTGTCCTACAGCAGAAGTCTCTGAATAGCCGGTATCAGAGATTGGAGACAGGTTGCCAGCATGGCCACTATATCTTTTGCCAGGGCCCGGGATGTAACGAGCAAGCGCTGGGTCAGATCCAAATGTGTCTGATGTAGGAGAGATTGGCGAGCGAGAACCGAAGTTCTGGGCTTGAGATTCGAGTTGATTTTGAAATCGTTGAGTGGGTCCAGGGCGAGGTTGGGGATGCTGAAGATTCAGAGAGTTTCGGTGCGCTTGATATTTCGGATCTTCTGATGCTCGAGACACCTCCGAAGGAATGAGCGGGGACGGTGGCCGATCCTCCTGAGGTGTAACCTCATCGTCCTCGAGGGAGTCGTTGGATCGCAGCCGGTCATCTCCTACATGGTCGTAATGGTCAACGGTGTCGTACTGCTGCAAGTCACCAGAGCGAGAAGCCTCGGAGGAAGGTCGTTCTCGACGCGAGCTGTTCCTGAAATTGTCGCCAAACGAAGAGGCCGTTGTCTTTGACCAGCGCGAAACTTTGGGGAAGAACGAAGAGCTGCTCGACTTATGTTTGCGGCTCCTGTCCGTTCCCGTTTTAGGCGTGTGCTCGTTGCTTTGAGTCCCTGTTGGAATATGGATCTGAGGAGGAGTAGCTAGAGGCACTGATCCGGCCCGAACATTCTCTCTCGTAGGAGTGAGTAGTTGCTCGTTGTTCTCGTGCTGATTATCGAGTATGACTTGCTCATGCGACTCGAGCTCTTCATCAGCTTCAAGTACAGTGCTGACCCTATTATTGGATGTGTGGCGGGAATCCCTGTTCCTCATGGCGCTGGTATCCCGGGATGGTGGATTCGAAAAGTATCCAGACTGACCTGTCGACCCAGTGCCCGCTTGACCCTCTGGCTCATAGCCGTCGGGACCTGCTGCACGAAGATGATTGTAAGAATCCAGGCTATCTGCACGGGTAGCGCTGGGCCGAACGTCCTGCATGCCCTTTAGGCCTTCAACCTCTCCTAGAAGGTGAACAAGCATTTCCTCGATCTTGCTAATATCGTTTTGGTTGCGGCTACTGAGCCCTTTGAGAGCACGCCTGAAAACGTTTCGTTTCTTTGCTTGTGCATCCTCTGTGTCGCCATCGGCCGAAGAGCCTCGCGGAAATCTAGGCGTCCCAAGAGGTTGAGGTCGCGGGCCAGCAAGAACAATCTTCTGAATTGTGCGATCGTGCTGCTTGTTGCCGTGATCCACTAATATGCCGTCTTGCTCCGCAATAAATTTCTTCATTTCCTCGAAAGAATTGCGCATCTCGGCAGCGCTTCTGACCAAAGTCACCAGGATCTCTGTATCTCTGGCATTCCTCTGGGCATCTCGAACAGTGAGCTAGTATCACGTTAGCGTCATCTACAGTATTGTTCCAGTATACGCACATGGTCCATAAGCGCCACAATATCCTTCGAATGTATCCTGTCGATCCCTCCTCCTGTAGCGCTATCATATAATGGAGAACCCATGCCATGAGCCAGCCCATGTGAGTTGGTGCTCAAGTGCCTTACATGGCCAGGTCCCATGAACACGTCATCGTCGTCGACGGACATGTTACCATCAAGGCCAACGTCGTTGAAGGCTTTGGCGTTCTTGAAGCTGATTTCCGGACTACGTGGTTGAGGACCGGAGATATAACCCTCATCTTTGGGAGGGCTGGGAATAGTTTGTCCAGTCATGTAGGAATCACGATTCTGCCCAAAGTCGTGGTTGATGCCTTGCTCATCATCTTGCTGGGCTTGCGCCGACTGATATCCATCATTCATGGGTAGATCACGAAGAACGCTTTGTTTCCTTGGAGACTGGTCACGGCTTGCGGTAACTGCTGCTGTGAGAAATCCTGCTGCAGCAGCCTTGAGACTCTCATGTGCGCTGGAATCTTTTGATCGGGACATGAACTCGCCTTTGGGCTGCGGTGGCGTCGCTTTGTTGGGCCAGTGGTCAAGATTATTATTCTGAAAGCCTCCCATTGGTCCTTGAATGATTGACGGATTGGTGCTAATATCAGAATCGGAATGCAAGCCATGTCCGATCTCAGGAATGGGAGAGTCAGCTATAGGGAAGCCACTTGCGCCCATAGCGACTGGTTCGTCATGTTCGTCGTTGGAGCGGGCAATACTTTGACGAGGCGAGCCTTTCGCTGAGAGCTGGTCATGATCCTCGGGCTTCTCGAGTTGCGAATCCTGCTCCAACTCCCGCAGTGAAAGTTCGCGCTCAGGTCTCGCCTCGCCTTCCTGCGAGCCGGTGTAATACTTCTCGCCCTGCTTTGGGCGCGTAGAGAGCGTAGAAGTATCAACGAGGGAAGCGACAGCGGACTCAACGGCCATTGGAGTATGTACGAAATCGGGGTTCCTTCCACCATTTCCACCTTGCAGTTCTCGCGCGGCAGTGACTCTGTCAAGATAGGGAGCGTCCATGCTGTCATCAGTGTAATTTGTCAAGTGCTTGTATCCGACTGTGGGGTCTTTATTAGAGTCCCTATAGTTACTCTCTTCCATTGAGTCACGATATCGGTCATTCTTCTCATGTTCTTGTTCGAGCCATTCATCCATTGCCGGATCTCTGTCAGAGTATTCTCCTTCTGTGTACTGTGACTCGCGAAGGCCATGCTGTTCTAAGACATCTTCACTCGGCTCATAATTGATACCTTTGGGTCTGTTTGAGCGACGCATATCCACACTGACAGGGGATCCAAGAGAATTGAGCGAGACAGCAGATCCTTTCGTCCTGTGCTGCTTCAAAGACGATAACGATCCTGTGCTGTGCTTATGTCTGAAGGAGTCTCGGTTGGCTTCGCTCTCTTGCCGACTCGAAACACTTTGAATAGGGCTTAGTCCGCGGCTCTCGTGTTGGTAGGAATAACCAGCTCCGTCATACTGATCATGATGATTCGCAAGATGGCTTGCGGAAAGCGCACCTACACCGCCACCAGTTACTGGCGCCCCGGCTGTTACCATCTTCGAACGGTATTCCTCTTCTTGAAAGCTCCGATCGCTACGAGGGCTATGTTCGTGAAGGTCTCCTTTCGAGAGATTACCGTGGTGAGTACCCAAGCTCTGAATGCCCAAGGGAGTTCTCGTGGGCGTTCTTGACCCAGGCGACAGGACCTCACGCGGTGAGCCACGAGAGACATGCCGTATTTCTGCCATCCGTATCTCCTCCGAAACCGACGATGGCTCTTCTGTGCGTTCTGAAAGTATTGAATCTCGGGTAAGTTCGGAGCTATGAATATCGCTTTGCATTGGCATTGGAGGGACATCGTGCTTGGTGAAAGCATCCTCCGTACTCTCCGCAATGCTAGCACTTCGGCTATGGCTCTTGCTACTTCTCCTTCGCCTCCGCTCTTTCTTGTCAATGCTAGACTTTGAGTCATAATGGTGCAAGTCATGGTCTTTGTGACGGTTGTGATGATTAAGCGCGGCAGCAGTCAGTACGCCACCAGCGATACCTCCAGCAGCTGCGTCTTTTAGCCGATGCCCGTCTCTGCTCTTCTTTCGGGAAGCTTTGTCTCCATCACGGATAACTGTCTCCTCAGACATCTCACGGTCGGATCTGCGCTCAGATGGGGAATCAGATTGTCTATGCCGTCTGCTCTCTTTCCTTCCCTTGACTGAGTCACCCGACAAAAGAGTCCCTGCATTATGTTCGTCTTTATTCAAGAAGACCTTCGGCTTTCCAGAAACGTCTGGGGCGCTTGCATGCTTGGAGAGTTTGCGAGACATATCGCCACGGGAAACGCTACTCTCCGAAGCCACAGAGTCTCTGTCAAACTTCTGGCGGCCTTGTTGCATTTTCTGCTCCTGCTTGAGTGTTTCAAGTTCTGGCATGATCAAGCGCCGGATAGCATTCTCCACAGTCTCGAGCAGCTTTGGGTTGGCATTGATCGAGGATTTTGAAGTGCCTGATCGAAAGGAGTATTGATCACCTGACTGTCTTCCTGGGGACACTTGGGATGTGAGAAGACTGGATTCGGGGCCGCTCGGAGCTTCCTCCTCTTTGTATGACTTGCTTGATCTGCGGTGCCCACTCTTATGGGACTCAACCAATTGCTCATTGCTGACGCTGCGACTCCGAGTTTTGTCGCTGCGTTTGTGCTTCCCACCACTGAGTTCCCGAGGCCTGGCTGCAAGCTTTTCCATGGCCTTATGAGCCAATCTCTCCTTGCTCAGACTTCTGCTTCTCCTTCGCGAGGGCGTCTTCAAAGTAGTGTCACTACCTATGACTGCGTCTTTGCTTATGCTCCGACTTCGGTTGCGGCGTGGGGTCACGTTCCCAATTTTCTCGTCAAGCATGCTATCTGGGGGCATTGATGATATGTCAGATGGATTCACCTGAACGTATCTCTCCTCCCGTGCCATTTCTTCTCTTCCAATGCTTGTCCTAGACAAGTCGCTTCCGTCATCTCTATGCATGACTTCAATTTCCACCGGGGGGTATCGATGAGTTAAGCTTGACTCTTCTGCTGCCGATGTGTACGAGCTTATACTCTTGTCGTCTCCACTCCCAGAAATCTGCCTTTCTGTGGTGGAATGTGGCCCCAAGGATATCCGTCGGGTGTACGAGGGTTTTCGACCTTTTGATGCAGTGACTTGGACGTGCTCGCTGGTGTCCTTGATCTTGCGCGCAGCTGATGGTGTAACCTTGACCCGCACGCTTGGGCGAGAATGGACGTTTGGGCCCTTTCCACCTTCAAAATATTCAATCAGAAGGGATGTCTGTGATTTGTTCGACGATCTAGTGAGCGTCGTTCCTTTTTCCCTGTCTCGACGGTCCCTTCGATTCTTCGTCGGAATTACGACTGGGCTACCGTCTTCTGGAATCGAGTAGGAGGTCTTGTCTGTGCGACGGGAGATGTCAGTGGCTAGATCAGCTTCTTCCCCGCTGCCTCCCGATGTTTGTAGTACTGAGGATTCGGTTGGTGCGGGCAATGGCGGCTTGTGACTCTCGACGCCCATTGCGTGAGCGGAATTGATGAGGAGCGTTTAGGTGTGCATCGAAGCGTAGAAGATTTCGACGTCTCTAATTGAGTGTAGTTTGACGACTTTGTGTTGGATAGCGCGAGCAGAGAGAAGGCCAGACTCAAATGACCAGGTAAATGCAGCTTCTGAAGGTGGCTGGCCGTTATATGCTGGTCATCCGCTTGCCTGCCGTTGTAAGGTGATTTGGGATGGATATCGAAGTTAGCTCAAGCGAGATGGCTTGTATCGCTGGAGGTTGAAGGCAAAGGATACAGTTCAGTCGCCTGTGCTCTGTTGTCAATTGGGGCTGAAAGCGTTTGGGTCGGCAAGCGATGCGAGTCTGGAAGTCACTTCACCGGAGGCGCTGGCCTCATTGAGAGGTCATTGGCGAGGGCAGTGATCGTGGCACAGCAGCCTGCAACGCATGGAGGTGGGGTTATAGGGGGCTTGAGTTGTTTCTGTAGAAGGTTGGAGTGGAGGAAGGCTGAGAGCTTTCTTGAGTGCCAGGGAACAACAAAGGTACTGCCGGTAAGGTAGCCCTAGGCTAGCGTGGTCGCGGCGTGTGGTCCTCTAGGGCGCTTGGCCTGTATATGGATTGCACTCAATTATCGTCGTGACAGGCTAGGGTGCTTGAAAAGCTGCTCCATTTGCAATATATTACTGGACACTGTCTTGAGTACGAGTCTATGGAAAGATAAAGTGACTGCAGGGTTGCCTTCCGGGACTCCCACCGAGAGTCCCCTGAACCATGCAGCGAGCTGTTCCTGTTCCAGATCTACGGAGTACAACGGCAACCACAAATCTTGACTTTGCCACGCCCGAAGATTCCCACTACCGGCACTATGTGTCCTTAGAACGGTCGCCCCGTCACCACTCTCAGTCTACAATCAAGATGTAGTTATTCAAGATTGGTCATCAACGGCAGAAGGTCTGTCACATTTAGTGTAGACTTTGCAGAGTTGGATGGCGCCAGCGATTGATAAACTAGATTATTACTTTTGTCTCCCAGCGGGAAGGTTCACCGGACGACGACTAAAGTCACCGGCGCTTTCTGCAACATGATTGGGTACTCGAGCATGTTAGGCCCCGCGATTGACAACTCATCAAACCTCAAGCGCTTGTCGCTAGATGAGATTGGCTGGCACGCTGGGAAAGGTGCTACCAGACACGAGTGTTCAAAGCACGCTTCCTGGCTCCTACTACCCAACGTCAGTTTCAGCTGGAGGTCCAATATTGCCTTTTTTGGTTCGTTCCATTCCTCGACTTCGGTACATGACAAAGCTGCATTGATCGCTTAGACACATTAATGTCAGGCGTATCAATTCTAAAGACAAGATATGACATGATCACAGCTAAGCATCAACCCTCCCCAGGTGGAGAGCGACATTGAGAAGCCGACGTGGTTATCAAACTTGCACCCTGACTTTCGCACCAACCTCGGAGAATCGTCACCAACAACAGTACACCGGTCAAAAGAACGGTAAGACCTGAGAACAATTGGACTCCCAGAGATTCCCACTCACAGTGAGGATTGCGCCAGAAACAGGAGTACCACCAAGCGATCTAAAGCTGCAGATAGCATAACACATGCGTGTTCCCAGTTTGCCGAGATATGGTGTCAAACTCGGCATAGCAACCGCAGAGAGACAAAGCCACCAGCGAAGAACCCGTAGAGTATTGAAAATACTCTCAAGCCTCCTGTATTGTGGATGCCGATCCATCAAGGAACCAAGATGCCCGTGGTTAATGGCGCAGCGAGCAGCATGTTGATAGGACCCACTCTGAGAGCGAGGAGCCCTGGTAGGATACGACCTGGGATTGAAGCTGCATTCACCATCCCTAAAAGGTAGATGGCTACGTTGTGGTCCACGCCCGCTGTGTCAATGGCATACGATGAATTGTAGAAGGTGGGACCCAAGAAGCCAACATAATCGAAGAACATGGCTATACAGAACAGCGGGAACATTGTTTCTTTGAACGTCGTAGGATCGACGAGAGAGCGCTTCTGCTTTGGCATTTGGCGAACTCGCATGACTGATATCGAGAATAGGCACGTGGCCAGAGCAATAAACCCGAGGACACGCGGTGTCCATGCGAACCCGATCCTTGGTTGCATCTGTCTCAACACGATAGGTGCCGCCGAAACTGCTGCCACACACAGCCACTCCACTCGGTAGAGCTTTTCATCCCGCCAAGTACTGAGGCAGTATGGCAACGGCAGGGTCCGTGACAAACCCTGGTCCAAGGCCAATGCACATCCCTTGCGCGATCATGGGCTGCCAGTACTGAGTGCATACACTGGTCATCATAATTCCGAGACGAGAGCTCGAAAGTAGCCGGCTTCATACAAGAAACCAGTCACCACGCCGACGAGCAGAAGCAGTAATGCCTGGATAGAGCCAATCCAGGCGATGTCCGAGGGAGATTCGTCGTTCAGGGAGGGGGTCATGTAATAAATGACAAAAACACCGCCAACTCCCCTGCCGGATGGCTTCAGCTATTGTTGCATTAATCTTGGTCTGGAGTTTTGGTCGCACAAATCAGGTATTGAAACACAAAACAAAGACCCGGCAACTTGTGACCAAGCTTTCAGTCCACCGTTTAGTAGTGCATCATAACCACTGATGCTATCTTTCTCGTTGACGGAAACAATACTCGTGTTGTAGACGCGTCCTTCTTCTGTGGAAACCCAGTGATCCTGTGTGTGTTGTACTTGTGCTTTTAGAAACATCCTCCTCTATGGAGAGCTTCTTCTCATCGGAATCCATAATGACAGGTGGGTTTTAGGATGGATAAGTCATTAAAACAATTGGAAAGACAAAGGGTATCATTACGCGAATCACGCTTTCGGACTTCAACACGAGCGAATCTTCGCTGTTCTGCTTTAGTGGTGGAAGACTGTACTCGATTGATGTAGACTACCTACGTTTTGGGACATTTTGACCTCATGATATGGACTTATTCCCTATTACCCATCCACGCCGTGCTAATGTGTAAAGTGATCAAAGGAGTACCAATATGTGACATTAATTCCTATCTCCATCCGGTCAATGTCTATGGAACTTTTGGCCCTGCTTTGGCTGACTACCATAGGCTCTTCGGCCTTCCTTTTTCTTATCTCTGCTCATGCTCGCTCCAAGTGTGATATCAACCCGTGGAGGCGTCTGGAAGCCAAAGCTTTTCGCGACTAAGCCTGTGCATTAGGAAAAATATTCCGTGGGAGTCCCGCACTTTACGTACCTTTAATGAGGTCCAGCTTATGCACATCAAAGACGGAGCGAAGCGAGTGACTGGCATATGCCTGGAGGTAACTACGGTATCCGTCTTTCGCAGATCTGTTCAGATAGTAATTCTGGCCGATGAGCTTTT
>JAABUL010006684.1_pt1 | contig 13100 bp, 11 predicted proteins | sample 5559151 | NCBI WGS metagenome assembly JAABUL01 (sample SAMN10711876, study PRJNA513368) | rock metagenome | isolation source: Antarctica rocks | place: Antarctica: Victoria Land, Pudding Butte sud | reverse complement strand
CCTACAACACGGCTCTACCGGGGCTGGGGGCTGACCCGGCGCTGGGGGGCACGCGGGCCGAGCTGGTGCATTTCGCCCGCGGGCTGGGGGAGCAGTCCGGGGCGGTGCGGGTGCTGCGCGAGCAGGGTGAGGCGTTCGGGATGGCCGAGCGGCCCAACCTGGCGCGCGTGCTGGCCGACCCGCAGCCGGAGCGGGTGGTGGCCGGCATCCTGGCTAAGGCCGAGGACGGGATGCGGGCGCACCTGAAGGAGATGGCCGAGCAGGAGATCGTCCGGCAGCAGGAGGCCACCCGGCAGCAGGCGCTGCGGGCCAGCCAGCGGCCGAGCCAGGGCATGGGGATGAGATGAGCGAGGCCGAGGACGGCCGCCTGTATGGGCTGATGGAGGTTGCCGAGGGGCAGCAGGCGGCGGTGCAGGCGGCCCTGGAGGGGCTGGCGGCGGAGCGGGCGGCGCTACGGCGGGAGCGTGAGGCGCTGGCCCGCCAGGTGCAGGCGGTGGAGGGGAGTGCCCGGGCGGCGGTGCGGGCTGCGGTGGCGGACAGCCTGGCCGGGGCGGCGACGGAGGGGGTAGCCACGGTGCAGGCGGCGACGCGACCCTTGCTGGACCGGGTAGCGGGGGTGACGGCCGAGGCCGGGCAGGCGGAGGCGGCGTTGCGGGGCGTGGTAGCATGGGCGAGCTGGCGGCTGCTGGGGAGGGTGGCGACGGCGGTGGCGGGTTTGGTATTGGGCGGGTGGCTGGCGAGCACGCTGGTGCTGTGGTGGGATACGGGGGCGATTGCGGCGGCGCGGGTGGAGAAGCGGCAGTTGCAGTTGGATGTGGCCGAGCTGCGGGCGAGCCGGGACGAGTGGGTGAAGACCGGGGCGCTGGCGAAGCTGATCCGGTGTAATCCCGGCAACCGGCCATGCGTGCGGGTGGACGAGCGCGCGGGGCCATTCGAGAGCGAGGGTCATGCCGACTACCGGGTGATCCAGGGCTACTAGCGGCGGTATGCACGAAGCTACAGGTTCGTGTATGGGGGTCCAGTAGCAGCGGAACCGGAAGTGCGTTTCAGCAGGGTGTGCCAGCTAACCCACTGATGCCGCGACACCAATGCAGAAAACCTACGTTTGATGCGAGTTGCCGATGCACTTCCGAAAGCTTGCCTTACGCGTGGTATCGACGTGCATAAACCCATACATTTATCTCTGACCAGCAAACCCTGACCATTCAGGTGTTGAAACGCACTTTCGGTTCCACTGCTACCGGACCCCCGGTTCTTGGCGTTCCCGGGCGGAGACAACGTTTTCAACCTGTTCGGCAGGCTCGCGCCTGATAGTGGCCGTGTCTGGATTATGGCTGATGGCTCAAAGGCAACGACAGCTTGCGGAACGGGGCGCCAACTCGGCGATAAAGAGCCCGCGCCAACGGCGGTCCATAAACCTTAACGGGCGCACGCCGCAGCAACCGGGCCACGGCATTCCGCGAGTCGAAGAATGACTCGGGTGGCCACAGATTTTTCATGGTGTGCTGCACGAACCTTTGCGCGTCCAGCACGGGATGCACGAATGCCTGGTCGGTCAGGAGGGGCAGGTCGGATTCGACGACCGCCGGGGACCAGTCGTAGCGGCTGATCGGTCCGAACTCCGCCAGGCTCGTCATCTTGAAGCCGGCGAGCGCGACCTCCGTGGAGATGAACGCCTCGCAGTAGGGCCAATGCGGCATCAGCCCGGCCTTTTGCACCTTCGACATCTCGACCCGGCGCTCATACAGGCGGCGGACGGCGCGGTTGGAATACATCGAGATGCAGATCAGGCATTTCTTGATCTTATCGTGCGTATAAGCGTCCTGGCAGGTGTGGGTCAGCGGCCAGTCCGCGACCGCGTCCGTATTCGGCACGCCAACCAGGTCCGTGCCGTCCTGCGCCATCCGGTCCACGATACCGTCCAGGGGGCGCTGCACGGCCACGTCATATTCTGTCATGATATAGAAATCGTAATTGTCGTGCTGCTGGTAGAAGAAATACAGCGGGTAGTCGCCGTTGAACCAAAGCATGTTGCCGTGCCCGGCGCCGCTCAGTCCCATATCCAGCACCGACGCCTGCGTGTGGGACACGACGTTCGGGTGCGGAATGGACACGGGACGGCTGGTTTCGTCCACCAAGATGAACAGGTCGCCGCGGCCCACGGTGGCGCGCAGCCGCTGATACTGACGCTCCACGTACTCGTCCCAGATATGGGTCCGGAACAGGACGGCGTATGTGCTGGCTGGCTTGGTAGATGCGCTCACGTGTCCGCTGCCCCGTTCGTCTGTAAAAGTCGTGCTAGAACCCTAGATGTATGCGCCCAAAACCTGAGTTGAAGGTCACCAAACCTTGCACGGCTGATGACGTTGCTGAGTTCCCGTGCTTCCGCTTGTTCCCTTGTGGCCCGTATCTCAAGCAGGCCGCCGATGACGTTGCCGCATGGATTGCAGGCACCCCAACCTACACCGGGTCTGCCCTGCGGTGAAGCAGGCGGCGCTTATGTTTCTTCACGAAATGTCACCGTTTCGTTTTGAGCTTGCCAAATCCCTTAGTGTCTGTCCGGGATCATACCATTGGAAACGCTCATTCCTGGCGCGCGAGCTTACCCAAGCCGGAGGGCTGGAATGCAGCACGCATCGAGTGACTGGCCCCATCCAGGCCAACCGCTCATGGGAGAAATTCCAAGTTAGTTCAATGTAATGTTTCCGGACAGACACTTAGCTGAACGCTTCGCCCTCGTTGCAGCGGGTCAGGGTGGTGTCTTACTCCCTGGAATGAATTTTGGTAAGAGCGCGCACCTTCGGCCAAGCGGCCCAGGGCGGGGAGCACCATGTTGGACGCAGCGGCGGGACTGGCAGGAAGCGCCGGGCAGATGGGAGCCCAGCCCGGCGTGCGCCTGCAGCGCGTGATCCTGGACCGTCCGGCGCCCTTGCGGGATCTGTACTGGCGTGTCCGCGGCGACGCCCGTCTGCAGGCGGATGGCGCCATGTGGATCGAGCCTGGCGCTAGCGTGGCCTTCGACACCTACTTCAACGCCCTGTTCGAGCATCACTGGCGCCTGCACACCCGGGCGACGTCCTTCACCCTGCAAATCGAGGTCGAGGGACGCGCCAAGCTGCAATTGTGGCGCATGACGCAGCATGGCGGCCAAATGCTGCTGTACGAGGCGGAGGTGGACGGCGCCGCCGAAATCCACTTGCCGGACGACGCTCCCAACTTTCGCCAGGCCGGCATGATCTGGTTCGAGCTGACCGCCGCGGCTGGCCCGGCCGTACTGCGCCGGGCAGAATGGTTCGCGGCCGACGCGGTGCCCGAGCCGGTCGGGCTTGCCGTCGCGATCTGCACCTTCAACCGTGAGGCCGATCTCGCCGGCGTGCTGGCCGCCATCGCCGGCGATCCGGCGCTCTGCGGCACCAGCGGCAGCGTCGCCCGGGTGTTCGTGGTCAGCCAGGGCCGGCCCGGCTTGCTGGAGCACCCGGACGTCGCGGTGCCGGCGGCCCGGCTCGGCGACAAGCTGCGCGTGATCGAGCAGGGCAACTTCGGCGGCGCCGGCGGCTTCGGCCGGGGACTGCTGGAGGCGCTGGACGACGACGCCGTGACGCATGTCGCCTTCCTCGACGACGACGTGCGCATCGAGCCGGAAAGCCTGCTTCGCATGGCCGCCTTCTTCACCCTGGCCCGGCGGACGCTGTGCCTGGGCGGCCACATGCTGGACTCCGTCCGCCCGACCAACCTGTATGAGGGTGGGGCCATCGTGCAGGACAACTGGGTGCCGCGCGCGCTCAACCACCAGATTGACCTGCGTTCACGCGAGGTCCTGGCCGGGCTGACGGACGTGCAGGCGATGCACTACAGCGGCTGGTGGTTCTTCGGCTTCCCCAAGCACCTTGCCGTCGAGCATGGGATGCCGCTGCCGTGCTTCATCCGGGGCGACGACGTGGAGTGGGGGATGCGGCTATACGGCCGCGGCGTGACGACCGTGCCGTTGCCGGGCGTCGCAATTTGGCACGAGCCGTTCTACCTCAAGGGCCACGGCTGGCAGTTGTATTACGAGACGCGCAACGCCTTGATCTGCGCGGGCCTGCACATGAACTTTTCGCCCCGGCATGCCGCGGGCCAGGTGCTGACGCAGGTGATGACCCACCTGCTCACCTACCGCTACTACAGCGCCGCGCTGATCGTAAAGGCGGTGGAGGATTTCCTGCGCGGCCCGGCCATCCTGGACGCCGACCCGCAGGCGCTGCACGCGTCCGTGGGCAAGCTGCGCAGCCTTTATCCCGAGGGGACCGTGAGCCGCGACGTGGTGCTGTGGGATGCGCCGGTGTCCGCCACGCCCCATTCACGGGTACGGACCGCGGCGGTGCTCGGCAAGGTCTTGTGGCGGAACTGGGTGACGCCCTCGTCCCAGAGGGCCCGGCCCCGCCGGCTGCCGTTGCGCGACCTCGTCTGGTTCCGGATGCCGGGCTCCGACGCCCTGGCCGTCGAAACTCATTGGGAACGGGAGCTGCCGCTGTTCCGGCGGGACCGGGCGCAGTTCCGCACGCTGCTGCGGGCCGGGCTGCGCGCCGTGCGGGCGCTGTACTCGGCGGCGCCGGGGCTCCGCGCGGCATGGCACCAGGAGGCGCCGCGGCTCACCTCGGTTGCCCACTGGCGCGCCTACTTGGGACTGCCGCGGCGCAGCTGACCGGAACCGGACGACGCTTGCGGGCCTGGCAAGTGGCGGACCAGAGGGCATGTGCTACGAGGCTCCGCACGGCGGCGCGAACCTAGAGGGCCGGCGCTGACGTGTCAGCAAGGTCCGAAGTGAATTGGGAGCAAACCTTGGACGTTTCCGTCATCTGTCCGGTGTTCAACACTCCTCCCAGCGTGCTCGCCGCAGCTATACGTTCGATACCCTGATCGAGCTGTGCGAGGCGGCGATGGTGGTGCGGACGATCCCGCCCGGGCCGGCTGCCCAGCCAACACCTGAGGCGGCGAGGACGGTGGTGCCGCCCGCTGTGGCGCCGCCACCGCCAGCATCACGCGGCAAAACAGGAACAGGCCGTTGATTGGTGTAGCGGCTTGCACTCATCCGCGGCCGGGCACTGGGCGGGCGAGCCGGGCGTGTCTGCGGTGCGGATGGCGGCGTCGGCGCTGGAGGAGACCCGGCGGGAGTTCAAGGGCGTGCTGGCGGGTGCGAGGGCGGCGCGGGAGCAGCGGGCGTGGGTGGGCACGGCGGCGGCGCTCGGGGTGATGGTGGGGACTGTGCTGTGGCTCCTGGCCGCGGCAATGCTACCATGGGGCATGGGACACTGGCTGGCTGCGACGCTGGTGGTGGCGGACTGTGGGAGGCGGGGCAGACGTTGATGCGCGAGGTGAACCCCACGTCGTGGGACCGCATGGCCAAGCTCTACAACGCGTGTCCCGAGGACAGCTCGACCGAGCTGTGCGAGGCGGCAATGGTGGTGCGGACCATCCCGCCCGTGATGCCTGCCCAGCCAGCGCCAGAGAAGGCTAAGGCCTCCTCCTGCCGTAGTGTCGGCGCCAGCATCGTCGCATGGTAGGCTAGGAGCAGGACGCTGATGGTAAAGCAGATGGGCACATTCGTGTATTCTAGGTGAAAATAAACCATAAAAGGATATAATTGATGGAAAAATTTTGTAACATTAGTGATGTATCAAATGCTCAGCATTCTCCAGACCTGCCGATCTTGCTTGCAGTATGCACAATTGCACCATGGCCTATAGTGAACGGCTATGCACTCCGAGTCTTCAATCAACTGGAACAGCTATCGAGAAAGTGGCGAATAAAGCTTGTCGCGCCACCACCTATGGGAGATGGAAGCAATTTTCCTGAAGGAATCGCCGAGTACGTTGCTGTCGAATTGCGAGGGTCAGGCCTGTCATACCCTTGGCGATTCGATCAAACAGGGTTGCGCGCCGCGGTCCACGCTACTGTTTTGAAGCATTCTCCACACAGAGCTATGGTTTGGCGCGGTGCCGAAGCAATCTGGATAGACGCGCCCGATCTCCCACCTGGCGTCGCTGACATGATTGACTGCACACCGCTCGATCTGTGGCGTGCCATGGCGGCCAAGCAAAGTCCTCGCGCCCGTATGAGCAAGCTGAAGGAATTGGCTATCTCCGCTTGGTTTGCGCGTCGTACAGTACACCGGTTCGCAAGCGTTATCTGCGCAGGCGAAACTGACGCGCGGTGGCTGCGCCGAATCAGCGGTCGTTCCTCTGTAGAGGTCGTTTCCAATGGTGTGACACTCCCGAACTTCGAAGATGGTGAGTGCCTCGTGGAGAGCGTGATCGATCAACCGCGCCTTAGTTTTGTAGGAACTCTTGATTTCGGCCCAAATGTGGACGCGATAGAATTTCTCGTCCTTGATATCTGGCCCCTTGTGCGATCAGCGTATCCAAAAGCGGAATTGGTGATTGCCGGCCGCAACCCGACACCGGCGGTCAGTGCGCATGATGGACAGTCTGGAATTGTGATCCAGGCCAACGTGCCGGATATATTTAGCATCCTACGTCGATCCCAGGTTTCAATCGCGCCAATGCGGTCAGGTGTGGGGGTGAAAAACAAGGTTCTTGAGGCTTGGGCTAGCGGTGTTCCGGTTGTGCTGACACCACTGGCTGTGAATGGCCTTACAATACCACATGGCCACGATAGACTGATCCGATCGACCGCAAGCAACTTGGCTCAGGCGGTGATTGATATGTTCCGGGATAGCGTTGAAGCACACCGACTTGGGGCAAGTGCTCGTCAGCACGTACGTGACCATTATACTTGGTGCCTAGCAGCCAGCAGAATTGATCTGCTACTTCGCAACGCTTCGCCGGATTACCTACAGCTGGGTGGTTCACCATCACAGTTACAGGCTCCAGAGGTTAACGTTCGAAGTAAGTTGCCTCCCACGCCTGTGTTCAACGCCAAGGAAGATTCTGTCAGCTTGTTCGGCGTCAAATACGAACCTTTGCCAAAGACGCGAGATAGTCGGCCCACACTATTCGTTGTTGTTGACACGGAGGCAGAGTTCAACTGGAGGCAGGCTTTTGACCGTAATCACGACACGGTCGAGGCAATGGCCGCGATTGAGCAGGGGCAAGCAATCTTTGACCGATATGGGTTGCGCCCCATTTATGTCGTGGACTATCCAGTTGCTTCGAAAGCCGCTGGCTTCGGACCACTCCGCAATATCTATGATCGCGGTGGGTGTGAGATTGGTGCTCATCTGCACCCTTGGACAAATCCACCATTTGAAGAGAATATTTCCGTCAGAAACAGCTTTGCAGGGAATCTTTCATATGATCTGGAACAGCGCAAGTTAGCTGTTTTGCTTGAAGAAATTCATAAGAATCTTCATGTTGCGCCAAAATTCTTCAAGGCCGGACGGTATGGGGTTGGACCCAACACTATGCAAATAATTGCTGATCATGGTATTTTGGTAGATTTCAGTGTTATGCCAGGGCGTGATCTCAGCTCGCAAGGTGGGCCAGACTTCCGAGACTTTAGCGCGACAGAATATTCTCTTCTAAGCGGGCGCCTTATCTGTGTGCCGATGACACGTGGCCCAATTGGTCTGCTTTCATCTCGTTTTGGTCGGCTTAGCCGATATTTATCGTCACGCACGTTGCAATCGATGAGGATACCAGGAGTGCTGGCTAGGCTTGGGCTATTTGAGACAGTAACTTTAACACCTGAAGGAGTGTCTTCCGCCAAGCAGATTGCTCTAATCCGGACGATGATTGCTCAAGGGCAGCACTGTTTCGTGCTGCATTATCACAGCCCATCACTTACTGCCGGCTTCACCCCTTACGCTCAAACTCAGGAAGAGGCAGACAACATCGCTCTTCGGTTGGATGCCGTGTGCCGTTATTTTTTCAATGAGCTAGGCGGTGAACCAGGTAATCCGGACGATCTATCACTATCGTCTGCACGCATATTGACAAAGTTTGAAATTTGAGAGCCTATCTGAAAGGCTGACTTAGGGTCTAGGGACAGAGTTTTGCATGTGATCTAAGTTATTGACAGGGTTGGGCTTGAGCGCAAAGCCTGACCTTCAGCCGCCAGTTCAGGAGCGCGGCGGCGAAGCAGGCAAAGGCTCGGAAGCTGGTGTCGGTTTTGTCCAGCCGCAGGCTGAGGCGGCGGAGGTCTTTCAGGCGGTTGAACGAGTTCTCGACCAGGTGCCTGGTGCGGTAGAGGCCCGTGTCATACCAGTGCTGCACGAGCCGGTTGCGCTTGGGCGGCACGCACATGCCGATGCCGCGTGCGCGCCAGTGTTCGCGCAAGCCGTCGGCGTCGTATCCTTTGTCGCCCACCACGGCCAAGGGCTGCAACCCGGCGGTGAGCGCCACGGCATGGCGGCAGTCGGCCTGCTGCCCGGGCGAGGTCAGCAGGCGGCGGATGAAGCCCAAGCCGTCAATGGCGTGGTGGACCTTGGTGGTCAGGCCGCCGCGGCTGCGTCCGATGCTCTCCGCCGCGCCGCCGCGTGCGCCGGTGGCCGTGCGGTGGCATTTCACGCTGGTGCTGTCGATGTGCAGCACGTCCGGCCCGGCTGTGGGCTGCGAACACTGCATGAGCCGGTCGAACACGCCCCGCTTGGCCCAGCGGCGGAACCGCTTCTTCGCCGCTTCGGCAGAGGAGTTGCGGTGGCCAAGCTCGGCCCAGGTCAGGTTGGAGCGCATCACCAAGAAGCAGGCGGTGACGAACCGGCGCAGGCCGTTCAGGTCGTGCATCCGCATGTGCGGCACCGTTTCCAGAGCAGCAACCATGCGTTGCCACACCGCGTCCTCAATGACATGCTCGCCCACGCCCTACCCTCCATGATGCTTCGCAACACCATGATGGCCAGGCAGGCCACGGGGTACAAGCCCCGTGGCCACCCCTCAACCGGCAAAAACTCTGTCCCTAGACCCTAGGTCTCTCCGGTCACCGCACGATGTTGCGCCGGACCAAACGCGCGCGTCAGGTTATGGGCAGTGTTGATCAGGGCGACATGGGAGAACGCCTGCGGAAAGTTTCCGACGAGGCGCCGTGCCTTCAGGTCGTACTCTTCCGCGAGAAGGCCCAGGTCGCTCCGAAGTGCAAGCAGGCGTTGGAACAAGCTACTCGCGTCATCGTAGCGGTCCTGCAGAATGTAGTTGTCCGCCAGCCAAAAGCTGCAGGCAAGAAAGACTCCCTCGTCGCCTGCAAGGCCGTCCACGGATGTGCTCGTGTCGTATCGTGACACGAAGCCTTCCCTCAGTAGGCCTTTCTCGATGGCTGACACGGTACCCTGTATCCGCGGGTCATCCGCGGGCAGGAAGCCGACCAAGGGCAACAGCAAGAGGCTCGCGTCCAGTTCCTTGCTTCCGTACGACTGGACAAAGGAGTTGATCTCGGCGTCAAAGCCCTTGCGGCAAACCTCGGCGTGGATCCGGTCGCGCAAGGCGCGCCACCGGTCGACCGGGCCGCTGAGCCCGAACTCCTCGACCGAGCGAACCGCCCTGTCGAACGCTACCCATGCCATGACCTTGGAGTGGGTGAAGTGGCGCCGGCCACCGCGCACCTCCCACATGCCCTCGTCAGGTTGGTCCCAGATCGTCTCGAGGTGAGCGAGCAAAGCCTGCTCCAGCCCCCAAGCAGCGTCGTTGGATGCAAGCTTCATGCGTCGAGCTTGATACAGGGCGTCCAGGACCTCACCGTAGACGTCGAGTTGCAGCTGGTCCGACGCGGCGTTGCCGATGCGCACCGGCCCGGCGTCCTCGTAGCCCTTGAGCCAGGTTACCTGGTACTCGGTGAGGCGCCGCTCGCCCGCAATGCCGTACATGATCTGCATCTGGGCTGGATCGCCGGCCACTGCGCGCAGGAGCCACTCGCGCCAGGCTTCCGCTTCTTCGACGAAACCAGAGTTCAGCAAGGCGTACAGGGTGATGGTCGCGTCGCGCAGCCAGCAGAACCGGTAATCCCAGTTGCGTGCTCCACCAAGCTGCTCGGGCAACGAGGTCGTCGCAGCAGCGATGATTCCCCCCGTCTCGAAATGCGCCAGGGCCTTCAACGTTATGGCCGAGCGCAGGACTGCCTCCGACCACTCGCCGCTGCCTTCGGCGCTATGAGGCTTGGACCAGTCGCTCCAGAACCGGGCCACCGTCTTCAGGACAGCGCTGGCGTCAGCGGCATCAGGGATCGGCCGGTAAGACGGCGACCAGGTCAAGGAGAACGGCATCTCCTCGCCTTCGCTGATGGCGAACTCCGAAACGGTCCTCATCCCCTCGCCACCGACCTCGGCTGGGGTGGAGAGCGTAAACCGGTCAGGCCCAGCCACCGCGGTAACACGGCAATCCGGCAGGCGTCTGACCCACGGGATGACCGCACCGTACTCGGGGCGGATGATGAGTTCCATCCGCATTTGAACTCGGCCGCGCAGCCCGCGAACCAGCCGGACTACGTCAGCTCCGCCGTCGCGGCGGCCCATGCAGTCGGTGAGGCGCACCGCACCCTCGGCCGTCTCGAATTCGGTTTCGAGGATGAGGCTGCCTTCCCGGTAGCGGCGGGTGACGTGGGCGTCGGCCGATGACGGTGCGATCTGCCACCGGCCATTATCGGGTCCTCCGAGGAGAGCCGCGAAGCAGGCGGGTGAGTCGAAGCGTGGCAGACCCAGCCAGTCCATTGACCCGTCTCGCCCAACCAGCGCTGCGGACTCGCAGTTGCCGATGATGGCATAGTCCTCGATCAGTCCAGCCATTGTGACATCCCGTCGTGGTTCGCAGCCCGGAGCAACGCCTGCCCGACTATGCGCACGGCGATGCAAAAGCGAAAGCAGGCACTCCCCTGCGACTGTTCGGCGCAGATGCGGGACTATACGATATCAGATCGAGGCTGACGCGCTTTCCCTATTGCACTGCTGGTAGGTCGTCGGGCGGCGTCTGGCGTGACCGTGAGATAGCTGAACGCAGACTGACGAGTTCGTTCACGGCGCGTGCCTGCAAGCCAGGCGCCAAGTCGGCCGGGGTTGATGGCGGGTGCTGTCGGCACATGCTGGAGGGGGACATGGTCCTTATGCACCATGTCGAGCCTCGGTCACGGCTGTATTTCCTGATTTCCCTGTTCGACGTGCGGGAAAGAGCCATCGACCCCACTGACCGCAAGTCCATGATTACCGACGCCCGCATCATCGTAGGCAGGCCCTTTGAGGGCGTTGGGGCTCGTCCCGAGCGGGTACGGGCCCGCGAGGACGAGAGGCTACGGCCCTGTTCGTCAATGGCAGCATAGGGTCCGATAACGGAACTGGTCATTCCGGTGTGCGCGACACCCTCGATGCCCGACCCGAGGACTGGTTCATGATCGGCATGTCGGAGGTGACGAACTCGACGTTGCTGCCCGAGGACTGTCCAGCCTCGCTGCCGATCTTGGACGCGGCTGATCAACAATAGGGGTTGGCAGGGAGCCAGCCTGCGCTCCGCCGTTGTAGCCGGATGATCAAGTTCCTTACCGCCCTCCTCGCGCTGGCCTTGCTGGCGGTCATCCTGCAGGACGCCTTCGAGGTCATGCTGCTGCCGCGCCGGGTCCACCGGCGGTTCCGGCTCATGGGGGTGTACTTCCGGACGTGCTGGGCGGCATGGGGCGCGCTAGCGGGGCGCATCAAGGACCCGCCGCGGCGGGAGCACGTGCTGAGCCTGTTCGGCCCCTTGTCCATGCTGCTGCTGTTCGCGGTCTGGGCCGGCACGCTGATCGGCGCCTTCGGCCTGCTGGAATGGGCGCTGCAGGGCGGCGGCGCGTCCCCGGTCCTGGAACAGGTCTACATGAGCGGCGTGACGTTCTTCACCCTGGGCTACGGCGACGTGGTGCCCCACACCGGCGCCGCCCGGCTCGTGGCGGTGCTGGAGGCCGGGACCGGCATTGGCTTCATCGCCGTCGTGATCGGCTACCTGCCGGTGCTCTACCAGTTGTTCTCCCGGCGCGAGGCGCACGTGATCCAGTTGGACGCCCGCGCCGGGTCGCCGCCCACGGCCGGCACCATGCTGTGCCGCCACGCCGAGGGCGGCGGGCTGGACAAGCTGGACGAGCTGCTGCGCGAGTGGGAGGTGTGGGGGTCGGAGCTGCTGGAAAGCCACCTGTCCTACCCGATGCTGGCCTACTACCGGTCCCAGCACGACAACCAAAGCTGGCTGGCGGCCCTGGCGGTGGTGATGGACGCCTGCGCGCTGATCCTGGTGGGGGTGGAGGCGCTGCCGCCCTTGCAGGCCCGCATGACGTTCAGCATGACCCGGCAGGTCCTGGTCGAGATGGCGGAGTCCTTCCGGAGCAAGCCCAGCCGCTACGACGGCGGCGACCGGCTGCCGCCGGAGGTCTGGGACCGCATGGTGGCGGAGTTCGCCGAGGCCGGCCTGGCTTGGACGGAGGACCCTGGTGCCCGCGACACCCTGGCCGCGCTGCGCGCAACCTATGAGCCGCTGCTGGACGGCTTGTCCCGCACGCTGCTGCTGTCCCTGCCGGGCTGGATGCCGGCGGGCAAGGTCGTGGACCATTGGGCGCGCGGCCACCGTGGCCTGATCGCGTCCCGGCTGATGGAGGAGCTGTCGGACCGGTCCGCCCCCAGGCTGGTCCCAGCGACGAGGGGTGGGCCGTTGTGGAGGAGGCTGAGGCAGCGCCTCCGCAACGGCTGACCCCCACGATGGCACGCCATGAGCGCTTGCAGCCCTGCTGGACTGCGGATTGATGCGTGGGAGAAAGCGGGAAGCCGCGGCTCTGGGTCGGGTGTCGCTCAGGCCTGCTCAGACCGGTTCTCTCGCGCCCGCTGGGCCAACTGCGCCTCGTGCCGCTTCTTCTCGGCAAGCAGAACCGTTTCTACGTAGTTCGGCACTGACCGGTTCTGCTCGTCGGCCGCCTCCTTCACGAAGCGCAGCAGCGTGGGCTTGAGCCTCAAGGTGAATGCGTCACGTTCGGACATGCTGGCTTCCAGGTGTCATGTGTTGGCTTGCAGCTTTGTATCAGACCGAACGATCATACGGTAACTTTGCATAAGCCCACGCGGCAAGCTGGGAGTAAGGGGCATGACGCCTTCAGTTGCATGTGAATGCATCATCTGGTGCGCCCGAGGCCATCACTGATGCGCGCCGGTTCGCCTCCCGCAG
>JAABUL010006683.1_pt1 | contig 13101 bp, 9 predicted proteins | sample 5559151 | NCBI WGS metagenome assembly JAABUL01 (sample SAMN10711876, study PRJNA513368) | rock metagenome | isolation source: Antarctica rocks | place: Antarctica: Victoria Land, Pudding Butte sud | reverse complement strand
CTTTAGAAATAGCTATAACTGAATATTAAGAATACAGAAGAAGATTGATACAAAAGCTTCTATTTATGTAATGTTCAGAGACTGCGCTAGACTTGAAAGAAATGTGTTTGTAACATGAAAAGAAAATAATGTAAATAAACAAGATGTTGAGAAAGAAAAAGAATGTTGAGAAAGAAAAAGAGTATTGAAAAAGAAAAAGAATGTTGAGTCATATCTGAGTCAAATCTGAGTCAGATTTAGATCAGATCTCGACTAAATCATTGACTAGTTCTAATCAGTCTTGATACACTTGTAACATTATCTTTCTCTTTGAAAATTCATGTTTGCATGAATGTAGTTTCTTTGCTCACTTTTGTTGATAGTTATTTCAATAGTTAGCGCGATTTGCTTGAATATAACTTATGAAATTCATTTAAAACTTTCTCTGAGTCATTGAATTTCTCTTTATCGACATAGTATCATTCATTGTCTTTATCTAGATCTTTTCATTTGACTTTGTACTGTATTCAATCTCGATAGCATCTGAAGTTCAATATATCATCTATCTCTCAATGTTCATCATCTTCAATAGTGATTAATCTGAGTGATTCTGAATGTTGTTCTGATAGAAGATCTTCTGAATATGATTGTAGTAGCTTCAAGCTAAATATCAAATGCAGATGCTTCATGCTGACTGATAGATGAAAATAATAAAAGATATTTATTTTAGCAGTGATTTGATAAAGATTTAGCTGTTTATCTTTCAAATCTTTGCAGAGTCTCATTGTCTTGATGTTTTTGAAAGATAGTCAAACTCAGTTATCTACTTCATATGTAACGTTTCATCTATGTTTATTGATCTGAACTTCAATGATCAGCTTCGTCTTTTTCAATTGTTAATGATCAAAGCTCAATAGCTCTTTCATTTGAATGACAATATTATCTGTCTTTCTAGCTTCAAGTTGTTCACAAGTCATTTCATAGTCAGTTGTATCTGAATTGAAACTCATTCAAGAATGAAATTCTTTATTAAAGTAGAAGAAGATCATTGAAGTAATCAAGAAGATATTGAAATTGTCGCTGAATTTCATCAAAGATATTCATTTGACTCAATCATTCTGCATGTAATTGCAGTAAATTCTAAGTTTGCATTCAACATCTTGATTGACTTGTTTCAATTGATCATTGATTTCAGAATAATAAACTGTGAATAGATTAGCTGTGATTCTCAGTCGTTTGCAAAGACTCTTTCACATAGTTGATATGAATTAAGAGTTTCTGTTCAAAACAATAGAACTGAATAAATCATGCAGTCAATAGACATTTCATAGCATGATTCAAATTGTTTCTTCAACTGAGATGTCATCATCTTCTTAATGACAGAAAACATAGTGATGTTCTTTGATGAGACAATATATGATTGTGCAAATGACATTATAATCTTCTGACAAAGATAGTTCAATGATGAAGTTCATAACTATATCTTTTCAGCGTTTCTGTGAAATTGAAAGAGAATGATGAAGTTCATTGATGCTATCTCTAGAGATTTTGCTTTGCTGACAAGCATGACAGTTTCAAATGTATCATTGAATAGTAGCTTAATGATCTGATCAATAGTAGAAATGCTGAACTAGATCAATGATTCATTTATTGTCAAGATGAGAGATTGAAGATTGATCATGCACTTCTTGTAGTAATTTCGTGTGCATGTTCTCAAAGATTCACAGTAGATCTTTTCTAAATAGAACATCATCAATGATTTTGCAGTTCTTCAATTTAGTGATATGAAATTTGAGTTTATTCTCGTTCATAGCTTGTCTATATTCACTGCAGAACTCATCTGTTTAATTGATCATACATACTAGTTGATAGAGATTTGCTTTCAATTCAACAGATAGAACATTGACTTTATCAAGAATCAGAATAGTCTGAAAACAATCTTCAAGATGCTGAGCTGATTCAGAAACATTCGCTAGAAGCATTTTGATTAAAGCATTGACTTTAGTGTTTATTTTATCTGATCTAAAGATGATCTGAAAGTTGAACTTCAATAGAATGTTCAGATAGTTGACTTATTGTTGACTCAACTGTTTGTTTTTCATGAAGATTTTCAAAGTTTGATGATTGATGAACATCTGAATAAGTAGTTCAGTGCATTTCAGCTCAAATCATCAGTGTTTGAAGCATTGAATAATAATTAGCAGTTTCTTATCATAAATGTGATAATTGATTTCAGCAAGAATCATGCTTTTGCTGTAGAAAGTCATTGAATGAAGAACTTTCTCATCATCATACTGAGATAGTATTTCATCTTTTACATAGTTCAAAGCATTGATCTTCAGAATAGCTTGTCATTTGAGATCAAAGTAACGAAGTACTGAGATTGAGCTGACTTGTTTCTTTAGATTATCAAAAGCTTGAACACAGATCTTGTTATGATTTTAGCTACGCATCTATGTTGATAGCTATGTTGATGACTATGTTGATGACTATCGTTGATCGCTCGTCACTAGACTATCAAGTTGTTTCAAAGTCAACTTTATTCAGAATTAGCTTATGTTTTTCTGAGTCATATAAATAGTCAATTCTTCTCTTCTAAATACTTTTCTTTCTTAGCATTTATATACTCATTACATTACACTCATATGACTCGCTTTATGCTGATCTCTAACATTATATAAATGCTTCTTCATTACAGACGAAGTGAAATAATCTGCATCGACTTGCTCTGCTCAATTCACATGACTATTGACTTTGATCTAGTTGACTTGCGATCATGCAGACACTCACTCTTCTTTCTCGTGAGTTGACTCAGCGAGAATAAACAAAAGATTCAAACTCATGCGCTGATCAGCGAGTATAAACAAACGATTGAAATCATTCAACTAGATCAAAGATCAGCGAATTAATCATTCATTCAGATTTGCAAGAGATTCTTTGAATTTGTTGAACAATCAAACGAGATCAGTCTATGACTGCATGAAGTCTTTATCTCAAAAAGCAATCAAAGAGATCAGTCTAGAACTGCGTGAAGTCTCTATCTTGATGAGCAAATCTCTCAATGAGTCTGCTTCAATGACATCATCAAAGCGATGATTTACTCATCTTCATCACTCTATCTATCAATGAATCAATTCATCAACTCAATCATATGCAAATAGTGAGTTTGCTACAATGACATCTTTCATCAATGCAATGACTCATTTACTCACATTGCTCTATCTATCAGTGAATCAATCTGTTGACTCGTTCACATGCAACTAGTGAGTCTGCTACAATGACATTCTCAATGCAATGATCTACTCGTTCTCATCACTCTATTCATCAGTGAATCTGATCAAACATTCATGTGTAACTAGTGAGTCTGTTACAATGACGAGCTCAAAGTCGATCTCTTCAATGAGCAAGTCGACTAGTGAGTCTGCTTCAATGACACGATCATCTTTGATAACAAGTAAATTCATAAGCTTGTTTCTATATTAAAATCTCAACAGTGAGTCTGCTACAATGATAAACAATGATTGATTTTTTGATTAAGTCGATCAATGAATGAAACAAGTTCTACTATGTAGTAGATCTGAATCAGCAGTGAGTCTGCTTCAATGACACGATCACAATCAATCTTTTCAATGAGCTAGTCGATCTTCTTCTAGTGAGTCTGCTTCAATGACATCAGTCAATAGTTGATCTCTTCATTGAGCAAGTCAATTTCTTTCTACATAGCTAGTCTGCTACAATAGACATTTTGATTCTACACAAGACTAAGAAAATACATTCATGCAAACATGAATTGTTGAAGAAGAGAAATACTGTTACGATTCTAGCTACACATTTATATTAATAGCTATGTTGATGACTATGTTGATGACTATGTTAATGACTATGTTGATGACTATGTTTCTGACTATCGTTGATTGCTCATCACTAGACTATCAAGTTGTTTCAAAGTCAACTCTATTCAGAGTTAGCTTATGTTCTTCTGAGTCATATAGATAGTTGATTCTTTTCTTCTAGATACTTTTCTTTCTTAGCATTTATATACTCATTACATTACACTCATATGACTCGCTCTATGCTGATCTCTAACAGATCTCATTTCAAACAAAAAACGTGTTTTTTCTAGTCAGCTGAATGAATGATTTGACTAGCTTCAAGAAGTTCTTAATGAAATGATGATAGAAGTTAACAAATCTCACGAAGCTTTGAATTTCTTTTAGATTGATTGAAGTGATTCAGCTGACTATGATTGTCATCTTACTGAGATTCATACGAAGATCTAGTTCAGATACAATGATTTCTAGAAAAACAGTCTCTTCTACATTAAATTTGCACTTTCAAATATTCATCTGCAGTTTAGCTTCGCGTAATCATTTCAATACTAGTTTGACGTGATTTTTATGTTTCTTTCTCATTTTGCTATAGATGAGAATGTCATTTAGATAGACTTGACAAAAGTCGTTCAGAAAGTTTCATAAAATGTCATTCATATATTACTGAAAGAAGATCGATTTGTTAATCAGTTCAAATGATAGCATCTTATATTTATATGCTTTTAAAGCAGTGATAAAAGTGATGTAATTCTTGTTATCAAAGTGCATTTGAAGTTTGTTGAATGTTGATATGATGTTCAATCTAGTCAAATGCTTGCAACTCATTATTTTATCAATGATTTCATCTATCAACAATAAAGAATATTTATTTCTTTTGAAAATGACATTTAGCTTTTGATAGTTCACGCAGAATTGAAGATCTTCATTTACTTTGAGAGTGAATAGAATCAAAGAGAAATAGAGAGTCTGATTGAAAGTGATGAATTTCTTTGATAGATTCTCGTTCAAATACTTCTTTACTTTCAGAAGTTTGACAAAGAACATTTGATTTGCTCGACAGCAAGAAGATGTTGAATCACTAGTGAGTTCGATTTTATGATCATAGAAGCGATGAGAAAATAGTTTATTCAATTGAGCTCGATCAAAAACATTTAAAAACTCGTAATATTTCAAAGATAACTTCGCTTTAATGTCTTTTAAATTCTGAGTCATTTCATTGATTGAAAAGATGTTTAAAACGTTCAAATTGCACTGAGTATTGTACATGATTTCTTTATTGATGTTCATCATGAATAAAGCAAAGACTTTGATCTTGTTCTTCTTTGAATGATTCAACAATGTTTTGAATGAAGCAATATTTATGCTTTGAATCGAGAATGACTCTTTCTGAGCAGTGATTGAAATGAGTCGTTTGAGCATCATAGAAGTCTTAGTCTGAGTGATTGAAGAAGATGAAGTTGATCGCGATCAACTTGAATGCTTTGAATTGAGCGAAATCGAAAAAATCGAAATAGAAGTATTCAATTGATTCAAAAAAACAATGACATTGTTTTGCATATTCAGTAATATTTCGTTTTTATTCATTCAAAACTTACTCAATATGACTTCATGATGATCAATATCAGCTATCAACATTGATACAGTCAATTTCTTATGACTTTCAATGATGAGATTGAGTAGAATTTTATGAGTGATTATCTTCTTAAATATCTTCTCATCATAATCTCTTATTAGCTTCTCTTTTGTCAATGATATAAATTGAATTTTCAGTTTCTTGCATACTTTATTGACTAGATTGAAATGTATGATCGTGTAAATGATTGAATCACTGTCTATTAAAGAATGAAGGCTGAAAGATCATTTCTGAGAAATAAGATGAGCATCAATTAGAAATGACTTTTCAAAGTAATTCTCTTTCAATAGAATTTCATCTAGTTTGCACAAAGATATAATCTCTATCTCTTTAATGACTTTTGAAGAGATGACTAGTTTTTTGAATCGAAATCAAAATTGAAATTGAAGCAATCATATTCTTTGTTCACTGCATTGATTCTAGTAGATCGATTCAAGCACTCTCTAGAACTATGATCTGATTTATGACATATGAAACAGATTTCGACTAGAACGTCTGCTTCTTTGACGTTAGTTAAAATCGCGTCACGCAACTTTAGCTGATTAGACTTCGAATGATCAACTGACTGAGTGATAACAGTCACTTTATGAAAGATAGTCTTTGAAAGATCATTAATGTGTTTGAGCTTGTTTTTGATTTCTCGAATGACTTGCTGATTATTATTCAAATGAATCAGATAGAAATGAATTTCTTTTAAAGAATCAGATTGAACTAGTTAATTTACTCAAATGAATTGAAGACGAGAGTTGATTTTATCTTTCAGATTGTCAGAATCATGTTTAGATGATACAATCAATGAAGATCAGAATTGATAGTGCTTGATCTTTAGAGATAGTTATAACTGAATATTAAGAATACAGAAGAAGATTGATACAAAAGCTTTTATTTATGTAATGTTCAGAGACTGTGCTAGACTTGAAAGAAATGTGTTTGTAACATGAAAAAAAGATGATGTAGATGAACAAGATGTTGATGAAAGAAAAGAATGTTAAGAAAGAAAAAGAGTATTGAATCATATCTGAGTCAAATCTGAGTCAGATCTAGATCAGATCTCGACTAAATCATTGACTAGCTCTAATCAGTCTTGATACGCTCGTAACATTACTTTTCACTTCGAAAATTCATGTTTGCATAAATGTAGTTTCTTTGCTCGCTTTTGTTAATAGTTATTTCGATATTTAGCGCGATTTGCTTGAATATAACTTATGAAATTCATTCAAAACTTTCTCTGAGTCATTGAATTTTTCTTTATCAACATAGTATCATTCGTCATTTTTATCTAGATCTTTTCATTTGACTTTGTACTGTATTCGATCTTGATAGCGTCTGAAGTTCAATATATCATTTATCTTTCAATGTTCATCATCTTCAATAGTGATTGATCTGAGTGATTCTGAATGTTGTTCTGATAGAAGATCTTCTGAATATGATTGTAGTAGCTTCAAGCTAAATATCAAATGCAGATGCTTCATGCTGATTGATAAATGAAGATGATAAAAGATATCTATTTTAGCAGTGATTTAATAAAAATCTAGTTGTTTGTCTTTCAAATCTTTGCAGAGTCTCATTGTCTTGACGTTTCTGAAAGATAGTCAAACTCAGTTATTTACTTCATATGTGACGTTTCGTTTATGTTTATTGATCTGAACTTTGATGATCAGCTTCGTCTTTTTCAATTGTTGACGATCAAAGCTCAGTAGCTCTTTCATTCAAATGACAATATCATTTGCTTTTCTAGCTTCAAGTCATTTATGAGTTGTTTCGTAGTCAGTCATATCTGAATTGAAACTCATTCAAGAATGAAATTCTTTATTGAAGTAAAAGAAAGTCATTGAAGTGATTGAGAAGATATTGAAATTGTCGTTGAATTTCATCATAGATATTCATTTGACTCAGTTGTTCTGCATGTGATTGCAGTAAATTCTAAGTTTGCATTCGATGTTCTGATTGACTCATTTCGATTGATCATTAATCTCAGAATGATAGACTGTGAATAAATAACTGTGATTCTCAGTCGCTTGCAAAGACTTTTTCACATAGTCGATATGAATTGAGAGTCTCTGTTTGAAACAATAGAACTGAGTAAATTATGCAGTCAATAAACATTTCATAACATGATTCAAATCATTTTTTCGACTGAGATGTCATCATCTTTTCAATGACAGAAAACATAGTGATGTTCTTTGATGAGATGATATATGATTATGCAAATGATGTTATAGTCTTCTGACAGAGATAGTTTAATAATGAAGTTCATAGTTATATCTTTTCAGCGTTTCTGTGAAATCAAAAGAGAATGATGAAGTTCATTGATGCTATTTCTAGAAGCTTTGCTTTGCTGATAAGCATGATAGTTTCAAATGTATTATCGATTAGTAGCTCAATGATCTGATCAATAGTAGAAACGCTGAACTAGATCAATGATTCATTTATTGTCGAAGTAAAAGATTGAAGATTGATCATGCACTTCTTGTAGTAATTTCATGTGCATGTTCTCAAAGATTCACAGTAGATCTTTTCTAAATAAAACGTCTTCAATGATTTTGCAGTTCTTCAGTTTAGTGATATGAAATTTGAGTTTATTCTCATTCATAGCTTGTTTATATTTATTGCAGAACTCATTTATTTAATTGATCATATGTACTTGTTGATAGAGATTTGCTTTCAATTCAACAGATAGAACATTGACTTTATCAAGAATCAGAATAGTCTGAAAACAATCTTCAAGATGCTGAGCTGATTCAGAAACATTCGCTAGAAGCATTTTGATTAAAGCATTGACTTTAGTGTTTATTTTATCTGATCTAAAGATGATTTGAAAGTTGAACTTCAATAGAATGTTCAGATAGTTGACTTGTTGTTGACTCAACTGTTTGTTTTTCATGAAGATTTTCAAAGTTTGATGATTGATGAACATCTGAATAAGTAGTTCAGTGCATTTCAGCTCAAATCATCAGTGTTCGAAGCATCAAATAATGATTAGCAGTTTCTTATCATAGATGTGATAATTGATTTCAGCGAGAATCATGCTTTTGCTGTAGAAAGTCATCAAATGAAGAACTTTCTCATCATTGTACTGAGATAGTATTTCATCTTTTACATAGTTCAAAGCATCAATCTTCAGAATAGCTTGTCGTTTAAGATTGAAGTGACGAAGTACTGAGACTGAGCTGACTTGTTTCTTTAAATTGTCAAAAGCTTGAACATAGATTTTGTTTCAAACAAAAGATGTGTTCTTTCTAGTCAGCTGAGTGAATGATTTGACTAGCTTTGAGAAGTTCTTAATGAAATGATGATAGAAGTTAACAAATCTCACGAAGTTCTGAATTTCTTTTAGATTGATCGCAGTGATTCAGCTGACTATGACTGTCATTTTGCTGAAATTCATACAAAAATCTAGTTCAGATACAATGACTTCTAGAAAGACAGTCTCTTCTACATTGAATTTGCACTTTTGAATATTCATCTGCAGTTCAGCTTCGCGTAGTCATCTCAATACTAGTTTGATGTGATCTCTATGTTTCTTTCTCATTTTGCTATAGATGAGAATGTCATCTAGATAAACTTGATAAAAGTCGTTCAGAAAGTTTCATAGAATGTCATTCATATATTGCTGAAAGAAGATTGATTCTGTTAGAAATTGATCTAGAGCGAGCCATAGAAATGTCATTTAACTAATAGATAAATGCTAAGAAAGAAAAGTATCTACAGAAAAGAACTCGATTCTTATATGTGTGTTTCTCAGCTCTGTGCTAGACTCGATTGAGATGAAATCAGACGAAGACTAGGCGAAGTATAGACAAAGACTAGAATCATAACATTACTTTTTCCCCTTGACTATTCATGTTCGCATGAATGTTGTTTCTTAGTGCGCTTTTCTTGAATATTTGATATGAAAGTCATCAATCATCTCTTGAGCATTCATAAATTCGTCGTCGTCAGCGTTATATCAGTTGAGATCATTGTCATAGCTCTTTCATTTGACTCGATATTGAAGTCATCTTCTATAACATCAAGAGTTCAGTATATTATTGATTTCTCATTCGTCTTCATCATTTATCACTATTGATCTCGAAGATTCATTCTTTTGATCAGACAGAGAATCATCGACGGCAGAACGAAGAAGCTCTGAATAAAACACGTCGTGTATATGCATAGTCTCTGATAGTTTCAACTTATAGAATGAGTCAACAGACTCAATGATCTGAAATGAGTCGAGCATCTTGTCATTCAATTTTTTGAAAGATCTCGCTGTAACAATGTTTCGTTCATTCAGAAACATCTTTGATTCAATCTTGTAATTGATCTTCTTTCTATGCTTATTAGCTTGATTCATCATTTGTTCTCATGTTTTGATCAGAGCTTCACGAGCGAAGATCAGTGTCTTATTCATGTGATCAGATATATCTTCGACTTGAGTGATCTGCAGACGTTCGCGAATGCTTTCATACTCGATGATGTCAAAGTCGAAGCTTATAAAAGAATGAAAGTTCTTGTTTATGAAGAAGAGAATCAAGAAGATGACTGAGAACAAGACGTTATTGTTAACAAACTCGATCATGAGTAGTCACTTAAATCAGTCGTTCTGCATATATGAACAGAAAGAACGAAAGTATCGCTCGACATTCTGATTGACTCGTTCGCTTTGATCGTCAATCTAAGAATGATAAATGATAAACAATCAAAGAGAAATGCTCAGTCGTTTGCAAAGAAACTTTCAAAGAATGAAAATGAACTGAGAATCTCGATTGAATACAATGAAGCTTGATAAATCGTGAGTTCAATATACTTATTGAAGCAACATTTCAGCTGTCTTTTCGACTGTGATATTTTCGTTATCAGTGATGCAAAAGATATAATGTCTTTCTTTCAACAATCTGCAAATGACAGTCAGAATAGCGTTGTAGTTGTACGAATCAGATAGATTGATAATGAAGTTCATGACTATGTCTTGTCATCGCTGTTCAGATATAGATAGAGATTGAAGCAAGTTGTTTGATTTATCTCTTGATGTCTTTGAACGTTGACAAACATAGCAGTTTCGAATATATTAATCTACTGTCTTTTGCATGAACAATTAATAGTAGTTTCGTTTGATGATCTTCATCATTCTAAGAATATCGAGATGATTTATTGAGAATTGATCGTGCATCTCACGAATCAGATTCATTTGCAGAAGTTCATTGAACGAAACTCATAGCTGACTGTCTTTGTATAAGATTTCATTCTGAACTCAACAATTCTTCAGCTTGATGTCTTTGTATTGTGCTTCGTCTCTGATCTTTGCTTCACGAAGTAGAGTACAATTCTCGTCGATTTCATTCACGTCAAGAACTTGTTTATAAATTGACTCGCTGACGTTCTTCTCTAGATCAGCAATCTTCATTCAATTCAACGTCAGAATAGTGATTCATTGATAGTGAACGCGTTCATCATCGAAATCTCTGAGCATGAAGTTAGCTCGACGAGTTAATGCATCGATCTTAATGTTCTGTTTGTCAGATCGATACATTATCTTGAAGTTGAAGTCAGCTAGCTTCTGTACTCAGCGCATCTGATGTCTGCTCAGCTCTTTGTCTTTCATCAATGAGATGAGTGCTTGATGATCGATGAACATCTTGATAGAAATGTTGATCAGCTTCAGTTCAAGTCATCAGTGTTCAAAAGCTTGAATTATGATTAGCAGTTTCTTATTGTATATCTCGTAGTTGCACTCAGCAGAAGACATGTTCTTGCTATAGAAAGCAATTGAATGTAGAACATCTTCATCATCATATTGAGACAGAACTTCATCGTTGACGTAGTTGAATGAGTTGATTTCAAGAATGAAATCGCGAATCTGATTAAAGTGACGAAGTATAAAAGTCTCAGTCATACGTTTCTTCATATGATCGAATGCAGTTTGACAGACTTCGTTTCATTCAAATATGATCTTCTTTTGAGTGAGTTGAATCATTGAATGAACAATCTTCGAAAAGTTCTTGATGAAGCATCGATAGAAATTGCAGAAGTCAATGAAAAACTGCATCTGAGTGAGATTATTGAGTGTAGATCAATCAACTACTGCTTGTATCTTTCGTGAGTTCATCTTAAGTCTCTCGATTGACATCAAAAGTTCTAAAAAGATGGTTTTCTGAACATGAAACTTGCATTTATTGATGTTTATCTGTAGATCAGCTTCTCATAGTCTATTCAAGATCAATCATACATGTCGCTTGTGTTTCTTCAATGTCTTGCTGTAGATGATAATGTCATCTAGATAGATCTGACAAAACTGATGAAGATATTTGAATAGCACGTCATTCATATAGTGTTGATAGAACGTCGATTCATTGATTAATTCAAAGAACATTACATGATATTTGTATAAGTCGAAGAAGATGATAAAGATAGTCAGATCTTCGCTATCTGAATGCATTTGCAGTTTATTGAATGTGACAATGATGTTCAATCGAGTCAGATATTTGCTTTCTTGTATACAAGCGAGAGTCTCGTCTATTAAGAGCAAAGAATAGTGATCTCGTTTGATCAAAGCATTGAGCTTTCTGTAGTCGACGCAGAAACGCAGACTTTCGTCTTTCTTTTCAATGAACAAGATGAGCGAGACGTATGAGACGAAGCTGAAGAAAATGAACTCTTTGTTCAGATGTTTGATCAGATACTTCTTTATCTTCTGAAGCTTGTGATCGAACATCTGATATAGTCTGCTTCGCGAAAGCATTTTCTTGTCAATCAACTCGATCTTGTGATCATAGATACGATGAGATGATAGCTGATCGATCATTGTTCGATCGAAGACATCTAGATAGTCATGATATTCAGAGAAAAGCTTGATCTTGACTTGCTTGAGAGTCTCAACGTGTGAAAGCTCATGTAGATTCACTTCTTCAGACTTGTTTTCAACTGTAGTTATGAGTCAATCAATTTTCAAGATGATAACAGCAAAGATCTTGATGTCTGATCGTTTGACTAACATTCTATAGACTGCTGTTTCTATCATTGATATGTTCATTGAACTGAAAGCTAACTTCAGACTGAACATTGGTTTAAAGTTGACGTTAGACGAAACTGCGTCGCGCGATTTTGACTGTTCAATTAGTTTAACTGACTTCTCATTGAACTGACTGAAAGAAAGTGATTTCTGACTGGTTTGAGATGTAACGAAAGTGAAAGATCTCTTCAGTATATGAGTAAAAGTCAAGCTCTTTCGTTTCGTGATTAAACTATTGCTTGTGAATAGAACAATCGATTTCAGATTGAGAATGAAATTCGAAAATTGAAGAGAATTGATTCACATATCAATTACTAGATTGATTTTGTTCATTCATGTTTTTTCAAGAATCATTTGATGTTGATCTAATCGAGTGATCAACATAGAAGCTGTGTCAATTGTATGATCTTGAACAGTCAGATTCGAATAGATGACATGAATAATGAGTTTCTTAGCATAATGATCATCAAATTCTCGAATTGACTTCGCTTTGATTAAAGTCAAAGACTTGATTTGCAACTGATCATAAACAGTCTGCGCGATCACTTCATCAATGAACGAATAGTCAGCAGCTTCGATGTCAATCAATGACTTCAATGAGTAACTAATTTCATTGCTAGAAAGTATACATTCAGTAATCAAAGATTCAGAAGCAAAAGAATCATCTG
>JAABUL010006682.1_pt1 | contig 13101 bp, 13 predicted proteins | sample 5559151 | NCBI WGS metagenome assembly JAABUL01 (sample SAMN10711876, study PRJNA513368) | rock metagenome | isolation source: Antarctica rocks | place: Antarctica: Victoria Land, Pudding Butte sud | reverse complement strand
CCTGCCGCATCGCCGCGTGCAGCAGGCTCGGCAGCGCCTCACCGTCTGGCCGGGCAGGGCCGTAAACGACGTTGAGCGGCACGCCGTAGCGCCCGAAGCTCTGCAGATACGCCGTGACCTGCGGCTCCGGCCGGGTCCAGTCGGCGCGCATCGCGACCAGGCCAGTGTTCGCAAGCCGGCCTGCGACCGGATCGCGGTCAAGCTGGAGGCTTCTGTGAGGTCGCGTGACCAGGACAGGCCTCGACCCGGAGCCGATCCCCGCCTCTTCAGGTCAGCTTCGCTTGCCAACAGTTCGACGGTGGCTCTTGCGAGCCGATCGGGCGTGGTGACCGCCACATGTTCGCCCTCTCCTACAAACGCCAGCCACCCCCGTCACTCCGCGAACAACATCTCCAGATCCGTCTCCGTAAGCGCCGCCGCGGCACTCGTGCTAGCGCCGAGGATACCGTCCGCCAACGCCTGCTTACGCCGCTTCAACGTTTCCATCTTTTCCTCGATCGAGCCCGCAGTGATCAGCCGATGCACGAACACCGGCTTATCCTGGCCGATGCGATGGGCGCGGTCGGTCGCCTGATTTTCCACTGCGGGATTCCACCAGGGATCGTAGTGGATCACCGTGTCGGCCGCGGTCAGATTCAGCCCGACGCCCCCCGCCTTGAGGCTGATCAGGAACAACTTCACCGCACCTGACTGGAACTGTCGCACGGGCGTCGTCCGATCGCGCGTGTCGCCGGTGAGCAGCACGTAAGGCAAGCCGCGATCGGCCAACTCGCCTCGATCAGCGCCAGCATGGAGGTGAACTGCGAGAACAGCAGCACGCGCCGCCCCTCCTCGATCATCTGCGGCACCAACTCGAGCAGCCGCTCCAGCTTCGCCGACTTCGCCTTGGCCGCCTTCGCCGAGGTCAGCTTCAGCAGGCGCGGATCGCAGCACGCCTGCCGCAATTTCAGCAGCGCGTCGAGGATCACGATCCCGGATCCGGCCAGCCCGCGCTTGGCAATCGCGTCGCGCACCTTGGCGTGCATCGCCAGCCGGATGCCCTCGTAGATCGCGTGCTGGCCCGCGCCCATTTCGACCGTCTCGGCGATCTCGGTCTTCGGCGGCAGGTCGGTCGCGACCTGCTCCTTGGTTCGCCGCAGCAGAAACGGAGCGACACGCTGCGCGAGCAGCGCCTGGCGTTCGCCGTTGCCCGCCTTTTCGATCGGGCCCCGGTAACGCGTGCCAAACTGCTTCCGATTACCCAGCAAGCCCGGTAGCAAGAAGTCGAACAGCGACCACAGCTCACCCAGATGGTTCTCCAACGGCGTGCCCGACAGGCACAAGCGCTGTCGAGCCCGCAAGGTCCGCGCCAGCTTGGACGTGGTCGCCAGCGGGTTCTTGATCACCTGCGCCTCGTCCAGCAGCACGACGTGCCACTCCTGCGCTGAGAGCGTCGCGTGGTCGCGCGCAAGCAGCGGATAGGTGGTGATCACCAAATCTTGCGCCGCAAGCGCATCGAAATGTTGCGCCCGGGCCGGTCCATGCAGCACCAGGCACCTGAGGGTCGGCGCGAAGCGAGCGGTCTCGGCGAGCCAGTTCGGCACCAGGCTGGTCGGACAGATCACGAGCGACGGCAGGTCGGTTCGCCCCGCTTCCTGCTCGACCACGAGATGTGCGAGCGCCTGCACCGTCTTGCCCAGCCCCATGTCGTCGGCCAGCACGCCGCCCAGCCCGGTCGAGCGCAGGAACTGCAGCCAGGCGAGCCCCTGTTCCTGGTAGGGCCGCAACGGCGCGCCGAACGCCGCCGGGACCGGGCACGGCGGTATACCGCCATGCTCGCGCAACTGCCGGCCCAGCGCGCGCACCGCCTCCCCCCCGCTCCACGCGATGCCACAATCGGCCGCCTCCAGCAGCGCCAGGTCACCCGCGCTGCCGCGCGAGAGCCGGACCGCGCCCGAAGCCGCATCGATCTCGCCGCCGGCGAGCAGTTCGAGCAGCGGACCGAGGATCGGCCGGAGCTGCGCGATCGACAGATTCAGCAACCGGCCGTCAGGCAATGGCAGCAGCAGCGGCAGGCCGGGATCCTCGGGCTCGACGCCGAAGCTTTCGACCAGCTCCGCCCCGGCTTGAGCGATGAAGTCGAGCAGGGCTGGGGCGAGGCTGATGCGCTCGCCGTCCACGACCACGCCGAGATCGAGGTCGAACCAGTCGAGTCCCGAGCGTTCGGTGAGCGCGACCGAGATGTCGCCTTCCGGCTCGACCACCTTCCAGGGGAAGTCGTCGGCGATCTCGACCAGCCACCCGTCGTCGCGCAGGCGTGGGACGTCGCTGAACACGAAGTCGAGCCACGCCGCCGGGTCCGGGTCCAACAGCATCAGGTCGCCCGCATGTGGATGGGCGCCCGGCAGGACATCCAGCTCGCCCAGCCGCGCGAGGCCGAGTTGGCGCACGATGTCGGACGAGCGCTGCTCGCCTGCGCGGTCGCGGAACACACGGAACAGCTCGCCATCCTGGTGCAGCGTGCGTTCGGGCTGGAACGGCAGCGCGGCCGGAAGAGTGACCGGCCCATAGCGCCATGACAGCCGGCCAAGCGCCACACGGTGCGACCCGGATGCCAGCAGGCGGTGGTAGCTATCGCCGAACATATCCCCCGGGTCGAATGGCAATTCGCCGGCCAGGAGCAGCAGATGTGGGAGCAGGCGCTCCCGCAACGGCTTCGGCGATGCGATGGGCTTCGGCGCCGGCAGCGCCTGGCCCGGCCAGCGCCGCTCCATCTCCACTCTGACCCGATCCGCGACGTCCCTGGGCAAGGCTGGACCCGCGAGCATTGCATGAACCACCCTCGGCGGCAGCGCCGTCTCGACCGGCCCCATCGTCCCGGCTGCCGGGTCGACATACCACGGTGTCGCGAGGCGAAGCACGATGAAGCGCTCCGGAAGAGTCAGGTCGGGACGTTGGCTGCCGTCATCGGTGAGGTTCCAGTCGAGTTCGCCTTGCACTGCCGGTCCCGCGGCCAGGATCGGCCCGTTCCAGCTGGCCCAGCGGCCACGGCCGGTGGCTATAATGCCCTGCAGCGTCGCCGCGACCGCCTCCTCGGCGCCTCCTACGAGGCTTATAATCTGCCGGAGCAAAATACGGTCCGATGGACGCAGAAATTTCGGCTGCTGGCCGGCCCGCAGCAATTGATCAGGTTGGTGACGTGTCGACTTCAGAGGCAGCATTCCGTCGCGCTTGAGCTCGATGGAGTGTACGGCGACCATCACGCCGCCAGAATAAGAGCCTCGATCCAGCACGTAGAGCAGCCGCTTGCGGACCGTCGGAGGGTAGTCTTCGCTTTCCTCTTCCTGGGCCGCGTCCAGGCTGCGCAGCCAGTTGGCCACCTCATAGGGCAACGGCGCATCGACCGTCGCTTCGTTTGGTCGCGATGGGTGTCGCTGCTGGGTCACAACGGGAGGCGGCGGCGCTGCTTCGGACGCCAGTTCGGCCAGCTCCTGATACTCGAGCAGCACCGCCGCTACATGCTTGCAGTTGAAGCCGACGGGACAGGTACAGAGGCCGGACGGCTGCAGTTTACCGCGCGCGTCGCGCGTAAGCCGAACGCTCTGTCGATACGGCGAACGCGCCTCGCCTTTCACCTCCGCTTCAAGCGTGACGCCGTCCGCTGCAGTGCGGAGGTCGAGCACCCTACCGTCCATCTGATATTGCAGGCCGGCCTCGAACGCGCGTTGTGACACCGCGCGGCGGATCTCGTCATCGCTGATCATCGGGCGGTTTGTGGCACGGCACTCGGCTGTCGAGGCAAACAGACATCATCGTCGCCGACGCCAATGACGCGTCTTGTCGCGCACGTCGATAAGTTTGCTCGTGTTGCCATCGCCGCCCTTGCCATTCACCCGCACGCGGTATCTGCGGGCGAGTAGCATGTTAGATCGTATCGCAGCGCAAGGCTGAGATCTGCACGAAGGCACGCTCTTGGTCTAACAAGATCGCGTCAACGCGGGCCAGTCGAGCCCGCCGACAACCGTGCCCATCCGGGATTGCTTGATCTGCGGCGGGCGCTCCACCGCGAGACGCAGGGGCGAGCGGCTGCAACAAAGCGGAGTCGCTTTGCACGATCCCCGCCAGTTCGTCATTCAGCTTCCGGCAAAGTGCCGCCGCTTTCGGGCCGACATTGTAGGCGCGGGACGCAATGTTGAAAGCGTCCCGAATCGCCAGGCTCTGAAAGTTGGCAGCCCCGACCAGGGTCACGTCCGGGTAGAAGTTCGCCACGGCAACCCCGGTCTGCGCAGTCGCCGCATGCAGCTTGGCCTCCGCCTCCCGCATATCGGGACGCTGCCGGACCAGCGTGCCGGGCAGGCCCACTGACACGACGGGTGCCGGCAGCAATTGCGGCCGGGATGGACGTAATGTAACCCGGCCTCCAGCACCCGGGGTGGCATTGTCAGGTTGAGGGCGGAAGATCGAATTTACTGTAACGCAACGAGTTCAGGCCGCGGCAGCAATACTGCTGAGATCTCGCCAAGTATGGAACATTTGATCCCGAGCAGCGCGGTGTTCTTGGGTTGTTCGAAGATGGTGACGAAGCTGGAAGTGGTTGTGGATGCGACTTTCCATTCTCGACAGCCGTCAATTCGATGTTGAGCTGCGCGGCGATGCCCGGCAGGCTGTCTAGCAACACTGACTCAACCAAAAGAGAAAGCAACGTCCGATCACGACGCCCGGCCCGACGCCAAAAATGCCAAACGGACCAGCAGCCCAGGCCCGACGTTGGCGAGATGTAGATAAGAACCGTGCAGTTCCGCCACTGCGGCGACAAGGCTGAGACCCAGCCCATTTCCCGGCGTGGTTCGGCTGCGCTCGCCGCGGAAGAAGCGAGCGGTCAGTCGCGGCAGGTCTTCCGCCGCTACGCCAGGGCCGTTATCCACGACTTCAAGGCATGGGCCCTGGTCGGTCCGGCACAGGCGAACAACGATGGTTGTGCTGGATTGCGTGTGACGCAGCGAATTCTCCACAAGATTAGCAACGGCTTGGGTCAGCAACTCCTGATCGCCGTATACGGTGATGCCCGGTTCGATTGCGGCGATGAGAAGCTGTCCCGCCTCCTCGGCATCCGGCCGATAAGCATCCGCCACGGAATCGGCCAACTCGCTGAGATCCACTTTCCGGAAGCCGGCGCGCGGCGATGCGCCCTCGACCTGGGCAATGCGCAGCAGGGCCGAAAACGTTTCGAGCAAGCCCTCCGCCTCGGCGACCGCGCCGTCGACTGCAGCTTCGTATTCCGCGACGGACCTCGCGTGCGTCCGCGCGGTGTCTAGTCGCTGTAGCAGGCGCGAGAGCGGCGTGCGCAGATCGTGTGCGACGTCGCTGCCAACTTGCCGCAGACTGTCCATCAGGGCGACGATGCGATCGAGCATGTGGTTCAACGTGCCGGCCAGGCGGTCGAGGTCATCGCCCGTGCCGCGAACCGGAACGCGGCGCGCGAGGTCGCCGTCGATGATCGCCTCTGCCGTCGTTGCAATCGCGTCCACCCGGTTGAGGAAGGCCCGGCTGAGCAGCGCGCCGCCGCCGATCCCCAGCAGCGCCGCCACGCCGATCGTCCAAAGCAAGGCGGTAGTGACCGCCTCTTCCACCTCGGTAATGCGCCCCAGGTCGTCGCCGACCGCGAGCAGTAGGCCACCGCCCAGGTCCGTCGCAAAGGCGCGCACCCGCTCCGGCCGTCCACCATCTTCGCCCGCTTCGGGGTTGTCGATCACGACCCAGCCCGGATGCAGCGTGATGGACGCAGGCATCTCACCCGCGAGGTGGACGCCGTCCGGCCTCTGGATCAGATAGTCGAGCGCACTGATTCCTCGGCCCCGTGCGCTCACGACGGTCAGCAGGCGGTCCAGGCCGCCGGAGCGATACTCGTCTTGCAGGAACGACATTTCTGTCTCGATCCGAGCCGTCATCTGTTGATCCAAGGCGGAGCGGGCGGCGAGGAACACGACCGCGCCGAGTACGACGGCTGATACGGCAAAGACGCCGACATACAGCGCCGCAAGCCGGAAGCTCGCCGTCCGCAGGAGTCTAATTGCTGGGCGCACGCAGCACGTAGCCGGCGCCCCGGACCGTATTGATGAGCTCGGGATCGTGTCCGCCGCGAGAAAGCTTGCTGCGCAGGCGGCTGATGTGCGTCTCCACGATGTTTGTCTTTGGATCAAAATGGAAGTCCCACACGCCTTCGAGCAACATCGTCCGCGTCACCACCCGGCCGGCATGCCGTAGCAGGAACTCGAGCAGGAGGAACTCGCGCGGCTGCAGCTCAATACGCTCGCCGCCGCGGGTGGCCGTGCGGCGCAGCAGGTCCAGCTCGAGATCGGCGACGGCAAGACTCGTGGGCACGTCGGACAACGGCGGGCGCCGGGCCAAGGCGTTCAACCGGGCCAGCAGCTCCGCGAACGCGAACGGCTTGACCAGATAATCGTCACCGCCGGCCTCAAGCCCTTGCACCCGGTCGCCCACGCCACGTAGCGCCGTCAAGAACAGCACGGGCGCTTTGACGCCGGCGCCGCGCAGGGTGCGAACGACCCCCAGACCGTCGAGCCCGGGGAGCATGCGGTCCACGATCATCACGTCGTAGCCGCCGTCGCCGGCCATCAGCAGGCCGTCACGCCCGTCGGGCGCGTGATCGGCGACATGCCCTTGCTCCTTCAGCCCCCGTACAATGTAGGCGGCGGTCTCCGCATCGTCCTCGATGAGCAGGACCTTCATGCCGGCATACCCTTTCCCTTTCCCTGTCCCTGTCCCTGGCGGCGCCGGAGCAGTAAGCCGGCCAGTAGAAGCACCGGTACGCCCAGCGCCACCGGCAGCACCCGACTGGACTCGACCACCGGCTTGGCCCGGACGGTCAGGTCTACGAACGCACTCGGCGTGAGCGGCCCGCCGCCGGACGCGGCGGCGCTGACCACTACCCGGTAATGACCGGCGGCGATCAGCCGCATCGGCCACTCCGTCTGCACGGCCTGACCCGGCGCGAGCGAGGGGATGGTGACGGCCTTGTGTGCGCTCCAGTCCTCCAGGTCGACCGGTTGTTCCTTGCCTCGGTCCACCTGCACGAGGCCGAGCCAGGCAACGATGCTCTGTATGGGGGCGGCGCCGACATTGCGAATGCTGGTCCGGTAGGATAGGCGGTCACCCATTTGCGGCGAGACCGGGTTGCCAGGGGCCGCCGTGAGATCGACCCGCAGCGATACGTCGGTCGCTGGGTTGACCGCTGAGCTTTGCGCCGAGGCTGGCAGCGCCGCCGCCAGCAATGCCAGGGACGCCGCGAATACAATCTTGCGGATGGACATGATGCCTTCTCCTAACGCTGAAGCCGGCGGACGCCAGCGGCGGCAAAGGAAGCGGTGCCACCCAGCCAAAGCAGCGAGACCAGCGCGTGCCAGACCTGAGTACCTGCGCCCTGCCCGTCGATCACCACCGCATCGTAGGCGTTGAGCGCGGCCGAGAACGGGTTAACCGCATCGAACGCGACCCCCACCGCCGATTGCCGCAAGCTAGGCCCGAGCAGCGGGCTCGCGGACAGCAGCAGCACCATCAGGCAGACCATCAGCGTGCCCCGCGCGGACCCGAGCAGCGCCCCCAGACCGAGCGCCAGGAAGCCGAAGCCCAGCACGATGGGCGTGCCCAGCAGCAGGAGCGTGATCCCGCCCGCAAGCAGATTCTGGCCAGTACTGCCGACCGCCCAAAGGTAGGGTACCGCGATGAGGAGCATGACGCCCCAAGCGGCCGCCTGCCCGCCCATCTTGCCGAGCAGCAGCCCGGTGCGCGACAGCGGCGTGAGGAGCACGGGCAGCAGGCTGCCGCGCTCGCGCTCGCCGGCAATGGCGTCCGTACCGGCGACGACCGCCAGAACAGCGCCGAGTGCTGTGACGATGCCAAGCATGTCATAGACGACCTGAGCATTGTCGAGGAGACTCAGCTCCGTGCTGCCGACCAACAGCAGTCCGAACCCGGAGAGGGCGGCAGTCAGCGCCAGCAGCCAGCCGAGCCCGCGCGGCGAGAGCAGCAGCTCCGCCGCCTCCATGCGGGCCAGCAACGCGGCGGGCGCGCTCATGCGGCCCATCTGGTGCTATGGTCCGGGTTGCTCGGCACGTCTCCGCCACGCACCACCTCCATGTAGAGCTCCTCCAGCCCGCTGCCGACGCGCGCAATGGCCACGATCGGCCAGCCCAGGAACAGCAGCTCGCGCCAGGCGGTGTCGGACGGCACCGCCTGATCCACCTCCACGAGCGCACTCGCGTTGTCACACGCGAGCACCCGGACCTGCGTCGGCGCAGGGCCGGCGTTGGGCACGGGTCGTGACAGCTCGAGCCGGAAACGGGCCTTGCTGCCCGCATGCGAATGCAGCAGGTCCTCGACCCGGCCCTCCGCCACCGTGCGGCCCTCGGCGATGAAGCAGGCGCGGGCGCACAACCGCTCGACATCGTCCAGCAAATGCGTGCATAGCAACACGCCCACGCCGCGGTGGGCCAGGCTCGCCAGCAGGTCGTGCATCTCGCGCCGGCCGCGCGGGTCTAGCCCTGTGGTCGGCTCGTCCAGAACCAGCAGTATCGGGTCGGCGATCAGTGCGCGGGCAAGGCCGAGCCGCTGGCGCATGCCGCGGGAGAACGTGCCGATCGCTTGGCCTCGGCGCGGCGCCAGGCCGACCGTCTCCAGTCGGCGGGCGATCGAGGCCTCGTCCAGTTCGGCGCCATAGAGCCCGGCGAAGAACGCCAGGTAGTCGGGCGCCGTCATCCAATCATGAAAGCCGTTCGGGTCCGGCAGCACGCCGATCTTCCGCCGCAGTTCCGGCCCCTCCTCCCAGGGATCGCGCCCGAGCGTGCGGACTTGGCCGGCCAGCGGCCGCAGCAAGCCGAGGGCGGCCAGCATGGTGGTGGTCTTGCCTGCGCCGTTCGGCCCGAGCAGTCCGACGATCTCACCCTCGCCCACCGTGAGCGCCACGTCGTGCAGCACGGTCGAATGGCCAAGCGCGAGTCGAAGGCCGGAAATGGCGAGAAGGGGCACGTGCGTCTCCTATAAAAGCGGGGTAAGGCGCGGCTGGTGACGGCCGCGCCTCGTTTCAGCACTCAATCATTGTCTTCGTCGGCCTGGTCAGCGGCGTGGGTCGCCGTCACCTGCCCGTTCTGCGCGTCCACCAGCACGGTCTTCGCGCCCTGCGGTCCGGCAACCTCGACCTCGATCCGGGCGACGCCCTTCTCCTGCTTGAGATCGGCACTCACCGCCCGGCCACCGGCCTGCTGCTCCGCCGTCGTGATGGCCTGCTGCAGCGTGACTTTGGCGCTGGCGAGCATCGCCGCGTCGTTCTCCTTGTGGCCGTTCTCCGCGGCCAGCGCGATGCCGCTCGCGGCGCCGGTGGCGAGAAGGGCGGCGAGGGCGATGGGGATGAAGTGCTTCTTGTTCATCATGGGGTCTCCAGGTTTTGCTCCGGCGGCGGCGACGTGCCGTTCGCTGCAGGGGAAGTTAGGCGCGGGCGGATTGGGGGGCCTGGGACAGCGCTATACGGCTTGCCAACATGCCGCCGCGCCTCAAGCCTTTCCGCTGGCGCGGTCCATGACGACGAGCAGGTCGGCCAGCGCCTGTTTGCTGGTGGCAGCGTCAGGGGTGCCGGCGCGCAACGTGGAAAGCGCGCGATCGATCGCCTTGTCCACGGTGTGCCACTCCGACGCCGCGCGTGGCTTCAGCCCCGGCTCCGCCCCGTCCCAAGACAATTCGAGGTCCCGGATGCGGGTCTTCGCCCCGGCCAAGTCACCCTTTTCCACCAGGGCGAGGCAGTCGGCGACGATGGTCCGGAACTCCGAGAGGTCACCAAGGTTGCTGGCAGCCTGGGCCGGAGCGGCGATCTGGATCGAGGGCAGCACCGTTCCGGCGCCGATCGTAGCAACGCCAAGGGCCGGCAGCAGGAACATGGAGCGGGAAAGTTTGTTCATGAGAGCTATCCTTCTATGGGGGGTTGGAGTTCACGGCGTCTCGGCGGCCTTGAACTGGGCGCTCGACCCGTTCGGGCCGATGGTCAGGTAGGTGACCCCGGCCGCGATGATGACCAAGAAGATCACGCTGGTGATGATAGTGCCGAGGCCCAGGCCGCCGTACTGCTGCGACTGCGACAACAGGTCTCCCAGCGAGGCGCCGAGCGGCCGGGTCAGGATGTAGGCCAGCCAGAACGCCAGGATCGCGTTGAGTCCGAGATAGTAGTAGGCCGCCGTGATCGCCGCGATCATCGTGCCGAACACGACGACGCCCAGACTGAAGCCTAGCGGGATCGCCTCGGTCGCCAGGTCGCCGGACGCCGTGCCCAGCGCGAACGTGCACAGGATCGCGGCCCAATAGAACAGCTCGCGCTTGGTCGTGACGATCGTATGGACCGACAGCGTCCCCTCGACCCAGTACCAGACCGCGAAAATGGCGGCCAGCACCACCGCGAATACCGACGTGCTCACGTAGAGGCTGACGCCTAGGCCGTCGGTCAGCAGGTCGGTGATCTGAGTCCCGACCACGCTGACCAGCACGACGGTCAACCAGTAGATCCAGGGCACGTATCGTTGCGACCGCAACTGCAGGAGCAGCACGACAATCAGAATGGACACCATGATCGACATGGTAACCGCGGCGCCGAGCCCGACGCGTACGGCCAAAAAGTCTGCGGCGGTCTCTCCGACCGTGGTGGCCATGATCTTGATGATCCAGAACAACAAAGTCAGTTGTGGGACTTTGTTGAGCATATCGGTGGACCAAAAGGATGGAGGGCGCGTGACGCCGGTTGGCTGAGATGAGGGCATGGGGGCTCCCGAAGACAGTTTACAGACTCACCCCTGCCCGATGTCAGGTTGGCCCACCTTGACCGTTTGATTGGGATTTCCCAACGTTGCGCGGCTGATGGCGCCAGCTATACGGATCTGTATTGTGAGCCATTCAGCGGTGAGGTGGTCCCCGATCTTCGGACAGGTTGTTAAGCTTGGTTCGCCCTTTGAAGGACGGATCCATGGTGGGCAAGCGGAAGCGCCGCGCAGCCACCCCATGATGGATGACGTGGGTTTCGATCCCGTGCCCCTGTAGCCAGCGTGCCAGCCAGAAGCCGTCGCGCCCGGCCTCATACGCGACCGCGATCCGGTTCAACCCTGCGTGGTCCGGTTCGAGCTTCTTCAGCGGCTGGCGCTCGATGCCCGGCACCACTCCAGCGACCAGCCAACTGGACAGGCTCAACTCGATGACGGCAACCAGCGTATTGTCTTGCACAAAGGCGGCGAGAGATCTGCTCAGGTCATTCGGCTGTGACATCAGGCGCTCCATCCGGAGATTGAAGTGGGCAGCAGTTCGCAGATCATCTGCAGCGTGTCTGCTGGAGCGCTGGTCGCCAGACTTTCCGGTAGGCGTCGAGCCATGCTTAATACTCTCTCTGCAGCTCGATTATTCAGCGACGGCGTCACGCCATCGCTGTGGTCGGCTTCGGTGATCGGTAGGTCGGCGGTAGCGCACTTTTGGTGTGCCCCCGGCCTGACTGGCTCGATAGCGGGCTTGCCTCTCCGCATGCGTCATGGTCGTGCCCAGAAGTGACTTTGGTCCTCGCTTCATTCTCTCAATGCTCCTGCTCCTTGCGGCAGTTTATTTCGTCACGTGACGAATAACAGTAGGAACGCATGGCGGCGTTCGGGCCGACCAAGCCAAACGGGTAGCAAACGATCCGAGGGGAGCCCGCCAGTGCGCGCGAACCTCGCGCCGCAACCTTGTATTCGGTTGGACCCGTATGGGTCCGGACCATGAAGCAGCCATGCGCTTCAGAAGTGAGGCTCCGAGGCAGCCGGCCCATTCTAACGAACGGCTCAATGACCGTGTTCCGGCTCGGGTCACCGCCACCTCGGATCGTCATCAGCGTCCACCCTCCACAGGATGATGGCGGTCACCACCAGGTTGAGACCGGATGCCCGGTGCTGCTGGTTCTCGTAGGTGCGATCGCGGATCTCGCCGAGGCGATGGATGAACACCGCGCGCGCCAGGCTGTTGCGCGTCTCGCCCTTGTTCAGCTCCTGCCCGGTCGAGCGGCGCAGCTCGGGGTCCTCGATCCAGTCGAGCGTGAACAGGGTGCGTTCCATCCGGCCCAGCTCGCGCAGCGCGGCCGCGATGCCGTTCTGCCGCGGGTGAGAGGCGAGCTGGCGCATGATCACCGACGCGGTGACGGTGCCGGCGCGCAGGGAGGCGACGATGCGCAGGATGTCGGCCCAGTAGGCGCGGATCAGCGCCACGTTGATCCGGCCGCCGATCAGCGGTGCCAGCGTCGGGTGGTCGGTCGGCTTGCCGAAGCTGTAGAGGCGCCGGTGCTTGAGGTCCGGGATCCGCGGCGCGAACTGGAAGCCGAGCAGCGAGCAGAGCGCAAAGACGTGCTCGGAATCGCCCCCGCCATCGGTGTGATGCCGGCGGATCGTGACCTCGCTTTGGTGGTAGAGCAGGGCGTCAAGCACGTGCAGCGCCTCGCTGGCGGTTGCCGCGATCACCTTGGTGAAGAACGGCCCGTAGCGGTCCGACAGGTGCGTGTAGATCTTGAAGCCGGGCTTCTGGCCGTAATGGGCGTTGAGGCGGCTGGCATCGCGGCCGAAGCCTGCGGCCTGGAAGAATTGCCCGTCTGACGACGATGCGTTGCCTCCGCCGAAAGTGGCGGCGAAGGGTTCGCGCTGCTGCTGCTTGACCAAGCGGCGGAGCGCCAGGGCATAGGTTTCCTCGCGGATGTGCCAGTCCGACGTCCAGGCGAGCTGGCCGAGGCTTGCCACGCTGCACGCCTCGGCCATGCGCGTCAGGCCCAGGTTGAGGCCATCGGCCAACAGCCCGGCCAGCAGAGTGCGGGCATCGGCCACGGTTTTGCCGATTCGTAGGTGGGTGAAGCAGTCGGGGAACATCGTCCAGCCCGCCACCTCGGCCAGCAGGTCGGTGATGCGGATGCGCGGCAGCATGGCATAGAGGCGGGCGGCCAGGGCTTCGGCTTCCGGTGGCGTCGATTTCTCGATGAGTGCGACCTTCAGTAGGCCGCGGTCGAATGTCACGTCCGGCAGCAGGCCGTTCCTGGCGCGGACATTGACCGAAGTCAGGCGTGCA
>JAABUL010006681.1_pt1 | contig 13101 bp, 13 predicted proteins | sample 5559151 | NCBI WGS metagenome assembly JAABUL01 (sample SAMN10711876, study PRJNA513368) | rock metagenome | isolation source: Antarctica rocks | place: Antarctica: Victoria Land, Pudding Butte sud | reverse complement strand
CCCCCGCCTCGCGCAGCGCCTGCACGCAGGCCCGCGCCGTCGAGCCCGAGGTCAGCACGTCGTCCACCAGCAGCACCCGCGAATCCTGCAGCATGACCCGGCGCGACAGGCGCACGACGATCGCCCCCGCCACCTCCGCCTCGCGCCGCGCCGGCGACAGTTCGGCCAAGGGGCTCGTCGCCCGCACCCGGCGCAGCGCGTCGAGCAAGGTCGGCCGGCCCGACACCTTCGCGACCGCGCGGGCCAGCTCCGCCGCCTGGTTGTAGCGGCGCGCCATCATGCGGCTGCGATGCAGCGGCACCGGCACCAGCCAATCCGCCCGGCGCAACAGCTCCACCCCGGCGCGCGCCATCAGCGGCGCCAGCGCCCGCGCCGTCTCGATCCGGTCGCCGTACTTGAACGGCAGGATGATCCGCCGCGCCTGGTCGTCGTAGCGCAGCGCGGCGCGGGCCTGCTCCCAGGGCGGCGGGTCGAGCTGGCACTCGGGGCACTCGCCGCCCGCCCCGCCGCGTTCGGCCGCCTCGAACAGCACGCCGCAGCGCGTGCAGCAGGGCGCGCCGCTGAACTGCGTCTTGGCGAAGCAGGCCGGGCAGAACCGGCCCGGCGCGTCCACCGGCCGGTCGCAGGTCAGGCATTGCGGCGGCAGCAGCAGGTCGAGCGCAAGCCGCCCGGCCGAGCGAGCGGCCGAACGGGCGGCCCGCTCAAGCGCCGAAGGCAACGGTCCCGTCCCGCTCGATCTCGCGCACCAGGTCGATCTCCCAGGAGAGATAGGCGTGCATGGCCTCCTCGATCCCCGCGTTGCGATCATACGGCCGCAGATAGAAGTCGATGCAAGCTTCGTCCGCAGGCTCCGCCCGGCTCGCCTCGAGCGCTCCGCCGGCCGCCACCCACGCCCGCGTCCCGCCGCGCAGCACGGACACCGGGGCTTGGGTCATTCCGCCGACCTCGTCGGCCGCGTCCTGCGCCAGGAGCCCATCGGGCGAGGCGATCACCACATGAGAGGCGGCATGCAGGCGGTCGCGCAGCCGCTCCAGCCGAGTCGGCACGCCCCACAGCGCGCCGGGGATGTGCCCGGCCCGGAACTCGATGCTGCGGGCCAGGTCCAGCACCAGGGCGCCGGCCGGGATCGCGTCGATGCCGCCCACCGGCTCGGCCGGAGGGGTCGGCGCCGCCTCGCCGAGACCGCCCTCGACTACGAACACATCCCGGTGCCCCATCTGCCGCAGCCACGCCCCGGCCATGCGCGCCCGCACCCCGTCATCGTCGACCAGCGCGATGCGCGCGCCGCGGACCCCGATCCACGTGTCCGTCGCCTGGATCAGCTGCCCGCCCGGCGCGCTGCGGCTTCCCGGGCGGTGCCCGGCGGCATATTCGGCCGGGCCGCGCACGTCGAGCACGTAGAGCGTCCGCTCGGGATCGTCCTCGAACCGGGTCAGGTCCAGCGGCCCGATCACGCCGACGCCCGACGCCTCGGCGAACGCGCTGGCCCGCTGCCGCGCTAGCGCGGCACTCTGCGGCGTGCCCTCGGCGTAGCGCGCCGTCTGTCCCCGGGCGACCTCGAGACCGGCCAGCGACCACCCCATCGTGCCGTTGCGCAGCGCCAGCACCCGGTTCGGCACGCCGGCTCGGCGCAGGCTCTCCGCGCCGAGGATGCTGCGCGTCCGACCCGCGCAATTGACCACGATCAGCGTGTTGGCGTCCGGCACTAGGTCGGCCACCCGATAGGCCAGCTCGCCGCCGGGCACGTTGACGCCGCCGGGGATCGACATGCGGTGGAATTCGTCCATCGGCCGGCTGTCGAGCACGATCAGGTCGCGCCCCTCCGCCTGCCACGCCGCCAGCTCCGCCGCGTCGACGCTCTCGGTGCCGTATTGGTGCTCGACCCACTCGCCGAACGCCTTGCTCGGCACATTGACGCCGGTGAACAGCACGTGTCCGGCCGCCTCCCACCCGGCGATCCCGCCGGCGAGCCCATGCACGTCGGTGCCGCCAGCCGCCACGATCGCCGCGGCCAGGCGCTCGGCCAGGCCCCGCCCATCGTCGACGCAGACGACCCGGACCGTGATCCGCGGCAGCAGCGCCGGTAGCCGGAGCCGTGCGCGCGACAACGGGCAAGGCACCGCCCAGAACAGGTGCCCCGAGCCAAACTCGCCCTCCTCGCGCGCGTCGAGCACAGCCAGCTCAGCGCCGTCGGCGATCCAGTCGCGCAGCGTCGCCGGCGAGATGGAGGCCATCAACGGTTCGCGGTCGGCTTCATGAACGCCTTGTTGTAGGGCTGCACCGTGCCCGCCTCGGTGTCGTAGCCGCTGCGCTGGTCCAGTTTCTCCAGCGCCAGGCCGTAGCAGTGCAGGTGCCGCGTGGGCGCCGTGCCGCTGGTGTGGATGGAGTGGATGTCCTCCGGCATCAGGGCGATGCCGCGACCGGGCTCGACCATCACCTCGCGCACCAGCTCCAGTTCGGCACGGCCCGCCCGGCGACCGTCATCGACCCGGCGGTACACCCGGTTGACCTCCTGCCCCTCCACCGCGGCGACCACCGCCCAGGTGGTGTGGTCGTGCGGCTTGGTCGCGTTGCCCGGATTGATGGACAGCAGGTAGACCGCGAAGCGCCCGTCCGGGTCTTCCTGCAGCAGATAGCGCTTGGAGCCCGTCTCGCCCGCCTCGGGCGGCGGGAATTCGGCCGCCGGGAACAGCGCCTCCTGGGACGCGAGCGCGAGCATCTCCTGCTCGATCGCGGCCAGCGCCGGCCGGGTCACGCCCTGCTGGCGCTCGATGCCCTTGATCCGATCCATGGTGGCAGCAACGGCGGCGGTCCGCGCGGCCGAGTGTGCGGGTGCGTTCATGGCCCATCCCTGATCTCGTTGCCCGGAGCCTAGCCCCGGCCCTGACCACTGGTCAAAGCGCTCCACCGACGGCACATGCCGCCGCATGGCCGATCCGCATGTCTTCGACCGCCGCGCCGTGCGCCTGCACCGCGACCGCGCCGCCGCCACCGTCCACGCCGTCGCCCCCGTGCTGCAGGACTGCGCCGAGCGCCTGCTCGACCGCCTCGACGACGTCAAGCGCGGCTTTGCCAAGGCGCTCGACCTCGGCGGCCGCGGCGTGGTCGCGCCGCTGCTGCGTGCCCGCGGCATCGAGGTGGTCAGCGCCGACCTGTCGGCGGCGATGGCCGCACTGGGCGGCGCGCCGTGCCTGGCCGCCGACGAGGAGTGGCTACCGTTTGCGCCTGCGAGCTTCGACCTCGTCGTCGCCAATCTCTCGCTGCACTGGGTCAACGACCTGCCGGGCGCGCTGATCCAGATCCGCCGCGCGCTGCGGCCGGACGGCCTGTTCCTCGCCAGCATGCCCGCGCTCGGCACGCTCGGCGAGCTGCGCACCGCGCTGACCGCGGCCGAGGCGGAGCTGTCCGGCGGCGCCTCGCCGCGCGTCTCGCCGTTCCCGGAGCTGCGCGACCTCGCCGGCCTGCTGCAACGCGCCGGCTTCGCGCTGCCGGTCACCGACGTCGAGGAGGTCGCGCTGTCCTATGCCGACCCGGTCGCGCTGCTGCGGGACCTGCGCGCGGCCGGCGAGGCCAACGCCATCGCGCTGCGCTCGCGGGCCACACCGCCGGCGGCGCTGTTCGGCGCGGCGCTGGCCGGGCTGGAGTCCAAGGACGGCCGCATCGCGGTGACGCTACGCATGGGCACCATGACCGGCTGGGCATAGCTCCGGCACGATATTAGTCGCGATTCACGCTCGGCCGGCTGTTCACCTTTGCGCTGACCTGATCTGCACCCGCGTTGATTTGCTGGCATTCTGGGCCCGGCCCCGATAAATGCCGGGCGCAGCACCATGCCGATCCAAGACACCAAGCCCCGCACGACCATCCAGCTCGAGACCCAGCGTCCGCGGCTGCACAAGGTCATGCTCGTCAATGACGACTACACGCCGCGGGACTTCGTCGTCCGCGTGCTCAAGGCCGAGTTCCGCATGAACGAGAGCCAGGCCAGCAAGGTGATGATCACAGCGCACCAGCGCGGCGTCTGCGTCGTGGCCGTGTTCACCAAAGAGGTCGCGGAATCCAAGGCGACGAATGCGACCGCCGCCGCCCGCAAGGCGGGCTACCCGCTGCTGTTCACCACCGAACCCGAAGAGTAATCAGCCGCCGGTCAGGCTCATATGGCGCGCGACCGAGGGCGCCTTTTCCCGCCGATCGATGATGAAGTCGTGGCCCTTCGGCTTGCGCTTGATCGCCTCGGTGATCGCCGCCTGCAGCGCGTCGTCGGATGCGCCGCCCCGCAGCACGGCGCGCAGGTCGGCCGCGTCGTCCTGGCCGAGGCACATGTAGAGCGTGCCCGTGCAGGTCAGCCGTACGCGGTTGCAGCTCTCGCAGAAATTGTGGGTCATCGGCGTGATGAAGCCGACCCGCGTGCCGGTCTCGGCCACGTCGAAGTAGCGGGCCGGGCCTCCGGTCTTGAAGCCGGTCTCGGTCAGGGTGAACCGCTCCCGCAGCCGGGCGCGGACGATGGAGAGCGGCAGATATTGCTCGGTGCGGTCGCCGCCGATGTCGCCCATCGGCATCGTCTCGATCAGGCAGAAATCGTGCCCGCGCGTGCCGCACCAGGCGAGCATGTCGCCCAGCTCGTCTTCGTTGACGCCGCGCAGCGCGACCGCGTTGATCTTGACGTGCAGCCCGGCCGCCGACGCCGCCTCGATCCCCTCGAGCACCTGCTCGATCCGGCCCCGCCGCGTGATCTCGGTGAAGCGCGCCGGGTCCAGCGTATCGAGGCTGACGTTGACGCGGCGCACGCCGGAAGCGGCCAGCTCGCGCGCGTATTTCGCAAGCTGGGTGCCGTTGGTCGTCAGCGTGAGTTCGTCGAGCCCAGCGCCGAGCCGGTTGCCGAGGCTGCGGAACAACTTCATCACGTCCCGCCGCACCAGCGGCTCGCCCCCGGTGATGCGCAGCTTGCGCACGCCCTGGCGCACGAACGCGGCGCACAGCCGGTCAAGCTCCTCGAACGAGAGGACCTCGTCGCGCGGCAGGAAGTTCATCTCCTCCGCCATGCAGTAGACGCAGCGAAGGTCGCATCGGTCGGTAACCGAGACGCGCAGATAAGAGATCGTGCGGCCGAAGGGATCGATCATGTCGCTAAAATCGGACGGGCGGGGGCCTTATTCAACCAACTCATGCGTCATCCTCTTCGACGATCGCCAGCGGCACCGCGGCGACGTTGATCAGCACCTTGCCGGCGTTCTCGAAATTGACCGTGACGCGCTCACCAACCACGGACTGCACCTGCCCGATACCCCAGTCCGGCTGCGAGGGATGTTGCACGCGCTGGCCGGGCTCGTATTCGGAGCGCAGCATGCTCAGGCCATCGCCCCGCGCGCCGACACCGGCCACAGGCACTCGACCCGGCCGCCGCGCACGCCGACATACCAATCGTAGCGATCTACCGTCGGGTCGCAGTGGCCGGGCACCAGCCGGAGCTTCTCGCCCAGCCTCGGCCCGGGCGTCTCGGCCGCCCATTCCAACTTGCCGTGCTCGTCCGAGGCGCCGGTGTAGCGGACCTCGCGTTGCCACACGAGCGGCATGCCGCTGTCGATCGACACCGCCTTGTGCCCGGCGTCGAGCACGCCCAGGCCCGGCCGCGCCTGGCTCATCACGGTCGCCAACACGAACAGCGCATGGCGGAACCCGGCCGAGGCGCCGCCGCGGTTGACCGCGTAATCGGCGTCCATGAAGCAATAGCTGCCGGCCTGGATCTCGTTATACAGCCCGCTGGCCGCCTCCAACTCGAACGTGCCGGTCCCCGCCCCGCCGATCACGTCGCAGCCGAGACCCTGCTGGCGCAACTGCTCGACGGTGCGCCGCACGTCGTCGACCGCCGCGCCGACCGCGTTGGACCGCTCATCGGGCTGGCGGAAATGCTGTGCCCGGCCGTGATAGGCCTGCAGCCCGGCAAAGCGAAGGTGCTTAGACCCAGCGATCACGCGCGCCAGCGCCACCGCGTCGGGGCCCGGCGCCACGCCGCAGCGGCCCATGCCCACATCGATCTCGACCAGCACGCCCAGCCGCACGCCGGCCGCCTCGGCCGCCGCCTCGAGCCGCCCGACATTGCCGGCATCGTCGGCGCAGACCATCACCCGGGCGATCCCCGCCAGCGCCGCCAGCCGCGCCAGCTTGCTATCGCCGACCACCTCGTTGCTGACCAGGATGTCGGCCACCCCGCCCCAGGCCAGCGCCTCCGCCTCGCCCACCTTCTGCACGCACTGGCCGATCGCCCCGGCCGCGATCTGCCGATGCGCGACGACGCTCGATTTATGCGTCTTGGCATGCGCGCGCAGCTTGGCCCCGGTCGGCGCCAACAGGTCGCGCATCCGTGCGAGATTGTGCTCGAAGGCGTCGAGATCGAGCACCAGCGCCGGCGTGTCGATCTCGTCCTCGGCCATCCCCGGCCGAGCGGGCGGCGGCTGCATCATCGCGTCCTCCCCTGCTCCCTCTCCCGCTGGCGGGAGAGGGTCGGGGTGAGGGTGGAGCGGCGCTGCGTCAATGCCCGGCGTTCTCGCCGGAGAAGTCCGGCGCTGGCAGACCTGACGCGGTCAGCTGCGTGACCAACGCCTGCTTGAGCCGGTCCAGCCCGGCCTCGTCGCGCGCCTCGGCGCGGGCCACCAGCACCGCCTGCGTGTTGCTCGCCCGCAGCAGCCACCAGCCATCGTCGGTCTGCACCCGCACGCCGTCGATGTCGTTGACCCGGGCGCCCTCGGTCTTGAGCCGGGCGGCGACCTCCTCGATCACCTCGAACTTGCGGGTATCGTCGCAGTCGAAGCGCAGCTCCGGCGTGTTGACCACGTGCGGCAGCGCGTCCGTCACCGCCGAAAGCTTGCCGTCCATACGCCCGACGATGCCCATAAGACGGACCGCGACATACAGCGCGTCGTCGAAGCCATACCATTTGTCGGCATAGAAGATGTGCCCGCTCATCTCGCCGGCGAACGGCGCCTTGATCTCGGCCATCTTGGCCTTGATCAGGCTATGCCCGGTCTTATACATCAAGGGCTTGCCGCCCGCCTTTGCGATCTCGTCGTAGAGCACCTGGCTCGCCTTGACGTCGGCGATGATGGTCGCTCCCGGGTGCTCGCGCAGCACGTCGCGCGACAGCACCACCATCAGTTGGTCGCCCAGCAGCATCGTCCCGGCGTCGTCCACCGCGCCGATCCGGTCGGCGTCGCCGTCGAACCCGATCCCCAGATCGGCCGTCTCCGCCCGCACGGCGCCGATCAGCTGCTCCTGATTCTTCGCGATGGTCGGGTCCGGATGGTGCGCCGGGAAGGTGCCGTCGATCACCGGGTTGAGCACGATGTGTTGGCCAGGCAGCCGCTTGACCAGGCGCTGCAGCACCTCGCCGGCCGCCCCGTTGGCGTTGTCCCAGACCACCTTGAGGTCCCGCTTGCCGTCGTAATCCTGCAGCAGGCGGTCGATGTAGGACCCGACCACGTCCACCGGCCGGTCGCTGCCATGGGTCTCGGCCACCACGTCGCCGGCGGCCGCCATCGTGCCCAGCGTCTGGATCTCGGCGCCGAAGAACGCGCGCTTGCCCAGCATCATCTTGAAGCCGTTGTAGTCCGGCGGATTGTGGCTGCCGGTCACCATCACCGCCCCGTCCGTCTCGAGCGTCGTCGCGGCGAAATACAGCAGCGGCGTCGGCCCGCGACCCACGCGCAGCACGTCCATGCCGCTGGCCTTCAGCCCCTCGACCAGGGCTGCCGCCAGATGCGGCGACGACAGCCGTCCGTCATAGCCGACCGCGACCGTCTTGCCGCCGGCCCGCGACACCACCGTGCCGAAGGTCCGCCCGATGGCGAACGCGTCGGCATCGTGCAGCGTGCGACCGACCACGCCGCGGATGTCGTATTCGCGCAGGCTGGTGGGGTCGAACGTGTGCTGGAAGCTCATCGTGCCGCGTCCCCGGTATAGGTCTTGAGAAAGGCCTCGACATCGGCCTTCAGCTCGGGCCGGCGCAGCGCGAAGGCGATCTGCGCCTCCAGGAAGCCGATCTTGTCGCCGCAATCGAAGCGCTTGCCCTCGTAGCGCAGGCCGTGGAACGGCTGGTGCCCGATCATCTTGGCCATCCCGTCGGTCAACTGCACCTCGCCGCCGGAGCCGCGCTCCATCGCCGCGAGATGGCCGATCACCTCGGGCATCAGCACATAGCGGCCGATGATCGACAGGTTGCTCGGCGCATCCGCCGGCTTCGGCTTCTCGACCAGCCCCAGCACCTCGACCAGCTTGCCGTCGTCGTGGCCGGTCTTGAGGATGCCATAGCGGTTGGTCTGCTCGTGCGGCACTTCCGTGACCGCGACGACGTTGCCCCCGGTCTGGGCGTAGGCATCGGCCAGCTGCGCCAGGCATGGCGTCTCGCTCAGCACCAGGTCGTCCGGCAGCAGGATCGCGAACGGGTCGTCGCCGATGAACGCCCGGGCGCACCAGATCGCGTGCCCCAGCCCCATCGGCACCTGCTGGCGCACCGTGGTGATCGAGCCCGGCTCGACCCGCATGCTCTCCAGCAGCGCCAAGGTCTCGGTCTTGCCGCGCTCGCGCAGCGTGGCCTCGAGCTCGTAGGCGACGTCGAAATGATCGACCAGCGCCGTCTTGCCGCGGCCGCTGATCAGGCAGAATTGCTCGATCCCGGCCGCGCGCGCCTCCTCGATCGCATACTGGATCAACGGCTTGTCGACGACGGGCAGCATTTCCTTGGCCATCGTCTTGGTGGCGGGAAGGAACCGGGTGCCCAAACCGGCAACCGGCAACACGGCTTTGCGGAGCTTCTTCACGTGCGTCCCGTAGGCTCTTTCGATGCGCGCCAGACTTGGCACGCCAGAGTTGGCACGCCAGCGCCGGGGGGGCAAGCCGATCACCTCTTGCCGAGCAAAACGTCGCGCGCCTGATTGACCTGTGCCGCCAGCCAGTCGGTCCCGCCGCCATCCGGATGCGACACCCGCATCAGCCGTACCCAGGCCTCGCGCACGTCGGTCTCGCTGACCGGATCGGCCAGGCCCAGCACCTCGAGCGCCTCGTCCCGCGACATCCGGCCCGCCCGGCGAGCCCCCGTCCGCCCCAAACCTGGGCCGGCACCAGGCGCCGCCTGCTCCTTCCACCAGTTCCACACCAGCGGTCCGGCCAGCAGCAGCCCGGTCACCGCCACCCCGCCGCGCCCGGTCAGCAACAGCATCCCCGCCAGCAGCAACCCGCCCAGGGCCGCGACCCAGGCCAGGAACGCCTTGATCGTCGCCACCGACGCGCGCGAGAACCCCCGCGCCGCCCACAGCATCAGCGCCAGCGTCACCAGTCCGAGCGCGACCATGATCATCAGCCCGACTTCATCAGCCCGACTTCATCAGCCCGACTTCATCAGGCAGTTTGGCGAGCAGCTGCGCCTCGAGCGCCACCACGGCGCTGACGTTGACGATGCCGCGCGCCGTGACACTCGGCACCAGCACATGCACCGGGCGCGACATGCCCAGCAGGATCGGCCCGATCGGCAACCCGTCCGCGCCGGCCTTGAGCAGCGTGAAGCTGATGTTGGCGGCGTCGAGATTGGGCATCACCAGCAGGTTAGCCACGCCGTCCAGCCGGCTCTCCGGCACCACCCGGTCGCGCAGGCTGGGGATCAGCGCGGCGTCGGCGTGCATCTCGCCATCCACCTCCAGCTCCGGCGCCTGCCGCCGCAGCAGCTTCAGCACCTCGCGCATCTTGCGCGCGCTCGGGCTCGACGAGCTGCCGAAGGTCGAGTGCGACAGCAGCGCCACCCTGGGTGCGATGCCGAAGCCGCGCACGCACTCGGCCGCCAGCCTTGTCATCTCGGCGATCTGCTCGGCCGAAGGGTCGAAATTCACATGCGTGTCGCACAGGAACAGCACGCCTTCCTGCGTGATCAGCGCCGAGAGCGCGTAGATGCGCGAGACGTCCGGCCGGGTCGGGATGATCGGCATCATGTAGGTCATGTGCCGCCACCAATCGCCGGTCCCGCCGCACACCGCGGCGTCCACCTGGCCAGACTGCAGCAGCATCGCGGCGCCGACCGTGGGCCGCTTCAGCAGCCGGCGCGCGGCGGCCTCGGGCGGGACCCCGCGGCGCCCGACCAGATGCTGGTAGGTCTCGAGCAACGGGTCGAACACCGCGCGGTCCCGCTCGGGGTCGAGGATCTGCAGCTGCTCGTCCGGCTTGAGCCGCAGGCCCAGCTCGCGCACGCGCTTGACGATCGCGTCCCGCTTGCCGATCAGGATCGGCTCGACCAGGTTCTCGTCCACCAGCGTCTGCACCGCGCGCAGAACGCGCTCGTCGTCGCCCTCGGCATAGACGATGCGCTGCTTGTTCTGCCGCGCCGCCTCGAACACCGGCCGCATCAACTGGCCGGAGCGGAACACGAACCGGCCCAGCCGCTCGCGATAGGCTGCGAAATCCTCGATCGGCCGGGTCGCCACCCCGCTGTCCATCGCCGCGCGTGCGACCGCAGGCGCGATCTCGAGGATCAGGCGCGGATCGAACGGCTTGGGGATGATGTAGTCGGGTCCGAACACCGGCGCCTGCCCGCCATAGGCCGCGGCCACCACCTCGCTGGCCTCGACCCGGGCCAGCATCGCGGTCGCCTCCACCGCGGCGAGCTTCATCGCCTCGTTGATCTCGGTGGCACTGACGTCCAGTGCGCCGCGGAAGATGAACGGGAAGCACAGGACGTTGTTGACCTGGTTGGGGTAATCGGTCCGCCCGGTGGCGATGATCGCGTCCGGACGATGCGCGCGCGCCAGCTCCGGCGTGATCTCCGGGTCCGGATTGGCCAGCGCCAGGATCAGCGGCTTGGGCGCCAGCAACTCCAGCCACTCCGGCTTCAGCACCCGCGGCGCCGACAGGCCGAGGAACACGTCCGCGCCCGCGAGCACGTCCTGCAGCAGCCGCGCATCGGTCTGCTTGGCGTAGCGCGCCATGTTCGGCGGCATCGGGTCGCCGCGGTCGCGGTGCACCACGCCCTTGACGTCGGTCAGCGTGACGTTCGCGACCTGCAGCCCCATGGCGACCAGCAGGTCCACGCAGGCCAACGCCGCCGCCCCCGCGCCCGACGTCACCAGCCGCACGTCGGCCAGTTCCTTGCCCTGCAGCAGCAGCCCGTTGCGGATCGCGGCGGCGACGATGATCGCCGTGCCGTGCTGGTCGTCGTGGAACACCGGGATGTTCATGCGCTCGCGCAGGCGGCGCTCGATCTCGAAGCACTCCGGGGCCTTGATGTCCTCGAGGTTGATCGCGCCGAAGGTCGGCTCGAGGGCTGCCACCACCTCGACGAACAGGTCCGGGTCCTGCGCGTCCACCTCGATGTCGAACACGTCGATGCCCGCGAATTTCTTGAACAGGACCGCCTTGCCCTCCATCACCGGCTTGCCCGCGAGCGCCCCGATATTGCCGAGGCCGAGCACGGCGGTGCCGTTGGAGATCACGGCGACGAGGTTGCCGCGGGCGGTGTAGTCCAGCGCTGTGGCCGGGTTGGCCTTGATCTCGAGACAGGCGGCGGCCACGCCCGGGGAATAGGCCAGTGCCAGGTCGCGCTGCGTCGCCATCCGCTTGGTCGCGGCGATCGCGAGTTTGCCTGGGGTCGGCAGGCGATGGTAATCAAGCGCCGCCTTACGGAAATCCTCGTCCATTCTGAGTCCTTACCAACTCGCTGAGCATTGGACAGGCGCGGCTGGAAGGCAATCTATGCACCGGCACAGGACTGGGCACCAACGACGGGTCAGGCGGGATATGCGGTCGAGAAGACTCGAACTTCCACAGGGTTTCCCCCACAAGCACCTCAAGCTTGCGCGTCTACCATTTCGCCACGACCGCATCGAGGCCGGGGGGCTATAACCGATGAGCGCCGCGCTATCAACTCGTCGCGCACATTTCGCGTCGACGCTCGAATGGCAAATCAGCGACTCGCCGGTCGACTACCCGGCCGCCCAGGTCACCATGCAGGACCGCGTCGCCGCCATCCGCGCCGGCACCGGCGCCGAGTCGGTCTGGCTGCTCGAGCATCCCCCGCTTTACACCGCCGGCACCTCGGCCACCGAGGCCGGGCTCGTCGCCCCCGACCGCCTGCCAGTCTTTCGCACCGGCCGCGGCGGCCAGTGGACCTATCACGGACCCGGCCAGCGCATCGGCTACGTCATGCTAGATCTGACCCAACCGCATGGCAGCGTCCGCCCGCGCGACGTCCGCGCCTATGTCGGAGCGCTCGAGGAGTGGCTGATCCGCGCGCTCGACCGCTTCAACGTGCGCGGCGAGCGGCGCTATGGCCGGGTCGGGATCTGGGTATCGGACCGCGCGTCGGGCACGGAGGCCAAGATCGCCGCCATCGGCGTCCGCGTCACCCGATGGGTCAGCTGGCACGGCGTCGCGCTCAACGTCGAGCCCGACCTCGGCCATTTCGAGGGCATCGTCCCCTGCGGCATCAGCGAGCATGGCGTGACCAGCCTGCACGCGCTCGGCCTGCCGGTCACCATGCACGACGCCGACCTCGCGCTCAGGGGAGCCTGGCGCGAGGTGTTCGGATAATGCCTAACCGATCGACTTCTTCAGCGCCGCCAGGGTCGCGGACAGCGTCTTCTGCGTCTGCAGCGGCACGAACGGATTGCTGTCGAGCTGTGCCAGCATCTCGTTGGCCCCGACGAACGCCGTGCCCCAGCGCGGAGCCTTGGCGTCGTCGAACTTGTCGATCAGCTCCTTTGACACCGCCTTGGGCGCCTTGATCTTGTGCAGCATCATCACGGCCGTCTTGCCCGAGAGCGCCACGGCGTTGACGGGCTCGCTCTTGGACTTGGTCAGCAGCCGCTTCATGTCGGCCACGTCCATGCCGCGATCGTCCTTGTCCGCCATCTCGGTCCCCTCCGTCGAAATCCGGAACGAACGATATCAAGTCGAAGCCGCACTGAAAACAGCCAGATCGCTTCGCGGCCCCAGATCGCTTAGCGCGCGGTAGGCAGCGCCCGGAACCCCGGCTCATCGTCCGGCTCGGCCAGGTCCTCGTGGATCAGCGTCACGGTCGCTCCCGGCGGGCCGCGCCGGCACAAGCGCAGCAACTCCTCCACCGAA
>JAABUL010006680.1_pt1 | contig 13105 bp, 2 predicted proteins | sample 5559151 | NCBI WGS metagenome assembly JAABUL01 (sample SAMN10711876, study PRJNA513368) | rock metagenome | isolation source: Antarctica rocks | place: Antarctica: Victoria Land, Pudding Butte sud | reverse complement strand
TAATAATTTTAAGAAATATATAAAGTATATACAATCTAATTGTAATTATAATTTAACAATTTCTTTTATATTAATTAAATAAATTTATAAAAAGCAAATATACTTAAAGAAAGAAGTATATAATACGTGTACTAAATTAAATCGACTAAAAAAATAACTAAATTTTTTAAAAAAAAAAAAAAAAATTAATTGTAACAAAATAAAAGAATATTAATAATTTAAAAATAAATAAAATATATTTTGTTAAATCTTTTACAAAAAATTTCGAATTGCTATTTAATATATTGTTTAAACAATTTTAACTTTTAATTAATTAAAATTAAAATACTATTTTTATATCTTATTTTAATAAAACTTCTTTAAAAAATTTTAATAACAATTAAATTTTTTTTTACAATTTTTATATATTTTTTAAAATAAAGTATTTTTTTTATTTAATAAAATACTTTTAATTTTTTTTGTTATAGAATTTTTTTAATCTTAAATTAATTCTTTTTTTGCAAATAAAAATAAAATATATTTTATAAAAATATAATTAAGTTTGCTAACTTTAACAATAAAATATAAAATATTAGAAATATTTTAGCGTTTTTAAGTAAGTTAAGTTTGTAATTAATTAATCTTTTAATTTTTTTAACAAAAAATTATTTAACTTTAATATAATTTAATTTCTTGTTTAGCTTCTTTGTTTTAAGATTTTTTGTAAAAAAATATATTTTATTTTTTTCTTTTAATTAAGATACTATTTTTTGCTTTTTATTTTAATATTTAATCGGTTTTTTTTGTATTTATAAAATATTGTTGTATATCTTTTTTAGTATTGCTATTCTTTTAATAGCTAATTGCACAAATAAATATATATACTCTTTTTTAAAAAGATTTGATTTTTTGTTATAATTAACAAAAAATAAAGTTATTTTAGTAATATTTAAAATCTTTGTATTAAGTATTAATTATATTATAAATAAAAATAATACTTAATTATTATAAGTATTGTTAATATAATATCTTAAATATTGCTTAAAACTTTAATTTGTTTTTTTTATTTAATTATTTGTAATTAAGTAATAGATAATAGATATTTAAAATCTTATATTTAATATTAAGACAAATATCTTTTAATAATTAGACGTAAAAAGCTTGTCTCTATTACTAGTTAATTTCTTGAGTATATTATAATATTATATAAGTTGATTTAATATAATATATTTTAGTTATTTTGCAATAAACTTTTCTTTGTATACAATAATATATAAGTATTTAATAAACTTATTAATTATTACTAGTATTAAATTATATTTGTTTTTAATTGCTAAATTTATCGATTTAAGCAACTTAATAATAAAGTTTATTGTAACTTTATTCTATAACAATTTAAATAATTTCTAATATTAAATTTTGCTATAGCTTGTACATATATTATATTTGTTTTGTTAATAATTAAAATATTGTTTAATATATATTTTAACAACTTGTTTTATTTATAAAAACTAATAATATTAATATAAAAGCTAAAGAGTTTTAGTTACTTTTAAATATTTTTGCAATAATTTATTATAATACTCTTTTATATATTTGTTAATTTTGTTAATAAATATTTGAAGTTTTTCTTTCTTTATAGAAAACTTTTCTATATTATTTTAAAATTTTTATAATATAGTATTTAGTTTGTATTTGTTTGCTAATAATAATTTGTTTTTGTTAATTTTAAGTATATTGTAATTAAACAATTTCTTTGTTTTTATATAATTACTTCTTCTATTAAGTGCGTCTACTTTATTATTATTTTTGTTTAAAATATACTATATTTTAAACTTGTATTATTCTAGTCTCTTTAATTATTATATTTGTCTTTTGTTTAGCTACTTAATAATAATAAAGTATATAAAATTCTTATAATTTGTAAAAATTGTAAATTTTAATAATTTTTCTATATATATTTTTTATAACTTTAAGAAAATTACTATAGCAAGTAGTTTTTTATTGTAAATATTATTGTTTTGTTTAACTAATAAAAGTTTTTTCGAAAGATATATTATTAAATATTATATATTTTTATATCTTTAATTAAAATATATATTAAAAGCTAGATCTAATATATTAATTTTAATTTTATTTAACAATCGCAAATTATATATCTTTAATATTAATTTCTTTAAATATTTTAATTTAAGATTTTAAAATAATTTCTCTTTTGTAAGTCTTTATAATTATAGCGTATTTTTCTTTGTAAAATTTGTTAATAATATTGTATTTACTAAGTAATTTTTAATAAGCTTTTTATTGTAGTTTATAAAATTGAAAAAAAAATATACTTTTTTAATATTTGTTAATAATTTTTATTCTTTAATTGTTTATAGTTTTTTAAAATTTATATATATTCTATATTGTTTAACAACAAATTCGAAAAAATTAACTTTCTTTTAATAAAATTTGTATTTCTTTAACTTAAAATATAAGTTTTTTATATTTAAATATTTTAATATTTTGAAAATATAATTAATATATTCTTTTAAAACTTTTAAATAAATTATAATATTATTTAAGTATACTATAACAAATTAATTTAAATATTGTTATAATATATTTTTAATTATTTTTTAATATATTGTTGAAAAATTTGTAAATTTAAACAATATTATTGTATATTTGTATAGTTTATATTGTATACAAAAAACTATTTTCTACTTTTTTTTTGTTTTTATTTTAATTTAGTTGTATACTTTTTGTAAATTTAATTTAATAAAATATTTTGTTTTAAATAATAAATTTTAAAGTTTGTTAATATTAAATAATAAATATTAATTTTTAATTGTAATAATATTTAGCTTTTAATAATTAATATATAGATAAAAAAAATTATTTTTTTTTAATACAAAGAAAATCGAGTATTTTGTCTATAATTAGAATTTTTTAATAAATTTTTTTTTTGTTTTTTGTTAAATATTTGCAAAGTACTTTAAGCTTTTTCTTAAATAAAGTATATATAAGTTTAAATATAAATTGCTTGTTTAATTTAAATTTAATTGTAAAGCGTATCTCGCAATACTAGACCTGCTTCGCAATAGCGTGCTTAACGTACGTCAATATATGTTTGACAAAGAGTCGCGCGAACTAGATCTACGCAAAACTAGTATTAGATTAACAAATACTATTTGCGTATTGTCTCTCTTAATAGCAAGCGAGAAAGCGTCTTATAGAGAGCGAAATTTTTCTTGTACTTGCGTTTCTTAGCAATTAGTTTTACTACAAATACTACTATTACTATTACTTGTATTATCTAACTTAACTTGCTTAACTACGCAACTCTATTCTAAAAAGATAGTAACTACTTTATAGTTTTAATTGTTTTGTCTAAACAAAGTTGCTTAGTTAGAAGCAATAATTAACAAATTATTAGTAACTTGCTTTCGCAAACGTACTTAAAGATCGATTAATTTTTAAGATATTATTAATAATTAGTTGCGTAAAGAAATCTACGCAAATAATATGTCTCAAAAATTAGACAAAGATAATTATTCTAATACTAGTACAACTATTAATTAGAATAAAGAAGATATCGAAACATTTAATTTTAAAGACAAATCTATATTGTCTATCTTAATAAATATTATTATATAGTATATTAATAATATAAATATATTGCAATTTCTAAGACTCGAAGTCGAGCTTGCAATTGTAAAGCTTTAACTTGTACAATATATCAATAATTATTGTTGCAAATATAGCAACAATTACTATTGTTTCGATCGACGCAAAAAGATTAGTCGCGTTAAGAAGTTGTTAATACAAAACTATATTAATTATACAAATTTAGAAATTTAATTCAAGAATTGCAAAAATTATATCTAGAATAATCTCGCAAACTATTTTGATAAAAAGTCGAAAATACTTTGAATTGCGTTATATTTTACAAAAAAACAATATAATTAATAATATAAATACGCACGAAAAATATATAATAAAAATAAAAAAATTATCTAAAACTATTTTTTTTGATATATTAAAAAATTTCTTAATATATTCGAAGTTTGCAACATAAAAATTGAGCTTAAATTTAAAAATATAAAGCAACAATCTTATTAAGAGATTAAGAAATTTACTATCTATCTAAATAATTTATATTTGCAACTAGAGAAGCTAGTTATTAACAACAAAAAAACATAAAATCTAAAAAACAAATGCGTTAACAAAATTTGTTAAAAAATGCTTTGTTAACAATATAGCTATATTAGTATTACGCAAATGCGTAACAAATTTATTGAAATTAAACAATATCTACAATTAATTAAGAAGCTATTAAGATTAAATAGTATCTCTTATATTGCAAAAAACTCTAAAAAATATAATAGAGAAAACTGATTTTTGTGCAAACAAGATAACTTGTTTAGCGCAATTAATAATACAAACAACTCTATTACGTTAATTATTAAAATTACTATAATTATATAAACTAAAAATAGTATTAACAATAACTAATAAGACAAAGACAATTGCTAAATATTTGTTAAAAAGAAATATATTGTATCTATTAATTACAAATACTATATATATAATTAAATAAATTATAAATTAAGTAACTCTATATATTTGCAATATTAAAAGTAAATAAAAAAGCAAAACAAAAGTAACGCATTTTTAAGAAAAGCTAAAATCTAATATTTGTTGCTACAATATTAAACGTAAAAAGTTAAAAACAACAAATTAAAGTATTAATTTAAATAATATTTGTTAATATATTGCGTAATATACGCGAAGTTAAATATCTTATTAACTTAGAAATTAAAGAGAACTTTATCTTGCAATTCTTTATTAAAAACGCGCAACTACTTAAAGATATCTCTTTGTTATTGTAGATATAAGTTGTTAATAATTGTATTGTTGTCTTATATAAAATACAAAAGCTTTTTATTGCTATTATTGATAACAAAGAAATACGCAAAAGCAATTGCTCTAAATTTTATATTATTAATATACAAAGTTATAAAATAATTTTTAAATTATCTTAACTTAAGAAAGTTAACTTAAATATACAATAATCAAATTGTATTTAAATTTATTAAAATAACTTTGCTAAACAATTGAAGAAAAATATTTAAATAATTAATCTTAAGAAATTTGCACAACTTGCTATATTTGCTTTTAAGAATTATAGCAAAATTTATATTGTACTCTTGTATTAAATACTATCTTCGAAAAAACTTTCGAAATATATAAGAAAAAAAATTACAAAATACAATATATTTTAAATTGAAGAATTAATTGTTTCGAATTAAATTAAGAAGATTATAAAGATATTTTCGAAAAAGCTTTTAAATATACTTAATATATATAATTAAATAAAGTATTTAATTGATTTTGTAGAAAGCAAAATATTATGCACAAAGTATATATATAATATATTGCAAAATAAATTAATTGCAATACAAAAATATCTCGCAAATATATTAAAGAAAAACTAGATATATTTTTTAAATAATTCTATTAAATTCTTAGTATTGTTTGTAAAAAAATTAAATAATAGTTTGTGTTTTTGCGTAAACTATTGTAGACTTAATAAAATTACTATTAAAAATAAGTATTTTTTTTTTCTTTTCTTTTAGAGATACTTAAGCGCTTTGCAAATACAAAGCGTTTTATTAAAATTAATATATACAATATATATTATTGCATTCAAATTTATTAAAGCAATAAATAAAAAACAATTTTTTGTATTTAATACAAGCAATTCAAGTATTAAGTTATATTCTTTAATTTTGTTAACGCTTTTGCTACTTTTTAATCTTATATAAATTGTGTATTAAAATTGTATATTAACGTTTGTTGCGTAATATATTTAAATAATATATTTATTTATTTAAACTTAAAAAAGCAATATTACGAGAATATTTGCAAGATACTTTGCGTATTGTTCGAATATTAATTGTATATAAAGCTATTAAAATATATATTTAATTGCGACAAAATAATCTTTCTAAACTTTGTAATTAAAAAGCAAGATATTTAAATAAAACAAATTTATATTAAGATTATTCAAAAATAATTTAAACTAAAGTTAGCAAAAAATATTTTTGTATTTCTTAAATTTGCAAAATTTTATTAATAGTTTATTTGTAAATTCTTTTAAATTGTAATATTTTTAATTAATTTAATAACAAATACAAAGAAAAGCAAAGTACGTTTGTAATTTATATATATCAAAAAAGCAAAAAAAGCTTTCGAGATACTTAAAATTGTCTTTACTATTGCTTCTATTTTAGAATATTACAATTAAAGTATTTTTTTTTGCGTAAAAATTAATGCGTCGAATTGTAAAACAAAAGATATGCTTAGCTAGCTTAATAAAGATATGCAATAATATTTTATTGTATTTATTAGCTACAAGTTTAAAGAATCTAAAGTTTGTTAAAATATATATAACAAAAAACTCTATATTATTGTATTAACTTTTAAGCTTTAAAGATATTATTTACAAAATAGCAAATATATTATTTGTATAATTATAAATTATAACAATTTTTGCTACTTTATAATTATAAAGAAGCTTTCGATTAAACAAGTTTGCTAAACTAAGAAATTAACTATATTTAACTTTAATATAAAATATCGCAAAAGAAAGCTTAATTTCGCAAATATGTTATTAAGAAAATCTAATACTATAAAACTTAATAATAGCAAGAATAATAATAACAATTTTTTATCTATTTTGCGAAATAAGCTTTGCAATCTAAAATATTAATTAAAATTGCAAAAAGACAAAAATATTTCTACTATAATTAAACTCGCAACTTTAATAATGCAATTAAATAATACTATTATTGCAAATATTTAGATTATAAATTTAGATAAGAAAGTTTTTAAAAGACTATATAATATTTTAGATTTTATATTGTTTTAACTTTTAATATAATAAATTGTAGAGTCAAAGAAGTTCTTTGTTAATTTAAAAAAATTAATAACAATATAATTGCAAAAACTACAATAAAAAAACTAGACTAACTGTTTTTCGAACCGAAACCCGAATTCTTGGCGTTAAGAGTCGGGTCGATTCCAAAAGTTGGAACCGAAACCCGAAAAACGATCAGTCTAAAAAAAACGCTTTTGTTGTAAAGAAGCAATAGCGTTAAAGATTCGCAAATAAGCAAAATAAACTTTCGAAATAAAATATTAAAAAGAATAGATTGTTATATTAAGATTTTGCAATCTATATTTCGAAAAACGCAATAACAAAAAATAAAATTCTTTGTACGCATTATAATAATTTTATATTTAAGTATTTTATATATTGACAAATCGAAGATGCAATACAATAAAAGTATTACTAATCTAATATAATTAAAAAAATTAATAAGTATATTTGTATCTATCTTAATTATTAACGCACGCGTATTTATTATTATAAATTGTATAAGAAACTTAGTTTAATATTTTCTAAAAATTTGCAACTCTTCGAAACAATAACAATAAACTTTATTACAAATATATTGTCTACAAGAAATTTATATATTAAAAAGATTAATAATGCAATTTTAATATTAGTTAACAAGTTAATTAAATACGCAATCTATATCGCAACTACTAAAAAACTTAATACAAAAAACTTTGCAAAGCTTTTATAAAAAGAGTTTGTATACTATTATAAAATAATACATAATATTATTTTCGATAAAGATTTGCTTTTTACAAGCTATTTTTAATTAATATTGTGCTAGTATTTAGATGTAAAGCGTTAGCTTAGTATTGTATTTTATTTGCAAATTAATAATTAAACAAAAAGATAAAATTAAATTTTAAAATATTATCTATATATTTATTGTAATTATAGACAAAATAATTAATTAAAGCTACTATCTATAATTGCGTTTGCATATAATAATAGGATTTACTTAAGTACTAGAAAAGCTTTTTACAAACTATTAATAAGCTATATTGCAAACTTTGCAAATACGCTTGTAAGCAAGCTTTTAACAAGAGAGACATCTTTAACTACAAAACAAACAAAATAATTACAAAATACTAGAGAGTATTTAAGAAAGTTATAGATAGCAATTTCAAAGCAACAAGCAAGAAGCTACAACAAAAATTACAAATTAATAAACTTTTAAATAGACAACAAAGTACTATTGCAAAGTATTAATATATATATATTGCAATTTAAGAAAAAGATTAATTATTATTAACTAAAATTCTTTACTATTTTAATTAAAAAAAAAAAAAAATATATTAATTAAATTTATTTGCAAAGTATAAAGCAATTTATGCTATCTTTTATATTTTGTTATTTGAATCTTAATATTTGCGAAATAAAGATTTAAAGTCAAAATTAATTTTTATCGAAAATAAAAAAAAATAGAACGTAAACAAAGTACTAGACAAACAAATTAAAAATAATATACTTAAGTATTTGATTAAATAACTTAATACAATTTTGTAAAAAAATATATAAAAGTCTTTAAAGTATCTCGAAAATATAATAGACAAAATTTAAAAATTTAAGAAAAAACAAAAGAAATACAATATAATTGCAAAGATATTAAAGAAAAAAAGACAAAAGAAACAAGTAGCTAGCAAATCAAAAAAACAAAAACAATTATACAAAAACAAATAAAGCAAAAAGTTAAATTAAAGTTCAAAGATTACGTTTCTAAAAACTACAAAAACTCTTATAATAATACAAAGATCTAAAAATAAATTTAAATATACAAAAATATAATTATATATATATATTTATATAAGCTAGTTTTTGCTATTTTAAAGATAGCAAACAAAATATATCTTAATTGCAATTGTTACAAACAAAACAATTATTATTATAAATAAAACTAATATATATTAGCTTTATATATTATAAGCTTTGCAATACAACTTATTATAACAAAATAATTTGCAAATCTTAATATAAAAATCTTTATTAAAAAATAGACAACTAAAATTAGAAATTACAATATAATAACAAATAATTTAAAAAAAGCAAAAGAAATTGTTAATAATAACAATTGCAATTATATAAATTAATTTAATATTTTTTTTGAAGTTTGTGCGTTATATTTATTATATTATATACAATAGTTTACTTTTAATTAAAAAGTATTAATAACAATAAAAAAAATTACTATAATAACACCAACAAAGCAAATATACAAAACAAAAAAAAAATACAATAGCAACAATAAAATTTAATTTGCAAAGATACTTTGCTATAAAGTAACAAAAATACTTAATAGTACAACTTGCTATTAAGAAATACACAATAAAGAAGTTTTGCTTAAAGATAAATACGCAACAATAATATTAAACAATTATTATATATTGTTAGCTTTGTTTTTATTTTTTTTAATTTATAAGTACGTTCTATATTGCAATTAAAAAACAAATTAAAAAGAGCAAAAGACGCAAACAAAATTACAATAAACAAAAAAGAAATTAAAAAAACAAAAAAAATTAAAGTCGAAGCAAAAAAGATAAAAGTTATAACAAAAATAACAAAAAAGAATATAAAAGCAAATATAAGAGCAAATATAAAAACAACAATAGCAATAACAACAATAACAACAAACAAGAAATATTTGTTAAAATTGCGCAAATAATTTGTCTATATATATATTAGTTTTGTTCTCAAAACAATGTCGATACTATTAAGCTACTTATTATTGTTTAATAACTTGTAAAAATACTAATAATATTCTATATAATTAAAAATTAATTAAACTTTCGAATTAATCTTGCAATTATTTTTGTTGCAATTAGAATTAAAACAAAGTTGTTTCTTGCGTAATATATAAACAATCTTAATACTTATATATTAATTGCAATAAACAAAATAAAATACTAAAGAATAAATATTTACAATTGTGTCTACAAAGTTGCGATATTCGTTTATAAAAAAAGATAAAAATTATTATTATTATTGCGAAATAAGCTTAAAGATTGCAATATTAATTGCGTTAATTTAAATTAAGTATTGCAATAATTAAATATCCTAAGCTTGCAAACAAATACAAAAATTGAAGCAATTATATTTATAGAATTATTTTGCGAAGTAATATAAAAAGCAAGAAAGCAAAATAATAATAATAATATCTATATTACTATATTGCGTTTAAAGACAATAGCAATATATCTACGCATTACAAGAAGAAATAAATTATTGCTATCTATTTAATATTTGTTAAAAGCAATTCTTCTAAAAAGATAAATCTACAATTATTAAAATAGATAAAAGTAATAATTGTAAATATATTATTGCAAATATTTATTGCTTTCTTACTATTTACAAGATGCAAAAAATTACTCTAAATATTTACTTTTATCTATTGTTATTAAAAGTAATTGCGAAGTAGAATTTTGTATATCTACAAAATTATATATTACTTTTGTAGATATATTATTGCAAATATTTATTTCTTTTTTACTATCTATAGAGTGCGAGAAATTACTCTAAATATTCGCTTCTATTTATTGCTATTAAAGAGCGAATAATTGCGAAGTAAAACTTTGCGTGTCTACGTCGCAATACACGCAATTTCGTAACTATTATTACAATAACAATTTAAAAATTATATTGCAACTAGAATTAATAATATAGATTTTAAGAGCTAAAATTCTAAGAGAGAATATAACTATAAAGTGTATTTTGCAATGCTAGACTTGCTTTGCAATAGTATATTTAGTATATATTAATATATGTTTGACAAAGAGTTGCGCAAACTAAATCTATACAAAATTAATATTAAGTTAATAAATATTGTTTGCGCATTGTTTCTTTTAATAGCAAGCAAGAAAGCGTCTTATAGAAAATAAGATTTTTCTTGCATTTGCGTTTCTTAGCAATTAGTTCTACTACAAATACTATTATTACTATTACTTGTACTATCTAACTTAACTTGCTTAACTACGTAGCTTTATCCTAAAGAGATAGTAACTACTTTATATTAATTTTGTAATTTTATAATTAATATTTAAGAAAAATCTTTGTTGTTTTCTCTTTTTAAAATAGATACTTTTAATTGTTATATATTTGTAATATATACTTTAGCAATTTTTTTATTATATTAGATAATTTAAGATTTCTAAAAAATTTGTAATTTTTTTACTTATTTTAATTTTGTAATTTAATTAATTTTTACTAGTACTTGTTAAGTTAAACTTTGTTAAATTATTTTTTTGTAAAAATATAAGTTTGTTGCTTGCAATTAATTTTTAATTTAATTTTTTATTTATTATTAAATATTGTTAATATATAGATTAAATATAAATTATATAATTATATTGCGCAAATCTAAGTACTTGTATATTTTAATTAATTTCTAAATTGTATTATTTTAATTAAAATATTTTTAAAACAATATTATAAATAATTAGTTTTACTATATTAAAGATTAGTTTTTTGTAATATTGTTAAATAGCTATTAATAGTAATTTTGTTTTTTTAATTACTTTTTTATTTCTATTAAGTAATAAGTTTTTATCTACAATTACTAGATTATATATATTAGATTTTCTTTAAATAAAGTACTTTTCTCTTTTAACAAAAGTTTTAATTATAAAACTATCTATTATACTAGAATCGATTATTGCAATAAATCGACAATTATTTATCTTAATTAATATAATAAAATATTATATATATATTGTTAAGTTTAGTTGTTGTTGTTAAACTAATATATTGTATTTTTTTAATATACTCTTTATTAAAAAATTTAAACTTTTTTTTGTTTTAATATTAAGATTTTTGTTTTAAATATCTTTTTGTATTAAGCTTTCTTTTTATACTAAATTAATAATATTAATTTTTTAAAAAATTAATTAATTTATTTTTTATTTTTTAGATAAGTTTAGTATAAGTTGTTATAGTATTTTGTTTAATTAAGTATTGTATATTTCTTTGCTTTCTTTATTTTCTTTTAAAATAAATTTATATTACTTAGTTATTGTTTAATTTTATTAAAAATTTCTCTTTTTATAGTAATATTGTTTTCTAGTACTTTTTTGCATTTATTTACAATTTAATTTATTTGTTGTTTCTTTAATAAACTAGTTAAAATTTCGAGATATTTTGTAATATTGTTTAGATATTTATAAAAGTTTTTCTAGTTATATTTGTTATCTAAGTTTTTTGTTAAATAAAAATATAATATTTTTAATTATTTTGTTTTTATAATTTTATTAAGTATTTAATTAACTTCTTGCGTAGATACAAATATCTTGCTTAATAATATTTTATCTAGAATTTTCTATAATTAATTTAGATTCTTTACTAAATAGTAGTTGTTATTTAATCTAGTTTTAAAAGTGTTTGCTTTTATATTGATTTGCTTCTTAATATTGTTCTAGCTATTAAATATCTCTCTTAATATAATATTAATTTGTTAACAATTTATTAAATTTTATAATTAATAATTTTTTGCAAAATAATTTAATTTGTTATATAAATAGTATATTTTTTAAAATTTATTATTTTGTTTTTTTCTAAAATTCTTTTCTTTATATTGTTAAATAAAATTTAATTTTATAGATATAAATTTACAATAATTAAAATTATTATATTTCTAATTAGAATAAAATTCTCTTTATTAATATTTAATTACTAATTTAAAGAAAATTCTTGTTTTTTTTAAAAATTAATTGTATTTTTTTTATAGCTTTTTTATATAGTTTGTTGTTGAAATCGATAACTACTTCGATAAAATCAAATATATTGTTAAAAATTCTTTTATTATATATAATTTTGTTTTTTAAATTGTTTTTAAAATTTTGTCGAAATATTATTATAAGTACAATATTGTTTTACTTAATTAAACTAATATATTTTTAGAATTTAACAATATAGTTTGTTGCAAAGATTTGTTAAGTTAAATATTAAATTATTTTTTTTACAATTTGTTTTTTGTTAAATATTTTAAACATTTTTCGAAGTTTTTTTTTAAAATTATTGAAGTTTGTAAATATTGTACAAAGTTTTTTGCTATTATTCTTTAAATACTTTTGTAAATTTGATTTAAATTAATATTAAACTCTTTTTTTAAAAAATATTAATACAAAAATTGTCTTTTAATTTGCTAAAACAAAATAGAAGATAAAATAGATATTTATTTGTATAAATTAG